>Ga0307515_10001119_pt1 | contig 61284 bp, 78 predicted proteins | sample 17_EM_MG_FD_194513 | JGI IMG/M metagenome (GOLD analysis project Ga0307515, IMG submission 194513) | Populus trichocarpa ectomycorrhiza microbial communities from riparian zone in the Pacific Northwest, United States - 17_EM | ecosystem: Host-associated > Plants > Roots > Unclassified | place... | reverse complement strand
TCTTGTTCTCTCGATACGCACTTCGAGTTCAGTTCCGCAACATCCATATCACCTGCGCCCGACCCCGCCCGTTACACTTCGTCTGATACGTCACTTATCGGCATACAGCAGGAATGCAGACACTAGTTAGTCCACCGCGACGCTGCCAATGAAGCCATCAAACATATGACCCAGGATGCACATGTAAAAATCGTCCGTGAGACTGGACGCAGCACGAATAAGAAGCAGCATGCAGTGAGCTGTGAGTACATCCATACTGTGGTCAACGGCCGTCAATTAACCGTATACCGTGCAGTGGCCGAATGCCGAGAGCTATGTGACCATAACGGGAAGCCCCAATGATTAACGACGGCATTTTTCCGCACAGTCCGTGAAATCGAACATCACCAAGTAGTAAGCTCTGGGATTTTCGCAGACAAATGTCTTGTGCAGCATCCCCATTAGGGGACAAGACAGGCTTCAAGCACATTATAGGAGGCTACGGAAGCATATATGGTTGAGGCAATAGCCGCATCCCATTATTTAAAGCAGCAACTAATGTCTTGTAGGTGTTCAACAGGTCTGCTACGATGGCAACGCAGGGAGGTCCTGTACAGCTCGAGCAGTCTGACATGCGCCTGGACGTGAACCCGGCCCAAATGGCCAAAGAAGGGTTTTCGCGCGCCGCAATAGAGGAAATGCACCATCTGATGAAGAAACCTCTTGCTGAGGTCAGAGAAGAGACGAAGCGGGGAGTTGAGCTTCCTGGGCATAAAATGGTGCAGGCTGCGATGGAAACACACCCGGCTATGCTTCGTCAAAACGACATGCCCGGATGCCTTCCTTGGCCAAATGGTACCGCAAAAAATCCACCGACATGCAGGAGACACAAAAGACCAGGTGCACTTCCGCCCAAACGACGCAGAAAGCAGACTCCAGAGCTGACTCCAGAGCTGACTCCACAGCTGATGCCACCTCTGCCCGGAACACCACCCACCTCAACCTGTAACACTTCTGGTGTTCAACATCTCGAAATCATTAATTTGCAGGTGGGAGATGCGTATTCACATACATCTCTTCCCTGTGCTGAATGTTTTACCCTCGATACATCTGCCCAGGATAGTGAGCAGGATACCGATTTCCATCCAGATACGCTGCCTGATGAAGGAACATCCACCGGTTAGTACACTATCTGCTGTGTGTCAATGCAGCTAACATTCATTTTGACAACCAGAGCAGCCTATTGAGTGAACCTGGCAGTGATGAGTATCATTGATTGAATGGCATGGCATTTTGGAGATTATTATTATCCTGAATTTGCGGATAATGTAAAGTATATTTTAAAGGATAGATTTATATTTATCATTAAAGAACAATGGAGTGATCAAGAAGAAAGTGAATTAAAATGCTAGAAAGGCTGCCAAATCAACGTGAATGATAGACTATGCCATATCAAATTATTGCATATTGTGGATACACCCGAGGCAAAATGAGTGGCAACGGAGCGTCAATGATTCTTGGTCATTTACCATGGGTAACCCGGGGGGCAATAGGTTACACATTGTCATAAACGAAGTATTGGCTGCCGTTGTAGGCTGAAGGGAATGTGAAACGCTCCCTGCCCCAGGATCAAAATGAGTGTCAACGGAGTGTCAACGATTTTTGGTCATGAAACTTGGGAAATCTGGGGGGCGATAGGTTGCAAATAGTCATAAATGTAGTATTGGCTGCCTCTGTAGGCAAAAGAGAAAGTAAAACGTTCCCTGCCCCATCATGACAATGAGTGCCAACGGAGCGTCATTGATTACTGGTCATGCATCTTGCGTATTCTGCCCAGTGATAAGGTGCACATTGTCATAAACTAAGTATTGGCTGCCTTTATAGGCAAAAGTGAAAGTGAAATGCTCCCTGCCCAATCATGAAAATGAGTGTCAACAGAGTGTCAATGATTGTTGGCCTTCCATTACGGTTAATTACAGCGCTGTGGGCATTATTGTCTTTATACACGGTTTTGACTGTTTTGGTACACTAAAAGGCTTACGAATGCTTAACGGGAGCTCTGTAAATGAAATGAGCAGTTACCGTCCCAGAGGATCTGGCGGGAATATTCCCTACATATCTGCCCATACAGGATGCCATATCCTTCTTTATCGATGCATGTGATCATGTGCCACTCATATTACTGAAGATGCGACACTTGAGATCGTAGACGCTCCGTTGACGGTCATATCCAAGACGGGGTAGGGAGCGTTTCGCTTGCTTTTATTGTAATCAAGGTGTCCAACGCTTTGTTTATGACTGTATTTGAGCTGTCGCACCTCCAGATTACCCAAGATACACGACCAACAATTGTTGATGCTCCGTTGACGCTCGATTTCAGGATGTGGAGGGCTGCGTGTGTCTATTTGTTTGATAATTAAGGTGGCCAATACATCGAAAATAGACTGGGATGTCACAATGTCGATATTTTACGATCAAGAGTAGCATATCTGAATGTGACCCCAAATGTGAAACCCGAAGAGCAGAACCGGAGATTGAAACAGACGGGTCTGGCCAAACCCGGCGAAACCCGCGCGTTTACAGGTATGGGTTGGGGTTTGGCCCACCAAGAGTGCACGGGTTGGGTTTTTGGACGGGTCAGGAACCGAACCGAACCGTCTTTCAGGTCTAAACCCGGACCGATGGCCGGTTACCTGGACCCGTTGCCACCACTACCGACACCAAATAAAGTTAGTTTAGCTTTGGACAGATGGATATCAATTAACGCTGTCACCATAACTTCGGTCATTGCTTAATATATCGATCGACATTGGGCATTACATGAAGTAAAACTCGCATTCGATGAGGTTGATCACCTGTTCATCTCCATTTTCAAAAGTTATTTAATGATGATAGGTCAAGGGCCAACATTCTGGAGCAAGGCTAGCATTGCATTTGAAGGACATGCTTGATCGTTTTCAGCTTACGAACGGCTGTTTGCTTCGAATTATAACTGATAATGCTTCCTCAAATTACTTGATGACGCGCGAGCTGCAATCGACACTTGATGACTCTGGCATCTAGTGGCCTCCTTTGAGGAACCACCTAATATGCCTGGCGCACATCATACAGCGGGCTTAAGGTGAATTCATGAGGAGTCTTAGTGCAAATGGCAGCACCAAGTCCTGGGAAGCCCATGAGAGCGATCAGCAATTTCGAGAGAATGAAAGCATAGATATTGGGAAGTGTCAAAGACTTCAACAAGAGGGCAATGCTAGAATCAACAAGGTGTCAGCCATGAGATCAAGTTTAGGAAAGATAATTGAGAAAGTAAGTATTTCAAAATATTGTGAAAGTCCTGAAACTGACCTTCAAATCGCAGAGAATGCTTGCTGTATTGATTACTCTGACACCTGGTTGTTGTAACGAGTTCATTGACAGTCAAAAAGCCAAAATCCCCATCGCAGTACAACCGATTATGGATCTGAAAACACATTGCAACTGGTTGCTGGAGTTGCTTGAGCCGGTGTACTGATAACGTGAATTCACCCCCGACTGGCTGCAACATCCAAATTACAGTGATTACCGGTGATTCTTCACAACACAGGATGAATGGACGATTGTCAATTATGACATGGAAGTATTGAGGCCATTCCAATATTGGACCCTCTGAATGTCGATGAGGCATACAGTCATATTGCATCACCTAATCTTAGTCTATAACGACATGTTCGATCATGTGGATGGGGCTAGAAGAGCTTTGGCCAAGAAGATGACTCATTCGAAGGAAGACCTCTTCGTCGCCATGAAGTAAGGTCGACAGAGGCTGTCCAAATATGATGCGGAAGTGACTCCATCGACTGGTACACTTGTCATTGAAGCACATATCTTCGATCCATTCCGGGAGTTGTGATATTTCAGGAAGTTGGACAAAGGAATGTATATTACTCCTGAGGATGAGACATTCTATACTACCCAATACCAAGTGGCCTTTCTGAAGTATGTGTAGAATGAATACTATGCCAAATATTGACGTGTGCCAGTCAATAAACCTGACAGCATACTGAGCAGCAATGTCATCCCCTCCGCCACGGCTTCAGGATCTGGGCAATCATCCTTCAATCCAGATGATTGGTCCAGCGATGGTGAAGAATACCTGACGCCGAACAATGAGGCTGACATGACACCTGGACGATGCGATTGCACCGCACGCTCATTGACAGCCGCCAGGCTCTATTCGAATTCACAGCCTGAAGCACCAAATAACTGGGGGCAAATTAATCCAAATCTCAATGATTACCACTGCGACTGAATGGAGATTAGCAGTACATATCGGTTACTGGACATAACCGACTGGTGGCGCCAACCGAAGGAATTGCACTCCATGTACGCTGATCTCTCCAATGTGGCACGCACCATATTCTCTCTCATACCACATGGTGTCTGAGTGGAGGCCAGTTTTTCCTGAGGCCAAGATGTTATGGTGGGAAGGCAGTTAAAAACCAGGGGCTAGACCGTTTGCGAAATAGTCATTGAAAGGCAGTTTGCTCGAGCCAATACAGGGAATTTAGCAGGTGCTGACCCAATATTGAAAACCGTGAACACCAAAAATGACTCGGAAATGAAGAAAGAGGCGGAGTAAAGGATATTGCACAGAATGGCCATGGTTCACGACGTTATGGAGATGTGGCAGGGCAGGCAGAATCTATGTGCCACACAGAAGTAATCTCACGCCGACAACCCGCAGATGACGGCCGAACAATAGATTTTGGATACGGAAGAGATCGTCAAAGTATGGTGGTCCATCTTTCAACATGATGGCGCAGCTGCATTAAAATTGTCAGAAAGATCTCGTTTGCGACCAGCTTCATCTGCAAAGGACCTACCTGGAGGATGAACTCAAATATTAAATGTTCGCCGAATCTGATGAATCAACTGCCATCTAGTCAAAAGTGGTAAGGATAGCGCACCTGAAAGCATTCTGGACACCGAAAATTGGTTTGACTGGGATTGGGACTTGAATCATTCAAATGACAGCGAAGACGATTGCGCGGTCAACATTGAATCTGATATAGAGCAAGAGAATGCCATCGAGGCTCTGGAATTCCCAGAGCAGCACGATGTGAGAGCTGCGCCAATTGATCCCAGATTGATTCGGCCTAAACTGAAGTCAGAGCGACAGGCGGACAAGGTCTTCGTGATGGTCAATGCAATCGAAATGAGGAGGAATACGGGATTGAAGGAAATGTAGGACACAATCCATCAATGTTTGACTAGCTTCTTTAAGTATCAGGACCGAGAGTTTCAGTTAGAGATATATTATGGGCAAATGGTGAGCAGTAGCTTGTGAATATCGGTGGATAAACAGATGTATAGCAGGCACAATGAATCTGTTGGCATGATATGTGAATTTTAGTTGTGGGAGAGTGAACAGTGCAAGAATGTTACTGCGCTCGGCTTTGCCACAGGGCTAAGTCTTTATCTGTCAGAAAGACAGCCAATAGGTTCAAATCATGATGAAAACTATTATCAATGGCAGCAGATGTTGAATGGACAATACATGAAAATGAGCATCAACGGAGCGTCAACAGTTATAGTTCTTGCATATTGGGTTATCAAGCCATTGCGTGGATCTTCGTGCGCATCACGGAATTATTGACCACCCTCCTAGGCAAAAGTACATTATATCAAAGGTAAAACACAGATTCCAAATTAATCGATATTGCAAACTGGAAAGCATGGAAAGACAGATTTTTGGTTGTTGAAAACACGATTTTGATAAGATACCATTAACAAACTGCAAATACAAGAGCCTTGCATGAATCTTTAGATGAACCCGCTGGGCGACCCGCTGACAACCCGCCCAATTGAGACAGGTTGGGAGTATACCATCGAGCCGTGCCCGAGTTGACAGTTCGGGTATATTGCCGACCCGGGCCGCCGATTTGGCAATGGTTCTGTTCGGACACGGACACGGACCCGAAGTGATGGTCAGGAACCATTGCTATCACTAATCTGGCATGCTACCTATGATCTTCTAGATGCCCGACCCATTTTTAAAGCTTGGGAAACACAGAGCGCTGTTTCCATCCTTTAGCACGTTGTCATAGTACATCTTCATGCCCTTCATCTTGATCCTACACGGGAAAAATTTGTACTCTTCACGCTTTGCAAACAGTTAGTACAGATTGCTCTATATGTTCGTCTCACGGCAACCCTGAGCATTGCATTCCCATGACTCAGTTATGTAAAAGCTCTGTGGAGCGGGGGCACTGGGGTATGTGTCCGCCCGCGGCAGATGAGGTGGCGGTTGTTGAGGCTCCGAGTCTCCGATGTTTTTAACGTGTTTGAGGTGGGGAACTGCATCCAATTCTTCGAATGAATTCTTGTTACCATTGAATTCACAATGCTGAGTGGGTCCAACAAGTTGGGGCGTGCTGCGAAAAGTCATGATCTTCTGCCATGCAACTTGAACTTGTTCACGATGGTGTTATTCAATATGTTCATGTTACCAGCTGTTGGAGGTGAACTTCTTTCGGCATGAGAATTTGGGGCAATCGAAAGCGCTCTTCACCGGCGTTGTCAATGACACACGAGGAGTGGAGTATACTCTGTAGAATGGGATGAAAGTTGGTGCTGCGCCTGAACAGCCTGGTGTGGGTGTAAGCTTACAATACTTTCAGCTAACTTGAGAGATTTATTAAGCCTCAATACAATCACAAGGAGGTTCATTTCACACCAGGAGTTGCAAAAATGCTGCATGTGTGACGCCCCATAATACTATCAATAACTTTAAACCAATACACAACCCATAAACAAAATGAACCCTGTGTGATTCAGAAACCTCGCGACGCGTGTAATAATATATGCCTGAGATACATACATTAGAACGAACGAAATGAACAAGACAAGAACCAAACCCGAACCTGAACTCAACAACCATCGCCTCCTCTGATACGCAAGGACTGGTTCACTCTTCGCCTACCGAGCCATCCAGGTGCTCCTGCTGGAGATGTAGAAAGGGGAGAGGGACATTGGGGAGACTGTCACCACCTGCCCATTCGCCAAGCAGCTGCTGATCCACATCCACATCCCAGGTGTTCCCGGCTGCCACAGCTTCTCGCAGAGTTGGCACCACCGGGCGATGTCTTTGCAGCGTCAAAAGCCCCAAATACTCCAGCCCACCAAGAGGATGTGACTCCGGAGTTCGTGGTCGTGGGAGAGGCTCCGGGGTTTGTGCCCATGGGGTAGGCGCCGGAGGTTGTGGCCGTGGGGAATCCTCACACATCGCCTGGCCTTGCTCAGGTAGCATGGTTGGCTGATCATTTACCATGGACTGTACATCGTCAGCCGATGTATGTACCATGTCTCCCTGGCCAATTGACCAAGGTTCTTTGTCATCATGCTCATGCTCATCCTCCTCCTCATCCTCATCCTCGGCCTCCTCATCTTCCTCATCCTCATGGTCACCATCCCATTCCATATCCACATTACCATCTAAATCAATGTGGTACGGTGCGTCCACATCATCCTCCATGTGTATATCCACATCAGAATCGTGTTCTGAGTCATATTGGCCATCCAACACATTGATAGAGTCGGTATCTTCATGTGAGGGAATCGACCCGGCAGGCGATCCATCCGGCTCTAAATATACCCGCTCCGGTGAGCCCTCCCTGTCAGAGTCAGCCTCATATATGTTCTTCAGCAACTGCAAACCGACGGCACGAGAGATATCATCTCCCCCTGGGGTTTGTTCAAGACTACCATTCCCTTTACCATTTCCCGTCCCCTTCCCCTTCCCTTCCTCTGTTACCTTTCCATTCCGCTTCCCTTTCACCTTTCCGTCCCCAGTGGCCTTCCCATTCCCCTTCCCATCCTGTGTTTTCTTCCCCTTCCTGGTCCTATTCCCACTGCGCTTCATGACCTCCTCACCCTTGCTGTCATCATTGACATTGGCATCACAAGGAGGGCTCCGTACACCGCCTGGCGCTCCACGATCCACCCAGTTCGCATCATCATCATTGTTGTCCATTGTGCCATCCTAATTCAGTGGTCTGACAGTCAGGAAGTCGCCTGGTTTGCACTGCCCGCAGCTTGGCTGCTCAATCTTTTCCCCACGATCATCACTACCATACCAAGAGAATCGCTCTCCGGTCCATCTGACCTTCCTCGAGCTGGATGTCTGCAGATTGGAGCGATTATGTTGATCACCTCAGGCACGGGGGTTGTCCGACCTACAATAAGTCATCTGGTCATGGGAGTTGTCACACATTTGCCTCATTTCTGAGCGGAAGGCTGCCCACCACACCCGAAAAGATAAACACCTGCTCTTGAAGTGCAGCCACATCGGCTGCAATTCTAAAAAGTGGCGACTCGTGACTGGATCAAGTATAATTACATCACAAACGAGGTCCCATGCCATCTGATCTTTGACGATACAGACTTTGTATATACGTAAGACCTGATGGACGTGTTCCGAGAGGAATCCCTGTATATGGTCACAATCCAAAAACAGGCGTCCATTTATAACCGATGTTGGCATTATTGCCCTATCAGTTGCTTTCCCCTTCGCTTTGCTGCTTTCATTCAGTGCCATTGCTGTGAGTTGAACATGAATCAACATCCAAAGTGTTAGCATTATAATGCAGTTGCATGTACCAGAGGCAAGCCCAGAGGGAACATACAATGTTGCATAGGTTATTGGGTGTGTTTTGGAACAAGAGGCGTTGTTTTATGCTAGTCATGAGGTGTCGAGATAGTTCAGGATGCTTACAGCATGTTCAATACGGGTGGAAAAGAGGATCGAGGTGTAGGCGGGAAGAAGGGATATATGTACTCAAGTTCCAGCAATTTCTTGGTTCAACTTGTGAAATATGATAATTTTCCCTCATATCCTGCGTTTTGTTGGTTAACAAACACAAATCGGCCCAGCCTTCATCTTGCACAACCACTAGGCACCTGATAAATGAAATGCCTCAAGACGAGATTTAGTGCTTACGGTGAGGAAAGTTCACGAAGATGGGCATTGCTTTTGAACCACACACCACGTGAGATGCTCAGACCTCATGCATCTTGGAGCAAACTGAGTAGTTCTCAGATTGTGCCAACTGTGCAACCATCCAACATGGCTACCAACACGCCTAGCAGTGGAAAAAGCACACTCAACTGATGTTATAGGTTGGAGAATATGTCATTGTTCACTGTGGGATGCATTTAGCCCTGCCGAAGGGGGATTTCGACCGGGAAGCTGAAGATATAAAAAATCAATGGTTCCAAGTGTTGTGCCAAGAACAAGTGCAATACCAAGATAACTGTGCCAAGAAGGCATAAACATCTTTCAAGCGGTGCAAATAGACCTTCAGACATCACTGTAACAGTGAATATCAATGATTAGTATAATCTGAGCTCAATCTGATGGGAGTTAACCCCATAATTGAATGAATTTTCAAGCGATCTTGTCCACAAGTATTGGCACGGTTTAGAGTCTAGCACGGTCTTCACTGCGCCTCCCTCTTTTGTCGCATCCCTCCTTAGTCAGTCATATAGGAGTCCATCTTGCCTGCTGTTACATATTCATGCAGAGGAAATTATTTCTATGTTTTTAGTGTTGAACGTCTACATCGGACAATGCCTTCCCAAAACCCTCATGATGACACAACTCCAGTCGTACGAAATGTTCAAAGTCTCGATCATCTTCAGAAGCAACAAATGTGTGGATGGTCGGGGAATTTGAAACTTCCACCCAGTCCACTCCAATGCGACGGTCAACAACCACTCCAACCGGCCCGGCGGGAAAAAGCAGTCATAGCACACTAGCTCCCGGAGGAACCTCCCAGACATACTCAATGCGTCACATTGTGTTCAGCCCCGCATCCGGCATTGCTAGCACTCCCCCTCCGCTCAGCGGACTTGAAATCCTGCCTACCCCCATCCCTAATCCGAAAGCCCGTGTGATGATTACTTTTCCACTGCAAACGTGAACTGCAGAAATGGATCAGAGACAGAGCCGGTGGCAATTGCAATGGCAGGCAGTGTCTACACCTCGATTGGTGGTCTCCGGCAGTTGCAGCCTCCATTAATTGGATCATTGTGTCATGATGCGTCTTGTATTTGCAACGGGCAGACTCCTGGAGCTCTACAAATGGATCATTGGACTGTGCATGAGTGCAAGCGACTTGGAGATGGTAAGTTATGCAACGCCATGCGTTGTGAAAGCATCAGCTGAAGCTGCACTCTGGCAGATAAGAGAAGTACTGGAACACCGCTATGCAGCAAACAACATTTGGTCCATAGCATTTGAGGCACGCACAAAGGAGATCTTACAAGAGGTATGCTGAAGCAACAGCCCACATTGAATATTATGCGTTCAAACCAGTACCAGGTTCGAGCAGAAGTCAATATGGTCAAATCCCATTTCAATCAATCCGCAACGGACAGCATAGGCGAGCTTCATTATCCCGACCGCTTTGAATCTCATCGAGAGCCTTTGTAATTCATTGATTCCTTTCTGGCTGACAATCAGTAGCCATGTTCTTTAGCAGAGCATGTGGAAGGTGGTGTACGTGGTCCAAATCCAACGCAGTGAGAGTCGAAAGCTGCTAATGAATGGCCAGCGTCCACTTCAGTTCCTGGCGAAAGCAATCCTGTGGTTTATCTACATCAATTATTATCAGCGGGCAAATAACCGCAGTAAGTATGCTGATGGATTTCATTATTCCATCATTGACGAGAAGGATGGTCATATACCCTCGCCACTAATCATATTTACCTGCACCAAGTTGAACCATGCTCTCCTGCAGTGGCAAATGAACAAACGTGTCCATTCAAAAGCTTCCAAATTATAGCTGAAAGCGGACAGACCTGAACGCTCGAACAACTTCAACTCCAAGAATGACGGTGGTAAAACCACATCCTCCTGCGCTGCATTGGGTCACAAGTTCTTAACCTTGCCTGGCATTGCCGACACATACATAATTGATGAATACCTGGAACACACTCCCAGAGAGCTACCAACAGAGGGTGAATAAGATCATTCTTGCTACAGTGGAGCGTCAGATCCAACAGGCGGAGAACCCAATGCCTGCCGTGGCCTTCACCATGGAAGCAGCGCATGTTGACAATGCTATTCTTCTTGACTATATAACCTCTGCAGTGGTGCTTGAGGAGCCTGAGATCGGAAGCACTGACCCAAACATCCCAATACACAACAATTGCACAGATTGTAAACTGCGTTTGGGGATGCCAGAGGGCAGCGGGGATTACGAAGATGGAGGTGATGGATCCGATGAGCGCAATGCCATCCCCACTGCCAGCCGGCGACGACTGGCCGCACCACGACTCGAGAGGTTTGACCTGGGAATCAGTGATGCAGACGGGTATGAAGGCGACGATGGCAATGATGTGGATGTGGATCAGGAGAAATAAGCATTGAAAACCGATGATGGATCAATGCAGAATGTGTTGGACTGAGGGTATAGTACAAGAGGGAGGGAAGATTGGACAGTATACCTCAGATCTGTAAAATACGATAATGACAAAGCAAATGCAATGGCAACCGATGTATCTGAGGCGAAGACTGTATTGCGATAAGCGACAACATCTCAAAGCTAAACATGTATGGGTAGCGTCTGGCATCCAATATATAGCAATAGCGGACAGGTCAAATGTGGCACATGGCCAGAGAATGGCACAAACATCGCCAGGAATTGTGTAAACAGCTACAGCAATACTGCAGCCCATACGAGAAGTGAAACACACGTGTTGTTCTGATCGTGCCTATGTGTCATGACATATCAGGCCCAAAGTAGAGGGCGCAAGTATGCAGCACAGCCCATCGCCTAGGTGACGGGAAGGGTGTAATTCTCCGGTAGAGGGTACGAGATTCCATCTTAGCTGTCAGTGCAATTTGGAACACCCAGGTGTTTATCATAGAACCTAGGGTTGTTGCTGAGGCACGACACGCACAACGCCCACAACATGCACAACGCCCACAACGTGCACAACGCCCACAATGCCCACAACGCCCACAATGCCCACAATGCCCACAATGCGCAAAATGACTGTTGGACCCACACAATCAACAAAGCCGAGTGAACTACATTATGGAGCAGGTTCAAGACTTCAGCCACCGAGGGCTTCCAACCCACAGAACTTCGCACACCAGAATGCGTCACACACCGAATGAAAGTCATCGACGACGGCATTGGGCTCTTGTCTGACAATGTAATCAACTGCATCAGGGCTACAGAGGATGTCCAACTGGAGATCATTGAAACCAACCTCTCCGACAGTGTTGAACAAGTCGAGAAATTCGCCAAAATTTGCGACCTCAATGCGAGCTTGGCCACAACAGACAAGGACCTGGAGCCTACTGAGCCCGTCCAAGACGGCCCGAGCAGGGAGTTGGCGGCCGCTCTGCAAGAGATTGTGGAGTTGTAAGAAGAGCTCCAGATTGAGAAACATCGCCACACTATGTTGGACAGACGGCTCGACAAGTGCAAGTCAGACCCGGAGACACCGGAGCAGACAGACATCATACAGCTCCAGCTGTAGAAAGCCATGCTGCTGCAACAAGTCAGACAGCACTCATCGCAGTAGGAGCGGCCTGGAATCCGAGTTGAGGGTTAGAACGCGTCATTCACCGACTAACGATTAACCAAAGCGCGCGTGACTCCGGTGACGGACACCTCCCAACAGCCTCAATGCTCATCCGGGATCCGTGGCTCCTGCAAACCCACCTCGGGCTTGTTTCGCTTCCATGCCTCCTCCGAGCCTACGTCAGGCTTGGTCAAGATCCGTGGCTCCTCCGAACCGACTTTGGGCTTATTCAATATCCTTTGCTCCACCAAACTGACCCCTGGCACATCTGGAAGCAGTGGCTTCTCTGTGAAGTCATCTAACCTTCCGACCTATGAGGGCAAATGAACGTTGGATGACATCACAGCCATCCTTTTTGCTTTGGAATGACCCTTCAAGATTGAAGCCCAGGCCGTTGGATGAGTTGGCACAATGGGCTTGGGAGAGCAAGCAGTGCTACAGCTGGAAGGCGACGCAGACGTCTGGGCCATGCACTGCTTCCCAATAGGTCCACCCATCGAATGGTTCACCTATTCCCAAGAGTTGAAAGCTAAGTATATTCCGTCCAACACTTTGGACCTGGTTAAACCAGAATGGGAAGAACTGTGCCTAAAGGAGGGAAAATGTGTCATAGAGTGTAACAGCTGTTTCCGTCACCTACTTTCGAAGTTGGACCTGCACCAGCCAATGCCTGCCAAAATATTAGCCGATGCTTATGGGTATAAGATCGACAAGCGCAACAAGGGAGTTTATAAAGACTAGGTTTGTTATATTGGCATGTGCGATAGGACTTCAACTCTTGAACAGCGTATGGAGCATCTTGCCGAGTCGGATTCGTCTCTCAACAAGTCTCAACCTGGATGTAGCTGTAACCAGAATACCAACACAAGTACGAAAGCTTCAGCTAGGAAAATGGACTGAAAGCAACATGGTCCAACTGGCACAGCTGGCCCGGCCAAAGACGACAGTTCAACCTGCTATAACTGTGGCCAGGTGGGTCATATCTCTCGCAATTACCCAAGCTGCAACTTGATGAAGAAGCTACTCGAACAAGCTTTGGTCAGCAAAGATGCCCCAAATGCCAAGTCTGATGCAGAAACAATGTAATGAAAAGGGGAGGTGCACCAACCGGTCGAAATGCGAGTGGACAGCTGGCTGAGGAGACAGACGCCAAGCAGGAAACGGACAGTCGGGTGGAGCGCGAGTTGAAGAATCTCCTGTACTCAGACTCTGAGGCAGCAGATGGCAAAAGAGGTCAGTAGCTGCGGCTGTACCTCCCATAAAAACACCATCATGTATGGTATCGTGAACCAAAACGGGTTGCAAATTGGTGCCAGATAGTCTATTCAAGTTTTTCACCCATTACCACCACTTGAAAGTCAGTAAACTAGATGACTCAGTGGTCGACCTACTAGGGTTCAAAGGAAAAATATAATACCAAACTATAGGAGAATGGTGGAGCAGCAACAAGGCAAGTGATGTGAAGGACGATGGTGCGTTGGAGAACTATGTGGGTCGAAAGATCATTGATGAACTACAATGCCAAGGTGCCGCCTTGAGTGCACAGGATGCTGGATGGATGATTGTGGATATGACCAATGTCAACTCAGAGGATCGCATAGAGAAATGCCAACAAGTCACATTGAAACTACGACTTGGTGCATGATATGACTATGAGGCCGAATTTACGGTCGATGACGTCAAGGTCTCTGATATTGTGCTAGGCAACAGATAACTGCGTGATATGAACTGACAATATCAGATCGACCATGGCAGCAATGAGATGTGGATTGCCAATAACCTCTGGGAGGAAAGAGAGGATGGCTGAGTACATTCTACGCCTGGCATATGCCCCTTGGACGTCGATGAAGTAATAGTGGAGCGGGCCAAATCCATGGGCATCCACATCATGCGGAGGGCAGAGGGTAAAAATGTGTCTGCCCGCCTGTCGAAACACGCCTTCATGCTCAAAGTGCACCAGCGCTGTGATGGCAACACACTTCCAACGGACAAACCACCAGGTGTGGTTCAAGTCTTTTTGACAGAATTCCAAGGTCCTTTCTACAAGCCAACTTATGCAAATTTAGAGCACGGAAGACAGGTCGATTTTGATATTAAAATGGACCCCAATGGCACAATACGATTCTGCTCACCATACTGCATCTCTCCACATGAATAAGAAGAGCTTCGGAGGCTGATAGACTAGGTGACTCGCTCTGGTTGGATCCAGTCCTCTTGAAGATATGTCGGCTAACCAGTATTATTTGTGCCAAAGCCTGATGGTATGCTGCCATGGGGCATAGATTATCACACAGTAAACGCCATAACCGTTCAGGATTGATATCCTCTCCCACATCAAGGACTGTCTCAACTCAATGCACGGCTCCTGCTGGTTCACAAGATTGGACTTGGCGGCTAGCTATCATCAAATTTGTATCGCAACACCCGACAGGCAAAAGACGGCCTTCACCACTAAATTTTGGTTGTATGAGTGGCGAGCCCTGCCATTTGGCCTGGCGAATGCACCCAGCCAGTTCATGCGCACGATGAGCGGCATTGTGCAGCCCGAGAAACGCGAATTCATTGTCGTGTGCCTTTACAATACTATTATACACAGCCGTACGCTGGTGGAACATGTCGTACATGTCCGTGAAGTGCATACCTTACTGACGGAACATGGTCTGAAAGCCCAACATGTAAAATGTGCCTGGGCATGTCAGAATATCGATTGTTGCGGCTTTGACATCAAGAAGGACGGCATCCACCCCCACAAACATACCACACATGAGGTAATGGATTGGCCTCAACCTGAAAATAGTAAGGATGTCAGAGGCTGTCTGGGTCTCACCAGTTACTATAGATAATTCATTGAACACTATGCTCACATTGGAATGCCATTGTACGCCATTGGCACCCCGCCCATGGGAAATGAGGATATTGGGCGGTGACGTGGAGAGCCGAGGATCAAGCGCACTCCATTCGCCTGGGATAGAGATTGCCAGCATTCTTTTGACACCCTCAACACAGCACTCAGCAATGCTCCAGTCCTGGCTCTACCGGACCCCAAAGCCAAATATTGCCTGCATGTCGATGATAGCCAGTATGCATTGGGCACTGTGCTCACCCAGGTGCAAGACAAGGCAGAGAAGGAAATAGGTGATTTCAGCCATATATTACACAATGTGGAGACGTGATACCTTGCATATGACAGATAACTATTGGGCATCCGAGATGCAGCATTATACTGGAATTTCAACCTACATGGGGCCGAACGGCCACTTTTGGCACACACAGACCATGCAACCTTGTGTTGGATCCTCACACAACCACACCTCACCGTACGTCAGATCGATTTCCTGATGGACCTCCAAACATTTTACAGGGAGGTAGGGCACATCCCGGGTGTCAAGAGTCAGGTCGCAGATGCATTATCTCGCTGCCAGGATTTCTGACAAGACCGATGTAATGTAATCACACTGGAAGTTAAAGCAGCCGGAGAATGGATTGAGGGCATCAAGGCATGCAAAATTGACAAAGAATTGTTTGGGGCTATTGAGCATTCCTTGGCCAACCCATGTCCCAGCCCCCTGCCATCCACCATGTCCACCAAAGAACACAAATTATGGGTATCAGCAGAACGATTCTATTTGGAACAGAATAACTTGCTGTGGTTACGTGCATTTATGGAAAAGAAACAGGAGGAGAAAGATGCAACGGCAAACATGAAAGATGAAGAGGAGAGGGAGATAACGGTAAGCGCAAAAGAGGAGGAGGAAGACGGACAGGTAGAGCAGGAGGAAGAAAGAAAGCCAGAGTAGAGAGGATGGTTGTCAATTCCAAAGACGATGCAGCATCGAATCCTCCATGATGCCCACAACACTCCAGCAGGGGGACACTTTGGGGCGGACCGAACATACTTACAGATGAAAGACCGCAATGTTGGGAAACCAATCTGTCGCGATACTCAGCGTTACGTGACAGGCTGCGACTTATGCCATTAAGCTCACCACCGGAGCGGAAAACCCATGGGCCTCCTACAACCACCTCCATATAGCCAAAGGCTGCTGGCATCGAATCGGCATTGACGTTTTAACCAACCTGTCGAACCTGGGTAGTGGCCACAACTACCTCCGATCAGCGGAGTATCCATACAATTCCTCATTACACCATTCGACGAAGCAGATGCCTTTTTAATTCAATCTTAGCTATGCGCTGCCTTTGCCGCTAGACTGAATTGCATATCTCCAGTTGCCGCATGGCAATAGAACAGCGACATGATTACAAGGCCTCGTGTCCGTCGAACAATTGCAGCACATTTTGGGAGTTGCCAGGGATGAGTTGCGCAATGGTCAGGATGTACAGATGGCTGAGGCTAATAAGTCACGACGTCCAATTGACCCCGCCATCACTGCCGGTGCAATGGTATTATTAGATTCACAGGATCTGCCAATCACATATGCCAACGTCAATCCTACGCGAGACAAACTGGTACATCAATTCATTGGCCCATGTGAAACTCTCCAGTTATGTGGGAATGCCCTTGAACTAGACCTTCCAACCGACAGGATGATGTATGACACAGTTAATGTCAGCAAACTCAAAGTTGATCACATAGAGGATTCTGGGGTCACCTGGCGGCCACCGCCTCCACTGGTACGGACAAGCTGTGTGGGCCCAACTTATGTTGTCCAGTCAAATGCAAATCACCGACCAAGCTCTGAGGGAACCGGCTGGAAATACAATCTGAAATGGGAAGGTTGTGACGAGTAGGATATCACATGGGAGCAAGAGGAGAAGATGGCAACAGCAACAGAAATGGTGAAGCAGTATTTGAATGATATTGGTGGGTGGGCAAAGGCAAAGAAAGAAACGACACGGAAGATGGCATGAGAAGCAGGCTTCTTCGGATGGTTGAGAGACATGGCAGAGGCATATTTGTTTTTTAGATGAGGGTGTTTTGTTTCTTCGAGAGGTTTCATGAAGATAATTGGAGAAGGTTGTCATGCAGGTGGATGGCTCTGGTCATGTTAAGGTGAGGCTCCGTTGCATTAGTGTGGCACTGCCGGAGGCTGGTGTGGGAGATAGTTCTAGCGAGATGTCAGTTCAATTGTCAACAACATTCGCTTCTCTACGTACGGAGAGGCTATTTGCCCACAACATGACAGTTTTTCGATTTTTACTTGAAATACAATATTCACCCTATTTGCCTTCCTGCACACTCTTGTAAGGGCACGTATGCCAGCGTTCGGCCTTATAGGCATACATATGGTAATTATGGTATACGGTTGCAAACGTGGACTCGAGTGATAGTAAATATAGGTGTATAGGTAAGATTATCGCTAGAGATCTAAGTCTCATGGTGAGCCGACTATATAGACTGGCCGTTCCCCGGCCACAGTCACGTGTCGCCATTACATTATCCCCCTCTTTTGGCGCAGACCTTCTGGGCTGCATAAACCGTACAAGAGAAAAGGAAAGGAAAGGGAAGTAAGTATTATACAATTCATGCTGCGTGTGTACTGATACAAAATCATAAGTCCCGCTACCAATTGGTACAGCGCGATGGCGACCTTTCGGCGGATCCGGCACACGGGGAAACTCCACATCCATTGACTGGTGGTAAAAACCCGTGCCAACGCCATTTGTACCGGGCCGGGATCCAAAGATGAGAACAAGAGAATAGAGAAACAAGAAAACATCCAAAAGTGATCCCGTCCTCCATGATCTCAACTTCCTAACCCATGCTCCAACGACCATCATTCCTGTAGCTCGTATCTCGGCGTCGGTCTTTGTCGGAATCATCAGGGTAGAGCTTCCACTCATAACTTGGCATCGATGGGAGCTTCCGCTGCCGGCATCGGTCGTAGCCGTCAATTATATATGTCAATCGCGTCTTATTCATCGATATCTCACACTTACGTTTCTCCAAAACAGCTATACTTACCATGTTCAAGCGCATCTGCACTCTCCTGAGCCTTCGTGCAGTGCTTCCGCATGCTCTGTAAAATATATCTTGCAGCCAGTAGTCCTTGGTACTTGGCATTGACTCGTAGATTTATCTTGATTTGGTAATCATCATTCAAAGTCCGCTTTGGTGACCATCCGGTCATCTTCATAGTTGCTTTTAATTGGTGGCTTCAGTAGAATCTTGGTCGACTCCTTGGTAGACTTCTCGGTCGACATCTCGGTGCGTGTCTCTGTAGACTGCATCCAGGTGAGCTTTTGCCTTGTCGGTAGGACGCATTTTTGCCATGGTCATCCCCCCTTTTGAATTTCATTGCTCCTTCGGCGACATAGACTCAAATTGGTTGTTGATTGCCGTCGTAGTTCAGTAGACTTATGAACTTGGGTAGACTTCTGGTGATCTTTGTTGACCGTAGCGTCTTTCAGCAGCCTTCGTCTCTGGATTTCAGAGGTCTTCGACTTCGCTTGTCTTTTGGCTGGTCTTGGTCAGCTTTGCTTGCTTCGTCTGATTTTTCTGCTTTCTTTCGTCTGATTTTTACAGTTGCTTTCGTCTCGTTTTTCCACTTGCTTTGGCCTGTCTTGTTGACCTGCTTGGTGTTTCAACTTGCTTGGTGTTTCAACTTGCTTGGTGTTTCAACTTGCTTGGTGTTTCAACTTGCTTGGTGTTTCAACTTGCTTGGTGTTTCAACTTGCTTGCTGTTTCGACTTGTTTGGTGTTTTGACTTGCTTCGTGTTTCGACTTGCTTCATCATTGACCCTTAGACTTCTCTTCGCCATTGTTGACTTCGCTTGGTCTGTTCTTGTCGTCTCTTTGGGCTTTGGCCGTGAAATGATTGACGTGTTTAGGGGTATGGCAATCGTGAAGACTTCGACAATAGGTGATCAAGATAGCTGTCGGTATTTGAACTCATCTCGATCGACATTAGGAATTGTTCTCTAGGTGGGCTTATCATCTTCCGGATGCTAGGTGCGTATGATGATTCTTCTCCACGTACGTCTATCCCCGCTCTTGGATGCCGCTGGATTTCCCTGTCGTTAAGTGCACTCTGGTCCTTCATTCCAGCATCTCTGGTTGGGTCATCCCTCCCTTTCAACGTCGTTGCTCTGTCGACGACTTATCTCCTCTAAATGGTATTTTAGCTCGGTTTTGTACTCGTCGCCTTCCTTGATTTGGATGAGGTGATAGGCATTCCTTAGGTCCTGTTGAGCATCTCCGAGATCAGTGGGAGAGGATATCGGTTCTTCACCAGGGCTTTATTGAGAGCTCGGTAGTCCGCACGCAGCCGCAGTCCGCCGTCCTTCTTCTTCGCAAATAGATCGGTGCTGCCGCAGGCGATGATCGCTAGGTGAATCCATTGGTTACGTTTGCTTCGGTGTAGGCTCGCTGTTTCCGAGATGTTGCACATCCACACAATTTGTGCTGTTCCTCACTGCCGGGTACCCTGTCATTTCCTCTTACGCTCTTCCTACGCTCCTCGAGCCGGAATCGCTCTTCCTCATGAATACCATTCGGATACCATGACAGGAGCGGTGCGAGAGTTGCCGTATGTTGCTGCATACGTCCACATAGTCCTTGTATCTCACGAGGATACGACAAATCTTGATATTGTGCTGGGATGCAACCCCATCATCTGTTACCATCTCCACGTTAACTATGTCTGTTCCTATTCTCGTTAGCCTTGTCTGCATTGTAGCGTGCTTTGGCAGAGTGGAGATGGGCTGGGGTCCCGGGTTGGCTGGATCAGACGGTTTGTCGAAATAGACCACCCCCATTGTCCAGTTTCTCCCTTCGTGTCTCGGCGAGCCGGTACTAGCAGTCATTCAAGCACCGTCACTGTGTCACTCTTCTGCCGCAACTACCGCCGCTGCTCCTGCTCGCGCGTTCAGCATCCTGGGGTTGCTCTCACGTTCGGTGATGCCTTCCAGTGATGCTCCCAGCAACCCTTGACATTCTCCAAGTCATATGGCAAATGCCTCAACCACCTCCTCACTAGCTCAGAGATGATCGAATGCGGTAGCCCTGAGAAGTTGTATACCCGGAGAAGGCTCACCATTTTGGTTATCTCACCGCGTTCCGGCGGAGGACTTGTCCAATCTGCTTCTGGAATCTTCGCCCGTTGCAGTCCATCTGGCGCTCGTAGGGCTGTCAATCGACCGTTGCTGCAGTCGATTCCCGGGTTTCTTGCCATGGCAAGCCCAAGACTAGGTTGTATGCCTTCATTGGGATGATTAACCCCTCCGATTCGTCAACCGGTTTAAGGTGTTCAAATACTGAACCAAGAGACTGGCCATTCGACTCTTTACATACATCATCACCAGGCCAGGGTGGAGGTGAATGCTGGTTCGTATGGTAGCTTGGGTTTCCTAAGTAGGCTCGGCGATAAAAAGATGCTCATTGCACCGCAGTCGATTTGTGCTTTGACTCGCTGCATGTTGCCGTGTATATTTAGTACAACAGTAGGTTTTGTGGTCCCCGCTGCTGCAGCGAGTGCCTTGCCGGTTTGCCTTTCGGCTTTCGTAGACTTCCTTTGACAGACACAGCGCTGTTTATATTTGGCACGGCCGCCTCCACTGGGCTTCGCTATTGGACTTGACCGATTTCAAATTCCTGGAATCGGGATTGTTGGAAGTGATCCAATTTCCTTTGTTGTTTTCGCTGTCCTCCTGGTTTCTTCGAGGTTGCTAGAGTTGTACATGTACATGACTATTGAAGTCGATGCACTTTGCTCAATTTGAAGGAATGTAGTGGCAACGGTGCCGACTCGCAATCGTCTCTTGCCTTCGGTCCTCGGTATTGCTGATTCAGGGGTAAGATCGCGTGATTGATCGTAGGTTCTCTGACTGATGATCGCGGTCAATTGACTTGTAGGAATGGTATTCGATTTTTCTCGTTGATAGGGTCGAATCCTGTAATCGTCATAATCGTCATTGCCTGCGACGCATTTCGTCCATTGTTGCTTCTCTGGCTGATGATCGCACTCAATTGACTCGTAGGAATGATGTTCGACTCAATATCTCGATCGTATTCGGTTTCTCTCATTGGCCGGATCGAATACTCGTGGCCTGTAGTCGTGATGATTGTCATCATCTCCGGTGAGGCGTCTCGTGCGAGAGTTGGTCTCTGAACTCTTCTCCGCTGCCATCAGGGTGCTCAATTGAACGATGAAACCATCGATATCCATGCTTGCAGTAATCATGCTTCGATATGTCGTTTTTAAGGGTGTAATCTCAATTGTAGACTTCATGATGTGGTGCGTCGGTAAACGGGTAAACTCGTGAAATCCCGTGAGCGAAACGTATCTGTTTACTGAAAAGCAATAATAGTGTAAGGGCACATACGGCAGCGTTCGGCCTAATAGGCATACGTATGGTAATTATGGTATACGGTTGCAAACGTGGACTCGAGTGATATTAAACATAGGTGTATAAGTATGATTATCACTAGAGATCTAAGTCTCTTGGCAAGCTGACTATATAGAATGGCCGTTACCCGGCCACAATCACGTGTCGCCGTTACAACTCTACACACATCCTTCAACCTCTAGATATTGGGCTGTTTGATCCTCTTTCCCACTGCTACAGTAATGAACTGGATATATGGGTTAGAAAAGGAGGGAATGCAATAAGACAGAACAGTTTTATAAGTAAGCCCACCTGCTATATTACTCTATACTCCACTCTAACTCTTTCCTACAGACTTGTCACACGCGTTAGAGTTGCAGCATATATCAAGAACGACATCATAGGTGCCTTTGAGGCAACTGGGATCTGGGCTCGTGACGCAGGCAATGTATTTATTTGGCAGTCACGAACTCTCACTTGATTTGAATCCCTGCAAGCCACTCCCCCTCCACTTCTCAGTGCAACCCCCAGTCAGCCCAGAGCTGTAAGCCGATTAGCCTGTAGTGCACTTCACCTTGTCACTTGCAAATCACATTGCTCTCTGAAGCTGCAGGCTCTTATAGCACAGCTGGGAAGGTCAGCTCCATCAGCAAAATGTATTTTAGTCACTGGAAGCCTCCAGGAGTGTCTGAGAAGATGTGGAGCACAAACTTAGATGCGTCAATTTCAGGAGAGTATCAGACCCTAGCAGGGCATTCCTGCCAGCCTTCAGAGTAACTGGGAGCGCCAAAGACAAGCCAGGGAGCGCCGACGACAAGCCTGGGAGCACCTGGGTCCGCCTGTCACAAACCTGGGAGTGCCGGCGACAAGTCTGGGAGCACCTCGAATCTCAGTAGAGCAATCTGGGAAATACAACATCTTCTCTGAGAATGCTGGTGGTGCACCTGGAAATCATAGCTACCACTTATCGTTCAACGATTTTTAAAACTCATGTATTCAGTTTGTATTCTCATCTATGTATCTCGGTATCTATATATAGCTACCCATCTACACTACACACGGTATATCTGGACTGGCTGCAGGCGGTGCTTGAGAGCAATTTGAGGTGCGCCTGAAAATAATGATCGTGTGAACTCAGAGATACACTCCGAGGCCGTGATCGAGTGATTTTGAAGATGCATTTGGAGGCCTTGATCGTGCGAACTTGGAGGCTATAATCGGCAGAGTTTAGAGATACACTTGAAGGCTGTCATCGAGGGAGTTTGGAGATTCACTTGGATGCCGTAATCGAGCGAGTTTGGAGATGCACTCGGAGGAAGTGATCAAGCGAGGGTGTAGTTGCACATGGAGGCCATGATCGTGCGAACTTGGACGCCGGAATCGAGCGAGTTTGAAGACTGTAATCAAGCGAGTTTGGAGACCGTAATCAAGCGAATTTGGAGATGCACATGCAGGCCATATCAGAGCGAGTTTGGAGACCGTAATCGAGCGAATTTGGAGATGCACTTGCAGGCCGTAATCGAGCCAGTTTGGACGGGTACTGGGAGGCAGTTGATGGACAGCGCGCCATGTGCTGAGACTCTTTTCATCAGTTACGTAACTCGCAACCATGGGAATGTGACAAGGTGACTGTACCTTTGAGCTCTCATGGAGAGGCACGCCGGAAGCTGAAGCTACATTCAGGGGTCAACTGGTAATCATGAGAATGTTGGGAAGTCCAACAATCTTGGGTGGATGCTGTACTCGGTGTATGTTGTACTCGGCATATGCTATACTCGGTGCCAACTCATGATCATGACATGGCGAGATAGAGAAGGATGACTTAACTGTGTGTTCTGCAGTGATAGTAGAGTTGTGGATGAGAAAGAGAGATATGGGGGATGAAGATGAGAATGATGTGGAGGATACGAGCGGAGATGAGAAATCAGGGGTACGACTTGCCTGATTGGGTTGGGATGACATCATATCTGTGTAATTAGACGCCGGATCAGGACTCCTACCTGCTGTATCGGGGATGGTAAAACGACTTGCACACGAAATTCTCTCAAGTCCCAGTTTCTCATGATGATTTCCGCCACACCCTCTCATCTCTCTCTGTCTTGTCCTCAATTCTACCATCACCTAAGAACACAAAGTTAAGTCATCCCTCTCGATCTCTCCATGCCATGATCAAGAGTTAACACCGAGTACAGCATACACCGAGTACACCATACAACAAGTCCACCATACACCACGTACACCATTCACCGAGTACACCATACACCAAGTACACCATACACAGAGTACACCATACACCAAGTACACCATACACCGAGTACACCATACACCGAGTGCAGCATCCACTGTGTACAGCATACACTGAGTACTGCATACACCGCGTACTGCATTATCCCAAGATCGACTGTCTCCCGCTCCCAGCCAGTCTCTCATCTCTCGGCAGACCATGTTGTACTCAATTCTGTAGATTCGCAAATTACGAGTTAGCCAATGAATAGAGTCACCGATCCCATCGCGCCTCCCTCCCAAGCTACCGCCTCTTGATTGACCGTCTCCAATCTCCCTCGATCATGGCCTCCAAGAGCATCTCCAGACTCGCTCGATCACAGCCTCCAAGTGTATCTCTGAACTCGCACGATTATGGCCTCCAAGTTCGCACCATCATGGCCTCCAAGTGCATCTCTATACTCGCTCGATCACGGCCTCCAATTGCATCTCCAAACTCGCTCGATTACAGCCTCCAAGTGTATCTCCAAACTCGATCGATTACAGCCTCGGAGTGCGTCATCAAGTTCACTCAATCACGGTGTTGTGAAACGGTGGAGCTTGAAGGCAGACAGCCCATCATCAACACTCCGCCGCACCTCTCATGGTATCCGAAGGGAATTCATGAGAAAGAGCAAGAAAGAGGGTGAGAGGATATGAAGGGATACCCGGCCATGATGAACCACACAAATGCCGTGAATCTATGAATGGTTGGCAAGAGTGCATGAGGATCAACACAAATTGCGTGGATCTACAAAGCTTGGCAAGAGTGCATGAGACCAAGAGCTGGGCAAGATAGAGTGTGTATGTCATATAATGAGATGATGTCAATCTACCCCAGGGTCTCCGAAATATATACTGCCTGTCGCTGAGTCCATCTCCGTTATTCCTTCATCTCCGTATGTATATAGACGGAGAGACTTAGATAATACATGCCATATTATGATGTAGCGAATCTTGTGACTGTAACAAAGACCAATATGATCAATGAAGTGCCTTGTGGTCATGGAACCCTAAGAACCACTGGTGTGAGATTACGGCACCAAGTCTCCCGCAGGCCTGCGCAGAGGTCTCAGCAGCTCCAGAATTTGACTATCCTAATAGTAAAATCTCGTAGCATCCTGAATGCACCTCCATCACTGCAGGTGCTTTCAGGAGGATCTGAGAATGCTCTTGCACAGTCTGAGAGAACTTTGGAAAGCTCCAGGGGGGGCTGGGAGCATCTGGAAGTAATTCGAAGGACTGGCGAGGGCTACCGGAGTATCTGGGAGGTTTGAGTATGGCTTCCGGACTGAATTACATTTTGCTGATGTCAGAGTGTACTTGCAGATAAGGAATTTGGAGATGAAATGCTGATCACACTTCCCTCACGGGCGAAGAAAACCAATGTAGTAGCAGCCTAGAGCCACCGCCACGTTGGTAAAGCTCGTGTGTATACAGCTGAGGATGTTGTTCAGCTCAGAGAAGAAAGAGAGAGGCTAGACAGAGAAAAAGTGGCCAAAGCCAAAATGCACCAAGAAAACACTGCAGCAAAGGTAGTATTCTCTGGAGAGGGGTCAAATAGCTCTAAACATGCTGAAAAGAAGATTATGGGTGCAAGGAAGGTACCTGTATTTGTGCTTTGTGATTGGGAGGATGAGGAAGAAGATATGGTGGGTGGAGAGGGGTGGGATGAGGAAGAGAATGGGGGAGAAGGAGGACTCTGTTGTAAATATTGGTGATATGCTGGACCTAGAGGATGCTTAACATATGTTATCTTCTTAGCTTTGAATACCAGTGAGAATAGTGATCAATTATTATATTGATGATAATAATAATAAGAATATTGCTCCTGCTAATTCCTATAAAGAATCTGTGAAATTGAACCTTCAGGTGATTCATATTATTGTATGACTCTATTGACAACATAAGAAGACACATTGTTGATGATGAATATGATATTCAATAATTACTTTCTGGTTTCAGGTCGTGATTTCAGCAACTCTAAAGCTTATTGCCATATTTTTTAAACTGGTTTGAAACTTCTTAGATCCAAATACTGAAATATTTACTTAAATATATTCATAATTGTATTAAGTAAGTTAACAGCGCACCCTAATGTGATTGGTAATATCCTGCGTATTGGATTAGTATCTGAGGTATTTTTAATTAGTTTGGAAACTGTATTAAACACTAATTCAACTCTAATAAAAGATAAGATTTCTTCAACAATCTGATTAATAGTATACAAATACAATGGTGAAATCTATACTCAGTATGTATTTAGAATAGTGGCTTTTGCAGAAAGGTGATAATTTATAGTATACTAGTCTAATCAAGACTAAGTTATCAGTTATGTACAGGTTTAGACTGTATGGAATTGTTTTATTTATAAGTAAATTGTAAAACATTCCAATATAATTGTAAGTTGCAAGATTCAATTTGCAGTATCCGAGATTATTGATGTCTGAAATTAATCCCATATTGTGGTATTGAAACAGCCAGTAATATTGAATTACAACTGGATCAAAGTGATCAACCTGATAAATATTATACTGACTGCCAAAACCATTTGCTATTATATACATAGCTAGAGGACTGAAGACTACAACATGTCTATGAAGATTAGCTCAGAACTAGATACTAAATATGAGTTTTCATATCAATGCACTTGCTGCAATTAATCTGAATTGTTGGTATACTGTTGAATGTTACTGAGGTTAATATGGATTCTAATTCTTTCTTGATGCTAATTATATAGACAGTAATAGAAGTGACTGTTTCCACTAGTAAATAACATTGATGGTTTGTAATCTCAGAGGACTATAGTGCTGCATAATAGAATAGGATTGTAATTTAAGATGAAATACGTTTGTTATACCTCTATTAAATAGGCCAACGGTGTCAGTAATACTAATGTTTGTCTGTACAATGATGGTAGGAATATCTAAGCGGTACTTCTTCCCTGGATCAAAATGACTTCTATTCTCTCCATCTCTTCAGTTTGTATTAGCAGAGGTAACAGCAGTACTGGCTACAAGATTACCAATTGTGAAAATCTTCAAAACTGGTATTTCGACTTATAAATAAATATAAAGCAGCAGTACACTTAGAAATAATCTTCGCTGGTATAGTTATATATTGAATCTCTCAATTCTTGTTTCTTGGTAGGGTTATGTATTGGAGCAAGTTGTGATGTTTTAATTGTATGAATAAATAAGAGATATTTCTGGTTATTGGTACATACAGTTTAAAATAATGTACAATATTAGAAGGTAGGTTTATATCAGTATCTGACAACCAATGGCATGGATTCAGTAGTTCAATGGAAGAAGAATTTGAATTGTGGAAACTATTACAAACTATTTAATTTCAAAGATTAAAATTCATCTTATAAGGATAACTCTAAATGGTACATCATTCAAATACTGTCATATTTTGATAATAAACAGTATTGTCATTAACTACTATACAAGCCATTGAATGTTTGATAAAATATTTAACCAATTATGATATATTAATAAATATTGTAATGATAACAAGCTTTCATATATATTGGTTGTATTATAACTGGGATAATTATTCCACAGATCGAATTAATAAAAATATACAATAAGTTTTGGTAATTCAACCACTAAATAAGATAGAGTTCAATGGAGTATAAGGATTATAAGGATTATAACTGCCAAGAAAAGCATAATCTACTCAGTTTCAAGCTCAATAGAAAATAGATATAATCTACTGAAGAGTATTATCTTTGGACTCCACTTAAGACTTTAATTCGTGTCAAGTACTTGTAGAATCTCAATTTAGCATAAAGTGTAACTGTCTGGTAATTGAAATCTACTAAGACTTTAAGTATCAGTATAACCATGACTATAGAACGCTGTCAATCAGTTTCACCATATGAGAAATAGTATTGCTAAACAAAGAGTATTGCTAACAAATGAGGGTTCTACTAGAAGTATTCACCTAACCACTATAGGATGAGACTGGTCATTAGTTTCCTTTCAGATGCAGAGATACAATGTTGTTTTTCTTAAAAATAATAACTGTATTTGTAATAGCATAAGGAAATTACCAATGGTTTCAAAGTAATTAATGTATAGATGAATAGATTAGAAGAATGAATAAACAATTCCATACTTTGATGGGGAATTTTTTTTTTTACTCCAATATCCAACTAATAGGGTATACTTGGCAATAAAGTAAACACTGAATATCTGAGACCAGGAAGATAAACAGATATCTAAACTTTGATTGATTGTATTATAATTGATATCATAACATTAATTGAGTAGTATTGATCATGTAATCCCTGAACTGAGCTCATAATCGATTCAAGACTATCACAGTATACTTAGATGTTCTCATATCAAAGTGTCTAAATAGCACTTCTTTGCAATTCTTATTTGTTGAACTCCAACTAATTAAAGTACTAGCTATATCATCAAGATATAATTACTGTTATTGAAACTGTTGAGCTGATTGGAAATCCAAATATCCGTATGCCAAGGACTATAATGTATTCATAGTAATCGGTAGTAAGTACTATTGGTTATTAATTGACTTCATGTCTATGTGATACTGTTCACTACATGATACTATCAACACATGTTGAGCTGATTGGGAGTACGGCCATCACTATGCCAAGGACCTTGATGTAACTTGTCTGTATTATTGTTAGTGCAATTAGTCATCGATCAACCTTCTATCGATACATTATGTCTTGTTACACCAAACAATTCATAGACCTTGGCATATTCCCATACACACTTGACTACTGGAGTAAATGTCACTATACAGCAGGTGATGAGCCCTTGCATTTAAAATAGAAACGATAATCATGTTGGACCAATCCTGGCACAGACAGAAGTGTACATCACCTTAGGGAGCAGCTGCCAAATTGGTGATGTGTATATTGACTTGTGTATTCATCTATTTGACACATACACATGAAGTAGAGTGAATGTGTCTCCACAGCTCAACCCTAACACCAGGCGATGACCGCACTCAAAGTCCAGTCAACAGATCAACACTTCCACCTTGTTTGTCTAGCGGAAAAGAACATCATCACAGAAATGTGTTTCCACAAGATGAGAAATTACCCTGCATCCCGCTGTGGATCGGATGGTGGCAACTGGACATTTTGGTTTGACTCTGAGAGACTACAATTACTGATGATTGCGATGAAAGATCAGGATTGTGCTAGATGAGTTCAACCACGATCACCATCACCAAGTTCAATATCACAAAATTTCGCTCAATGGGTAACCAAGATTTCACTACTTCTTGAGCAGAAGAAAGTGTATCGTATCATCAAAGGATACGATGACACGCTGGGAGAGCCAGCTGCCATCATGACCACCACAGACAAGGCCGCTCTCAAAAGCTGGATGAATTGCCATGGTGTTGCCAGATCGACTATCTTGCTGGGCATGGAGCCAAGTATTGAAGCGGAATACATGGTCATTGATGATGTGAAGACGCTTTGGGAAAAGCTAGCATCAGCCTACCATTCAATGTTTAAGCTCAACATCTTCGAGATTAGGGAAGACCTTTGGAGCATGACACTGCAGGACTGTGGAGATGTTGACAACTATCCATCGCAGATTGTTGGGAAAATCCAGTATTACAATATCTGCGCAGAACCACCAGCAAGTTCAACTGCTGACACTGATGCCAATATGGCCACCGCACAGAAATTGCCAAGACAAGTGAGCAGGAACACCTCTTCTACCTCCTTCATGGGAGTCCAAGAAACACTGTGCGGAAATTCTTCTTGGAGCGCATGATAGACAAAAACGCCATGATCACCACCACACCCAATGAGATCGTTACCAAGCTTGTCCAAAAGGAAGCTGCAATTATGGGTGAGAATGGGCTCGCTCCAGAAGCTCTGTTCTTTGCAAAGATGTGTGGAAAAGGCGGTAAAGGTGGCAAAGATCCAACGAGGAATAAGACAATTAATAGGAATCATAGGAATGAAAAGAATCAGGAGAGATACATTCTTTGCCAACGGAGAGGGCATATTACCGGGAATTGCTTCAGTATGCAACAAGGTGATTCTCCCATGGCTGCCAACACTATAGGAAAAGCATCAGCTGAGACTACTTCAAATCTCACCACTTCGATCAGAAAGTATTGGATGGCCCCTAACCCCAATGCTTCATGCAGTGATTGGTTCAACAACTGCGGATGCATGACTCCCATCTCCAAACATCAATTGATCTTCATCACCTGTAATCAATATCCTCCAATTCCGGAGAAGGCGAAGGGATTCAATGTTGTCATATCGTTTGAATCTGGATCAAGTAATGTTATGTTGATTCGTCAACTACCAGATGGGATGTTGGAATCGGTCATACTTCAAGAAGTGGTGCAATCGCTGGGGTCATTCAGTCCCATCGTGTAGTGCCAGGTTATGGACAAGGACGTCAAAGTCGGACTGCTGAATCACTACAGTTTCAACCTCTACAATCTGCATTGAAAGATGACTGCTGCTGCAGGTCATGGAGATGGGGTATTCAATCTGAATCAAGATCTGGATGAGATGTTGACCGAATACTTCAATATCGTCAACGACATCCGCCTGCTGGTACTTATCACGACTCGGTATGCCACTGGGCACGATGCCGAACAGCAGATGTTATTGCATCGCCACTTGCCACGCGTTGGTTTCAAGTCTCCAGAGAGGTTACCGAAGGTGGCTGCCGACACTCTAAGAATGATCGGGAAGTGTGATTGCAAGAGGTGCAATACCTACAAGTCAGCTCGAAAGCCCATAACTCCCTTGACTTCCTGTGCAACTACGCCACTACAGCTTGTGCACTCAGACATATACGGTCCTTGGGAAACAGCTATCAGAGGCGGTCGAACTATACTGATCTTGATTGACACAGCCACGAGGCATCTGGATGAGCACAGATTCAAGTCCCAGTCACAAGCTCTGGAGAAATCCATAGAATGGAAGTCTCTTGGAGAAAGGGAGTCAGCCAAGCAAGGAAAGCGATTTCGTACAGATGGAGGCGGTGAGTAATCATCTAAGAAGTTTGCAGAATGTCTATGATCAGAAGGGATCTTGAAGGAAACAACTATGTCCGACACTCCTCATTCAAATGGACTTGTCTAAACGACAGATTGCACAATTGTGGAGCCCATTCGATGCATACTAGGTGATACAGGACATTCGAAGTAGTATTTGTTGTTTGTGATCTCAGTGGTGGTCTATCCCAAAAACTGCACTCCACAGTGATGTGGAGTCTGTACGACTCAGTATGTGGCCTGGCATCCATCCGGAAGGAAGCCAGCTGTGAACCCGCTCTGTGTATTCGAATGCTTGCCTTTTGTGCACATTCTGAAAGAGAAATGAAAGATCCTGAATTACAGAGCAACTCCTGGCATATTCATTGGGTAGAGCATATCAACTAAACAGTACTTTAGGTTCAACCCATTGGCCAAGACGCTTCACCACTTCAGACCTGTGGTATTCAGCGAAGGAAAGCAGTACTCAGCACTGAATGCTGGGGATGTAGTGATATTGCATGAGCACATCTACAGAGATGTCACCGATGAACTCAAAACCACAGGGAAGCAACCGATTGAATGTCAAATGGAGGAGTCATTAGATGACAATTCACGTTTGGAGCCTTCATACCCAAAGAAGAAGTCATGAGAATTGGCTGGCCTTGAGACCTCACTTGGAGATGCATGGACAATGCTGGCCAAAGGAAGTCATCAGAACTGTGCAGGCAAGTTGGCAAAGTCTGCACAATTGGCTCTTGGAGATGAAGAATTCAACAATATGATACCCATTTATGGTGCAGCTGCGATCTCCAACAATCATGAGGATGAGATTGATGATCCAAGTCTTATAATGCAGCAACTGAGTCTCTGCTTGCGGAGAAGTGGGATACAATGATAAAAGTTGAGTTTGATGCAATTGGTCAGCATGAAGTCATTGGAGATTTTGAGGAGATTCCGGAAGTGAGAAAGGCTTTGCCAAGTAATTGGGTATTCAACATGCAGCGCGATGGAGCTGGCAATGTGTGGTGGTTCCAAGCTTGGCTAGTCTGGGGAGGAAATCACCAAATCGAAGGAATTGACTACCGGGCTACATATGCATCGACTCCTTGGGTGTACCATGCCAGGTTGCCACCTGCGATCGCTTCCAAGTACCATCTCAAGATTCATCATATGCATGGATGCACTGCTTTCTTTGGAGTTGACTTGGAAGAAGAGGTCTATATGCACCTGCCACAGGGATATATTCGTTTGCTCCAGAATGGGAGCTGATAAAACAATCCAAGATTAACAATGACTTCACTTATGATAGTTCTGCACTTCTGAAAGTCACTTTATGGCCTAATGCAGTTGTCGCAAGTTTGGTACAGCTGTAACAGCACGTACGCCAGCGTTCGGCCTTACAGGCATACCTGTGGTAATCATAGGTATAAGGTTGCAAACGTGGACGAGAGTGATAGTAAATCGGTGTATAGGCAAGATTATCACTAGAGATCTAAGTCTCATGGCAAGCGACTATATAGACTGGCTGTTACCCGCCCCTGGGTCACATGCCACAGTTACATTATCCCCTTCGTTTGACTCAGACCTCCTGGGCAGCATTACTGTACATAAAAACAGGAATGGAAAGAAAGCATTATACATTCATGCAGCATACATACTCATACAAAATCGTGGGTCCCGCTGCCGACTGGTAGACCTCAATGGCGACCTTTTGGTGGATTCAGTGCACAGGAAAACTTCACTTCCATTAGCAGGTGGTAAAAACTTGTGCCAATGCCATTTGTACCGGGCCGAGTTCCAAAGAAGAGAAGAAGAGAAGAGACAAACAAGAAATCATCCAAAAGTGAACCCGTCCTCCATTATTTAACTTCCTAACCCACGCTCCAATGACCATCACTCCCATAGCTTGTATCTTGGTGTAGGTCTTTGTTGAACTTTTCAGGGTGGTAGAGGTTCCACTCCTGACTTGGCATCGATGGGAGCTTCCACTGCCTGCATCAGTCGTAGCCATCAATCATATATGTCAATTGCATCATATTTGTCGATATCTAACATGTAAGTTTCTCTAAAATGGTTATACCTACCAAATCGACGCACGCTAGCGCTGTCTGAGCTCTGTGCAGTGCTTCCGCATGCTCTGTGGAGTATATGTTGTAGTCAGCTGTCATTGCTACTCAGCATTGACCCATCTTTTGAAGTCTGCATTGGTCACCATTCAGTCGACCTCATGGTTGGGCTTTAGATAGGCGGCTTGAGCAGAATCTTGGTCGACTTCTTTGTGGACTCGCTGGTCAACCTCTGGGTAGACTTCTCTGTAGTGTGCCTCCCAGTGGGCTTCGACTTGTCAGTAGAACTTGATGGTGTAGACATGGCTACCTCCCCCTTTTTCGAAGTTCGTTGCTCCCCAGATGACTTAGACTCAAATCGGTTGTTGATTGCCATTGTGGATCCGCACTCATAAACATCAGTAGACTTTGGGTGATCTTTGTTGACCAACACGTCTTTGAGCAGCCTTCATCACTGAACTTCGGAGATCTTTGAGTTCGCTTTTCTTTTGGCTGGTCTTGGTTGACTTCCCTTGCTTCATCTCATTTTTGCACTTGCTTTCATCTCATTCTTCCGCCTATTTTGGCCTTTCTTTTTGTCGTGCTGTGTGGTTGAACTTGATTTGGATTTTGACTTGCTTCGTGTTCCGACTTGCTTCGCTTTGACGTTACTATGTCTTTTTGCCCTGTTCTTTGACTTCGCTTGGGCTGTTCTCATCATCTCTTACTTCGAGCCTTGGCCGTGAAATGACTAATGCGTTCAGGGGCAAGGCGATCTTTTAGACTTTGCCAATGGGTGTTCAATGTACCTGTCAGTATTTGAACTCATCTCAATCGACTGTAGCAATCGTTCTCTAGATGGGCTCATCTTCAGGATGCTAGGTGCGTATTTTGATTCTTTGCTGGGTGTGCTTATCCCCGCTCTCTGGGTCCCGCTGGAGTTTGCTGTCATTGAGTGCACTCTGGTCCATCATTCTGGCACCTCCGGTAGGGTCATTGTATATGAGTATTGAGATCTCAGTAGGGTCATCCCTCCGTTTAAAGGTCGTTGCTCTGCCAACGACGTATTTCCTCCAATTGCTATTGTAGAATGGTAGTATGGTAGCTGGTGTGTTTGTCAATGCGAACGGCATGACTCGGTGCTGGAACTGCCTGTACCGCCATTTTGTGCTTGTCGCCTTCCTTCATGCGGATTTGGTGATAGGCATTCCTGGGGTCCTGTTTAGCATCTCCGAGAACTGTTGGAGAGGATATCTGTTCTTCACCAAGGTTGTATTGAGAGCTCAGTTGTCCACACACAGCCGCAGTCTGCCATCCTTCTTCTTCACAAATGAAATCAGCGCCACCACAGGCTGGGTCGATCTTTCACAGCTCTTGGTCTTACTCGCTCTTTTCGAGATTCCGTAGATCCATGCACTTTGTGTGGTTCCTCATGGCCGGGTGGCCTGTCACTTCCCCTCACACTCATCCTACGCTCCTCGAGCCGAATCGCTCTTCCTCACCAATTCCCTGTGGATGTAATGAAAGGTGTACTGCGAGAGTTGCTGTATCATTGCTGCATACGTCCACCTGGTCCTTGTATCTCATGAGGATACAACAATTCTTGGTATTGTGATATGTTGTTATTCCGCTGGGATGCCACCCCCATCATCTGTTACCATCTCCATGTTAAGTATGTCTGTTTCCATTCTCATCAGCCTTTTCTGCATTTTGCATTGTAGCATGCATTGGTGGAGTGCAGATGGGTAGGGGTCCCGGGATACCTGGATCGGATGGTTCATGACTATGGAACCAAGCCCGTTGACCAGTTTCTCCCTTCGTGTCTTGGCGAACCGGTAGCAGCCACTCAAGGACTGTCACTGTGTCACTCGTCTGCCAGAACTACCACTGCTGCTCCTGCTCGGGCATTCAGCATTCTGGGGTTTCCCTCACTTTCGGCGATGCCTTTCAGCGATGGTGCCAGCAACGCTTGACATTTGCACTGTCATATGGCGAATGCCTCGACCCCTTCCTCACTCGCTCTGAGATCCTCGAATGCGGTAGCCCCGAGTTGTTGTATTCCCAGTGAAGGCTCAACATTTTTGGTTGCCTCACCGCGTTCCGGCAGACTTGTGTGATCTGCTTCGGGAATCTTCGCCCTGTGCCGTCCATATGGCACTTGCCAGGCTGTCAATCGACCTTTCCTTCATTCAAGTTCCGGGTTTCTTGCCATGACAAGCCCAAGACTAGGTTGTGTACGTTCGTTGGGACGACTAAAACCTCCGATTCGTCAACAAGTTTAACCTGTTCAATTGACTGAAACAAGAGACTTCCCTTTCGGCTCTCCTTTCCAGACATCATCACCAGGCCAGGATGGAGGTGAATGCTGGTTCGTCTGGTAGCTCGCGTTTCCGAAGTAGGCTCGGTGATATGAAGATGCTCATTGCACCACAGTCAATCAGTGCTTTGACACGCTGCATGTTGCCATGTATATTTGGTAATAGGTACATTTTGTGGTCGCCGCTGCCTAAGTGAGTGCATTACCGGTTTGCCTTTCGGCTTTCGTAGACTTCCTTGGAAAGCCACTGCACTGTGTATAGTTGGCACTGCTTCCTCCACTGGGCATATTGGACTTGACTGATTTTGAATTCCCAGGATTGGGATGGTTGGAATTGATCCAATTGCCTTTGTTGTTTTCCCTGTTCTCCGGGTTGCTTTGAGGTTGCTAGAGTTGTAGGTGTACACAACTATTGAAGTCGATACACTTCACTCAAATTGAAGGAACATAGTTGCAACTGGACTGACTTGCGATCGTCAGTTGACTTCGTGTTCGGTTCTCGGTGTTGCCGATTGAGGCGTAAGATTATGTCATGGATTGTAGGTTCACCAACTGATGATCATGCTCAATTGACTGGTAGGAATGGTGTTCGACTCAATATCTGTATCGTATTCAGTTTCTGTCATTGGCAGAATCAAATCTTTGAGGTCTGATGTCGTGATTATTGTCATCATTACCAGTAACACACCTTGTGTGCCAATAGGTCTCTGAACTCTTCTCCGCTGCCATCAAGGTGCTCAATTGAATGATGAAATGATCGATATCCGTGCTTGCAGTGATCATGCTTCACTCTGTCATTTTTAAGGCTGTAATCTCAATTGTAGACCATATGATGTGGCCCATCGGTAAAGGGGTAAAACTTGTAAATCCCATCGGCAAAATGTATCTGTTTACTGGAAAGCATTAATAGTGTAATGGCACGTATGCCAGCGTTTGGCCAGATAGGCATACATCTGGTAATTATAGGTATAATGTTGCAAATGTTGACTCAGGTGATAGTGAATAGGTGAATAGGTGAAGTTATCTCTACAGATCTAAGTCTCATGGCGAACGACGATATAGACTGGCCATTACCTGCCCCTCGGTCAGGTGCTGCCATTACAACGTTACTTTCAATGACTTCATAATCATGATTGTGTTTGTAGCATCACCTGTCAACGGAGGACTATTGATCCTGCATGATACGGATCAAGGCGCAGTCATTGCCTTCATTGTTTTGTACGTCAATAAACTCCTCATCATTGTGAATGAGGGCTCGTCTGGGCAGATCCAGAATCAGACAAAGTAGAGGTTCAGGATGCGTGATCTTGTGAGTCGCTCCTGCTATCCTGGCATCAAGATTAAATGCAATCGTGAGCATCACAAGATTAACATCCATCAGCAGTGCTACATTCAGATGATGTCAGTGAAGTGCGGAATGGATGAGTCCAGACAAATAGCCACCCCAATCACGATGAAGCTTCACGAGAGGAAGCCTGAGGAAAAAGCCTGCAATCCGACAATATACCAAATGATGATTGGAAACCATATGTATGCGATGACTGCCACCGGGTGCAATATTGCATATGCAATCAGAGTTTGCATCTGGTCCCATCATGACCTGAGCAATGAGCATATGGTCGCTCTCAGGTGGGTGTTTTTGTACCTCAACAACATGAAGTAGTGGCATCTGCGCTTCGATGTGATAGCACACTTCGATGTGATGTTGATTTGGACTATGCTGGATTCCCCGATAACGATACATTGTCAAGTGGACTGGTCATCACCTTTCGAGGAACAGTCAACTGGAGATCACAAAGACAGAAGTGGACTGCCCTGTCCACAACCAATGCTGAAAAATATGCCTGTAGAGCAGGCAGCGTGATACTGACACAGATGTAGCAGCGCTTGAATGAGTTCGGCATCCCGACTATCTCTCACATGTTCTCTGGTGCAGAGTCACAGATGGCAAGGATTATCTACAGAATGTATCACGGAACTGCAGTTGCACACTTTGCGACGAAGTACACACTTGCTGCAGTTATGGCTAGAGATCGTGAGACCCAGCTGAGCTACATACCGACTGCTGAGATGCTTGCTCACTGCTTCCCAAAGCTGCTGCCAAAGCCCGCCTATATGAAGCAGTGTGCTGTAATGGGAATGATCAGAATTGGACTCGGAAATGTACTTGGGATTGAAATTGGGAATTGCCTCAGAAATAGCCTCAATATGTTTGCAAATGGTTATGGGAGTGGTATAGGAATGGCAATTGGACATGGCATCATGAATGCCATAGGAAAGTACATTGATTGGGCATGTGTGTTATGTGGAGATGCATGATGTTCGATTGGCTCCTCTTCTCTTTTGTTTACTGTCTGGTTCAACATGGCCATGATAGCCATCCTGGAGGAGTGTTGACCTGATTGGCCATACGGATATCACTATGCCAAGGGTGATGATGTAACTTAAGTTTTTGGTAGTTAGTGCCATTAGTCATTGATCGACCATATGTCTATGCGACATGTGTCATTATACAAGAAAATAGACACCCCTTCACATATGCCCGCACACACTCAACCACTCTGGTATACGCCACCATAAAACAACACACATTGATATATATTCATTCATACTTTACAATCAGACCATCTACAACTGTATACACAGTTGTCAATCTCAAAGCAAGACAATGACTGATAGGATGGCATCTAGGATGAAGTGCAAGTGGAAATTACAGGCAGTGGGTGATGGTGATCCATGTGAAGATGGTACAAGAAGGTGTTGTAGTAGTGGCAGAATATTGTTTTATAATAAAGAAGCAGCCTGAGATGTTGGGGCATCAGATGATGTGACATCTTAGTATTGATGAGAGGTACATTGGTGGTGTGTATGTTCCTGTGCGAGGATTTGGACAGTACATTGGAGTATGGAAAGTCAGTTTGGGGTAGTGGATGAACTTGGTATACAGTGAGTATGTCAGTATTGGAGAATTTCCTTTTCTTCTCTGTTTACCAATTCTATTCTATAGAAATGCAATTGCCAACTTTGGAAATAACCCCGACCACTGTGTCATCTTTCTGCATTAAGTAATCAGAGTCTTTGCCTTTCAATCCGGAATCCCATTCCAGAATCAAATATAACCTACACCCAACCTCACTTGATAACCTAGGATGAGTTCCATAAAATTGTACTTGTACTGAATGTTTTGTCAACACTGTTTGACACCTTCATTGGCAAAAGCGCAAATCGAATATAGGCTGCGCTACGCGCACACACGCACACGTGCAGCTCATAGCAAGCTTCCTGTAGACCCCTGCGCGACGCGCAGTCTATAGCTATCTATAGTCGATTCATAGAGATGTGCACGTGGGCCTATGGCACTATAAATGGCTGTCGGCCGGAGATGGACCTATACCTGTCTTCGCTGTTTTTCCTGGTACTATATACACTATCGCTGCGAGTCCGCTTGTGAGCCCACTGGCGCTCGAGAGCCTGCTTGAGAGCCTGTTTCAGAGCCTGCTTGAGAGAGCCGCCCTTGAGAGAACCGCATTTGAGAGAGCCGTGCTTAGGGAGGAGTAGAGTTTTCCACAGGAAGCTTTTGGCCGATTGAAAACTCTGAGTTTGTGGAAGCTTTGGCTAATAGAAGGCTCTAAGTCTGGGGAAGCTTTGATGCTGACGTTGACGTAGCCAACCTACTTGTCTACGTACTTCTGGTAATATGATCACCATCACCAACACCAACACCATCGCCATCGCCATCGCCATCGCCATCGCCATCGTCATCCCCATCGCCATCGCCATCGCCATCATCTCCAACGGCCCTAGACCGAATGCGCACACATACGCCCACAATCGATGGGAAGCCGGCACTAGATTCCGCTGGAAAATCTGAGTCGGAGATCTGCTCTCCCCAAGATCCAATTGTCTACCTTTCCTGTGGAATCTAAGGCTACAATTTTCAACACCATGACCATGAGGCATCGTGAGATCTTGTCGCGGTGGCCGCGCTAAAGATAAAGTTCAGACTATGATATCGACCGACGTCCAGATTTCGGCCACCATTCGCCGCCCGCCATCTGCCACACGCCGCCCACCAAACACTGTCCACCATACGCCACCTGCCTCATGCCTCCCGGTGCCTGGCGTCTGCGACTCAGCAAGTCTCTGGATCGAGCATGCAGGAGCATACATGGGAGAATATAGTCAAGTGAGATTGGGAGTGTCTTCCCTCTTGAGAGTGTACTTGAGAGCGACTCGGAGGTGTATTTGGGTGCATACTCGGAGGTGTTCTTGGGAGTGTCTTGAGAGCTGACTTGGGAGTGTACAGTCAAGCAGGCTGGGAGCGTGTCATCGAGTGCAATTGGGAGTGTGATTGAGAGCGTCTTGAGAGCTGACTTGGGAGCGTACAGTCAAGCAGGCTGGGAGCGTGTCATTGAGTGCAATTGGGAGTGTGATTGAGAGCGTCTTGAGAGCTTACTTGGGATCGTATAGTCAAGCAAGCTGGGAGTGTGCCATCGAGTGCAATTGGGAGCGTCCTGGAGAGCATGCCCGGGAATGTACTTGAGAACGTACTCGGAGGTGTACCTGGGAGCGTACTCAGAGTGTACTTAAGAGCACACTCGGAGTGTACTTGGGAGCGTCTTGAGAGCTGACTTGGGAGCGTATAGTCCAGCAGGCTGGGAGTGTCATCGAGTGAAATTGGGAGTGTACTTGAGAGCGTGCTCAGGAGTGTGATTGAGAGCGTCTTGAGAGCTTACTTGGGAGCGTACAGTCAAGCAGGCTGGACGTGTGCCATCCAGTGCAATTGGGAGCGCCCTGGAGAGCATGCCTGGGAGTGTACGTGAGAACGTACTCGGAGGTGTACTTGGGAGCATACTCGGACTGTGCTTGGGAATGTCTTGAGAGCTTACTTGAGAGCGTAAGTCAAGCAGGCTGGGAGTGTGCCATCGAGAGCAATTGGGAGCGTACTGTCAAGCAGGCTGGGAGTGTGCAATCGAGTGCAATCAGGAGTATACTTCAGAGAGTACATGGGAGCATGCAATGATGTGCATCTGGCAGCTTGCTTTCAGGTTTGTTGTATGCAGTGTGATGTATAGTATCCAGCGCACAAAATCGCATGTGTATCATAGTAATCTAGTCAATGCGTAGGTCCATAGGACCTCATAGTGCCACACGTCAAATTTGCTATGAATTACCGTCACAAAAACAGCTTCTCTATGAGTTACGTGTCGCGTAAGGTCATTTTTCCCGGTGTTCTTTTGATGTTGTTTGGATCTATTCTGAAACATCTGATTACTATGTTTCTATCTACAATATCTGCAGTTATGATATTTTCAGATTGAATGTGTCTATACCCATTGACAGGGTGGAAGTATTGTTTAAACACTTATTCTGTTCACAGTTGGATTAATTTAGTTTCTGACTGACAATGGAGACAAACTTGTAATGATTGCATTGACCACTAGGTATGTCATGGCTTGGGTTTGCGAGTGATGACAGGTGAATAGGATGCAGGTGCTCCTGGCGATTACAGGAATGAATTAGTGTTACAGAAGGGCAGCGATGTTGAGAAGTTGTGGTAATGGCTAGAGAATGGCTGGTAGCAGTGGCAGAATTATGTAGTATGATTAGAAAGTGGTCTGAGGTGTTGTGATGTCAGATGACATGGTGTGGTTGTGTTAATAAGCAGTTTGTTGGTGGTGTGTAAGATCTTGAGGGAAGATTCGGATGGTACCCCGGAGCATGAAAAGGAATTCAAGGGTCACACACGAACTTTATATTGTGAGATGTTGCCTGATGTTGGAGTATTTCCTTTTCTTCTCTGTTTAATAGTTCTCTTGTATCGCAAAGCAATACATGACTTTGAACCCCTTCAACTCTGGTCTTGCCTTGATTCCTCAATACACACCCCAAGGTTTTGGCTTTCTTCCCAATATCACTTGACTGTGTCCGATATCACCTATGTTTGACCCCACTCATCTCACTGTAACGAGTCCCTATACCACATACATGATATTGAATCTGGCTGAACCCCACTGACAGGGTGTAAGTATTGTTTCGAACCTTGTGCTATGTCAATTTGAGATTATTTTGCATGGAACCAATATCTGATCCATATTTGAAAAGATTGCGTCAACATTTAATTACAGCTTACCGGATTGATATCCATCAATACTGACATTGATCACCATATTTGGATGCCACACTGTGATAGTAACTGTACTTCCCCAACAAATTGGTTTGAGCATACTACAATAATTTGCATTGTTTTCAAATCAGAAGCGTGGAACAATTCAAATTGTAATGCCATGCTGCTTACTGTAAACATCGAAGTGGAACTTTTGGAGCATTACTTTTGGCCATAATCAAAACTTCCCTCCCCTTGGGATTGGTATTGGACAGAAGTAGGCAGAGTAAGCGGAAGTCTAGACATTGATGACAGTGTATGGACCACACTGCATTAGATGTTGGAGAGCGCATTCATGGTTTCCTTGGGACCGTGATGAACCTTGTGACTGCAATGGACATCATTGTGCAGGGGCCCAGTCAACAATTGCACATGAAGAGGCAGCAGCAGCTACAGCTAAGTGTCAGCGCATTCCGCTAACCATTGTAGTACCTCCGACTACAACCCCATCTGGAGTGTATGTCTATAATTGACACTGCTGGATGTGAAAGGTCTGCTGCCATCACGGCTTGGGCTACGAGTGATGGGTTGGAGGCTACTTAGGAATGGTATCAGGTGTATGGAAGGAATTAGTGTTACGGAAAGGCGGAGAAGTCAATAGACTTGGAGATCGTGTGGGAATGTTGGGAAATGGTGGTGGAATAATTCGGTATGATAAGGAAGTTGGCTGAGGTGTTGCGCTGTCAGATGATGTGGCATGGTTGTGGTGATAAGCAGTTGTGTTGGTGGTGTGTAAAATCATGAGAGGATATTCAGATGGTACATCAAAGCATGAGGAATGATTAGAGGGTGGCAGATGAAGTGTATATAAAGAGAGGTTGTTTGGTGTTGAAGGATTTCCTTTTCTTCTCTCATTACTCGTTCTCTTGTATAGCAAAGCAAGTACGACTTTGAAACAGCTCTAACTCGTGTCTTGTCTTGATTCTCTCGATCAGAACTTCGAAGCGCTTGGTCCCGATTATGATATCACATTATTGATACCAATATCACCTACCTCTGAACCCGCCCGGTACACTTGAACAAGTCCTCCACAACGTGCCTGATATTGATTGTACCGTCAACATTGTATGACTGCTTGTTTTGTTCTTGTTTGGGACTAGTGTGAAGTCACCAGTAGTTACATTTCGATTTGCTATTTGTGTAGCTGCAATCTTACGGAATTGAATGTGCCTGCACCTCTAGTTGGATGACTCTGGTCATGTTACGGTGTGGCTCTGTTGCATTAGGTGCGGCTCTGTGGCAGTAGCGCGGCTCTGCGGGAGACTCGCGTATTAGTTAGTCCTAGCAAGGTGTCAGTACAATTATCAATAACTTTCACTTCTATACGTACGGAGAGGCTATTTGCCTACAGTGGTAGTAACTCTCAACTTCTGATGGCATCACGAGCATCAGAAGTGATCGAAACACAACGCACGAAGGAAGATTCACTTGAAGTATCTTCCAACCAGTGCACTGCCGGCGGCTCGGAGGCATCGCAGGAGTCTTCCGACTTTGCGGCCCTTCCTGCTACGAATGATATACACGACACGGACGATGTCAGATTTACCGACAGAATCGACAAAGCCCAGTCGATTCGGTCTGGCAGCAGGTCTAAGACCTCAACCACCGTGGGCTTCCAACCTACAGAACTTCGCAAAACAGAATCTGTCACAAATTGAATGAAGATCATCAACGATGTCCCTGGAGTCTTGTCCGACAAAGCAATCAACTGGATCAGGGCTACGGAGGACTTCCAAATGGAGATCATTGATGCTAACCTCTCTGAGAGCCTTGAACAGGCCGAGAAATTCGCCAAGATTTGCGACCTCAAGGAGAGCTTGGCCGTTAGAGCCACAGACTTGGAGGCGACTGAGCCTGTCTGAGACGGCCGAAGTTGGGAATTAGCGGCCACTCAGCAGGAAATCGAGGAGTTGGAGGAAGAGCTTCAGATCGAGATACGTCGATCCGGCAAGTTGGAGAGATGGGTGGACAAGTGCAAGTTGGAGCTGGAGTCAACGGAGCAGACAGACACTGCACAGCTCTGGCCGGAGAAGGACATGCTGCTGCACCAAGTCAAAGATCTCTCACCAGAGAAGAGCAGCCTGGAAACCAAATTGAGAGCGTTCAAAAGCATCATTCAACGACTAACAACTAACCAAGTACAAGCGACTCCGGTGCCGAACACCTCCCAACTGACTCTAGGCCTATTCGGGATCCATGGTTCCGCCAAGCCAACCCCTGGCTCAGCTGGAAGCCGTGGCTCACTGTCAAGTCATCTAACCTTCCGACGTATGAGGGCAAATGAACCTTGGATGATGTCACTGCCTTCCTTTTGCTTTGGAGCGACACTTCAAGAATGTAGCCCAGGCCATTGGATGGGTCAGCACAACAGGCTGGGGAGAGCAAGCAGTGCTACAATTGAAAGGCGACGCAGCAGTCTGGGCCATGCACTGCTTCCCAATGAGTACGCCCATCGAATGTTCCACCTTTTGCCCAGCATTCAAAGCTAAGTGTATTCCATCCAACACATTGGACCCAGTCAAATGCCAATGGGAAGAACTGAGCCAAACGAAGGGAGAACCTGTCACAGAGTTCAACGAGCGTTTCCGTCGCTTACGTTCGAAATTGGATCTGCACCAGCCTATGCTCGCCAAAATGTTAGCTGACACTTATGGATATAAGATCGAAACGGGCAACCAGGGTGTTTATAAACACTTGGTTCATTATATTGACATGCGCGATAAGACTCCAATCTTCGAACAGCTCATGGAGCACTTTGCCGCACTGGACACCTCTCTCAACAAGTCTCGACCTGGAAGTGGCCCCCACACTACCACAACTACGAAAGATTCAGCTAGGAAGATGGATTAACGAAAGGTGGTACAACTGGCACAGTTGGCCTGGCCAAAGACGACGGTTTGACCTGCTATAACTGCAGCCAGGTGGGTCATATCTCCCGCAATTGCCCGAACCGCAACTTGATGAAGAAGCTACTTGAACAAGCTTTGGTCGGCAAAGATGAGTCAAAAGCCAAGGCTGGACGCCCCCATCAAGATAAGAAACGTGGAGGTGCACTCACCAGTAGAAAGGAGAGTGGGCGGCTTGCAGAGGCAGAGGAGGCTAAGCAGCAGACAGACAGTCAGGAGGAGAGCGAGTTGGAGAGTCTCTCAGACCAGGACTCTGAAGTGGGACAAGGCAGAGGAGGTCAGTAGCTGCGGCTGAACCTCTGATAAAACACCATCATGTACGGTATCGTCAAACAAAAAGGGTGGCAAATTGGTGCCAGATAGTCAAGTCAAGTTTTTCACCTGTTAGCACCAGTTGTAAGTTAGTAAATTAGATGACTCAGTGGTCGACCTGCTAAGGTTGTATCGGAAAATAAGATACCAAACGAAAGGAGGATGGTGGAGCACCAAAAAGGCAAGGGTAGTGAAGGACGATGATGCATCAGAGAACTATGTGGGGCGGAAGTTCATTGAGGAACAAACGCGCCAAGGGGCTAACCTGCAGGCAAAGGAGGCGGGATGGATGATTGTAGAGACGGCCAATATCATGGCAGAGGATGGCATTGAGAAACACCAAAGAGTCCAATTGAAACTACCACTCAGCGCCTCATATGTCTATGAGGCCGAATTTACGATCTACGATGTCAAGGGCTTTGATATTGCACTAGGAAAAAGATGGATGTGTGATATCAACCGACGATATCAATTCAACCATGACAGCACTGAAATGTGGATTGCCAATAACCACTGGGAGGAGATGGAGGATGGCCGACTACATTACTTGCCTGGTCTACGCCCCTTGGACGTCGACAAAGGAATGGTGGAGCAGGCTGAATTCTTGGGCATACATATTATACGGAAGGCGGAACTTAAAAACGTGTCCGCGGACCTGTTGAAACGGGCCTTCTTCATCAAAGTACACCACCGCAGTGATGGCGGTACTTTTCTAACAGACGAACTGCCAGGCGAGTTTGGGGAGATGTTGACAGAATTCCAGGGGCTCTTCGGCGGGCCAACATTTGCAAATTTGCAGAATGGAAGCCAGGCCGATTGTGGAAATAAAATTGGCCAAAATGGCAACATACCGTTGCGGTCACCATACCGCATCTCCCCGCGGGAAGAAGCAGAGCTTTGGAGGCAGATAGACAAGGCGATTTGCTGCAGTTGAATTCAGTACTCTCGAATCAATTTCGGCTCACTGGTATTATTCGTGCCAAAGCATGACCGTACGCTGCGCATGTGCATAGATTATCGTGTAGTAAACGCCATAACCGTCAATGATGGTTATCCTCTCCCACACATCCAGGATCTACTCAACTCCATGCACAGCTCCTGCTGGTTCACAAAATTGGACTTGGCGGCTGGTTCTCATCAACTTTGCATCGCCACAGCTGACAGGTACAAGACGGCCTTCACCACTAAATTCGGTTCATACCAGTGGCTAGTCTTGCCGTTTGGCTTGGCGAACGCACCCAGCCAGTTCAATTGCATGATGAACGGCATTTTGGAACCAATGAAACACAAATTCATCATCTTATACCTTGATGATATTATGATTCACAGCCGTACCCTGGTGGAACACGTCGTACATGTCCGAGAAGTGGTTACTAGGCTGACCGAACATGGTCCGAAGGCCAAATGTGCAAAATGCCCCTGGGCTTGTCAGAAAGTTGATTTTTGCGGCTTTGACATTGAAGAGGACGGCATCCACACCCAGGAGCATAAGACTCGTGAGGTAATGGATTGGCCTCAACCTGAGAATAGTAAGGACGTCAGAGGCTTCCTAGGCCTCACCAGTTACTATACAATATTCATCGAACACTTCGCTTACATTGCAATGCCATTGTACGTGATTGGCACTCCTGTGAAGGGGAAAGGGGATGTGGGGCGGCGACGTGGAGAACCAAGGAGAGTCAGGCACCCTCCATTCGCTCAGGATGGAGAATGCCAGCATGCTTTCAACAATCTCACAATGGCACACTGCAATGCTCCGGTTCTTGCTCTACCGGACCCCGATGCCAAATACTGCCTCCACGTCAATGCTGGCCAATATGCATCGGGACCGGAGTTCTCCCAGGTGCAAGATAAGACAGAGACAGTACTGGGTTATTTCAGCCATAAGTTACACATTGCAGAGACGTGATGCCCTGCATACGACAGAGAACTATTGGGCATCTGAGATGCAATATTCTACTGGAAATCCAACCTTCACGGAGCCGAGTAGCCATTTTTGGTACACACGGACCATCCAACCTTGAATTGCATCCTCACACAACCACACCTCATCGTACATGAGATGGATATCTTGACAGTCCTACAGAGTTTTGACTGGGAGGTCAAGCATATCCTGGGTGTCAAGAATCAGGTTGCAGACTCAATGTCACGCTGCCCAGATTTCTGACGGGACCGATGCAATTAAATGGCACTGGAAGTTACTGTGGCCGGACAATGCGTTGATGACATCATGGCAGGCATAATTGATGATGAATGGTTCGGGCCTATTGCACATTGCTTGGCCAACCCAACTCCCCGCCCTCTGCCATCCACAGCATCGACCAAGGAATGCAAATTATGTGTGGCAGCGCAACGATATATTTTGGAAGAGAATGGCCTACTGTGGTTAGGTGGAGATTTGGAAAAGACACAGGTAAACAAAACAGCAAGGGCAAAAGAGAAGGAGGAAGACGGAAAGGCAGATATGAGAGGAAGGTTGTGCATTCCAAGGATGATGCAGCGACAAATGCTCCATGAAACCCACGACACTCCAGCAGGGGGACACTTCGGTGCTGACTGAATGTACTTGTGCATGAAAGACCGGGATGTCTGGAAGCAAATGTGGCTCAATACCAAGCGATTCATTGCAGGCTGTGACTTGTGCCATCGAACAAACTACCGGAGCGGGAAACTCATGGGCCTCCTACAACCACCTTCAATATCCAAAGGCTTGTGCTAAAGAATTGGCATCGACTTCATAACCAAACTGCCGATCTCTGGCCATCGCCACAACTGCATTGTAACGTTTGTCGACCCCATGACGAAGAGAGCACATTGGCGAACCTGCAACAAAACAATTGATGCCCTGGCCTTCACGGGCATCTTTATTGACGACACGTCCGCCTACATGCAGTCCCTCAAGAGGTTGTATCGGACCATGATGTACGCTTCACAGCAACCTATTGAGAGAAGTTGCAAGGATTCTGCAAACGAAGCTGCTCATCTCTACGGCATTCCATCCAGAAACGGATGGTCTCGCTGAAAACCCACAGAAGACAGTTGTACACTATTTGGGTGGCTTCGCAACTTACGATCAAGCCAATTGGGACGACTAGCTGCCATCAGCGGAGTATGCTTACAATGCTTCAGTACACTGTTCGACAAAGTAGACACCATTTGATCTCGATCTTTGTTATGAGCCGCCTTTGCTGCTGGACTTAAGTGCAGATCTCCAACGACTGGAGGCCAATGAATCAGCGAACAACTTACAAGGCGGTGAATTTGTCGAACGATTGCAGCGTAGTTCGGGAATAGCCAAGGATGAGCTGTGCGATGCTCAGGATCAACAGACGGCTGAGGCTAATAAGTCACGACCCCCAATTGACCCCGCCATCACCACCAGTGCGAAAGTATTTTTAGATACAAAGGATTCGCCAATCACATGCGCCAATGTCAACCCGACGCGACGCAAACCATTACACCATTACATTGGCCGATATGAGATCCTACGAATATGCGAAAACGCAGTCGAACTAGATATCACAAACGACATGACAATATACGACACAGTTAACGTCAGCAGGCTCAAAGTTGACCTCACGGATGATTCTAGGGTTGACTGGGGGCTGCAGACTCTGCCGGTACAGACTTGCCGCGCAGGCACAAGTCACGTTGTCGAATCAATCCCAAAACACCGACCAAGCTCTGACTGAACTACTTGGGAATACAAAGTGAAATGGGAAGGTTGGGATGAGAAGGATAATACATGGGAGCCAGAGGAGAATATGGCAAAAGCAAAAGAGATGGTTAATCAATATTGGAAAGAGATAGGCGGATGGCGAAAGGCGAAGAGACAAGCGACACAAAAAACGGCGTGAGAGGCATGGCTGTTTTTTGATCAGGGTGTTTTGTATCTTCGAGAGGTTTTTCGAAGATGATTGGAGAATGTTGTGATGTAGGTGGACGACTCTGGCCATGTTAAGGTTCGGCTCTGTTGCAATAGGTGAGGCTCTGTGGCTTTGGTGCGGCTCTGCGGGAGACTCGCGTATTAGTTAGTTCTAGCGAGATGTCAGGTCGATGATCAATATCATTCACTTCTATACGTACAGGGAGGCTGTTTGCCCACCGCACCCTTCCAACAGTTGTAAGTACTGCAACAAACGTTGTTCTGCCACCTGCTGGGAATATTTCGGACCTAATCAATGCTGGATTCACGTTTGAGACGATTGCATTCATGAGTTACCCTGACTTACCGGATTTGATATCCATCAATACCCACATTGATCCCCAAATTCGGGTGCGAGCATACGACAGTAATTATACTTCCCGAAAGAATTGGTTTGACCTTCCCGGAATTCCTTGTTGGATCTCCGAACCCAAACCTTTAAACGGTTTCGATAGCATCGGAGATGTGCTTGCAGCAGATTGCGATCAAGAACCTTTGGCAGCAGAATTTCGGGGACACTCTGATGTACTCTCCCATTGGAACATTTACTGGACAGAAGCTGCTGCATTCGGAGGAGGTCTGGAGCTTGATGATCCAGCATTTGGTAGCAGCTGGACCACATATTTGGGAGCCCACACCTGGTTTGACGGTGATCCTGAGCTACCTTGTGAGTCTGAAGGACATAATTGTTTAGGAACACATTCGAGGGAAAGAGATGCACAGGCAGCAGCAGAAACAGCAAAACGTGCACCGGTCCCTCTAATCATCATTGAAACCCTGACGCCCACTCCTTCCGAAATTGACGCATATAATTGGCACTGGTAGATGTGCTTGAATCGCTGCAATGTGGAGATCAGGACAACATGATTGAGTGGCTCTGGTGTCCATGGACGACGAGGCCATCATAGGAGGTATCGTAAATTGGAATATACTAGACGTGGAGTTCGGGAGAGACAGATGACATAGGAAACAGCACAGGAAGTGCTGAGGCGAGTAGCCCAGTCCACTGAACCAGTGAACATCATGCAGATGGTGTGCGAACACCCAGCCCAGATAATTGCGTCACAGAAGCAGATGACGGATCTACAGGCCCCACAGTTCCTACCGCTTCAGTGCAACCATACTCACATGTAGAACTGAAATCAAGGACTGGAGACCAATCTCGCTGAGGCCAGGACCCGACCAGTGGCGGAGGGAACCGACGAACAACTCCTGGAGGATTTCCTGGCAATCACCAAGGATGCACAGCAATCTGGAAAGGAAGTCCACGGTGTGAGGATGCAGTTAGCAAATCGACTTTCAATGGCAGCCTGGGCAGCTCCCGCGGCCCGTCAGACTCCCGAGGACGGAGGCCAGACGTTTCCCCACTCCCCAGGCATTTCAGGATCGGATCGAACTCAGTTGAGAGGCTGGATTGCTGAACTCCAGATGGTCATATGACAGAAGCCCACCTGCTTCCCCGACGAAGAGTCGAAGATGCAGTATGCATTCAATGGCCTGAGGGGCATAACCTTAGGCCAGATCCGACCACACATCCGGGAGGACGGACCAATGGGGCTGGAAGACCATCCAGCTTATATACAACTCGTGGAAGCCGCGTTTGGGGACTGCGACCGAGTAGCCACCGCTGAACAAAAGATACGGGAAATTACACAAAAATAGTGCCAGTTCTCTCAGTACTACGCTGAGTTCCATGGTATTGCTGTGGACCTGGACTGGTACCCTTCGACCCTACGAAACGCTTTATGAATGGGGTTGTGCGAAGAGCTGAAGAACTCCTCTACATTCAGTGCTACACCAGAGGAACTTCCTGCCTGAGTGATCGTGTGTCAGAAGTGGAATAATCAGATCCGACAACAACAGGTGGAGAATGCAGCACAGAACATGGGCGGATGGATAGGTTTTGCCTCTTCCCCCAGACCTCCAGCCCCTCCACAGGATCCCGCAGGAGTCCCCTCTGGAACAGTGGCTGGACATATGGAACATGCACCCATGGATCTCAGCGCAGGCAGCAGGAGGATCTCGGCGGAAGAAAGGGCAAAAAGATTTGCGGATGGGAGATGTCTGCACTGTGGTGGGTTCAACCACAGTGTGGCAGAATGCGTGGTGAGGAAAAAGGCTCAGATATTTAAGGCGGCTGGAGCAGAAGTACAGGAAGTAGGAGCTGGGACAGGTCCCAAGGAATCGGGAAAAGATTTGGTCAACCCAATCTGGATGGCGCTTTGGGCGACAGGAATAGTATTGTTTTATATGCTTTGAAATGTTTTGAAATTTCATGTCTTTCAGTTAGAAAGGTGGAGGTATTAGAAGGATCAATGGAAGGGAAATATTGAGTGATAACCTGCACATTGACCGTGAATAATCAAGAAATACCCACACATGCGCTGATCGACTGCAGAGCTACAGGCATAGCATTTATAGATCAAGATTTTGCTCACCATCATCAGATACCGCTTCAGGAGCTAAGAGAAAATCTACAAGTTCAGGTCATCGATGGAAGACCTATTGAGTCTGGGGATATTACACATGTTGCTAAAGTAGGGATGATGATTCAGAATCATAAGAAACAGATACCTACGTTGGTTACGAAGTGGGGACAGTATCCAATTGTCCTTAGGATCCCCTGGCTACAATGACATGATGTTGCAGTACGTTGCGCATCATACATGGTTACTTTTGGATCACAATACTGCATGATATGTTGCCACAATGCCCCCATTCCGGTACAAGGGGTCATGGAGGAATCCCCTGAACTAGTCTATCTTCAGGGTGGAGGAATATTTCAAACACAGATACGTCTGCAACGACGATTCTGAGAGAATATCAATATGCTTACTGGATCGTCATTCTTTCGAACAGTCACGAATGGGAAGCTTAAGGTTTTGAAGGCATCTCTTTATGAGATTGATAAAGCCATTGAAGCAAAGGATCTCAAGGAATGACCCCGGGAGGAGATTGTTCCCACACAGTATCATGAGTTTCTACCATTGTTCAATAAGGTTTTGGCTGACCGCCTTCCCTCACATCGACCAGGCATCGATCATGAAGTATGGCTGAAGGAAGGTGAGACACCAACGTGGGACCCCCTTTATTCAATGTCAAGGGCTGAGTTTGTCATCCTTAAGGAATGGCTGGAAGAGAATATGTCAAAATGAGTTATCAGTCAGTCATCATCACCTTTTGCGGCACCAGTCCTCTTTGCAAACAAACTGGATGCAGGGCTACGATTTTGCATTGAGTATCGGGATATCACTTGTAAAACAATTATGAATCAGTACCCCCTCCCCCTAATATGAGAGACTCTGAATCTACTTCGTGGGGCCAAGATATATACAAAGCTCGATGTCCAGGAGGCTTATAACCTGTTATGAGTCAAAGAAGGGGATGAACATAAGTAAGCGTTTAGGACGAGATTTGGGTTGTGTGAAAAAACTGTTATGCCGTTCGGGACAACGAATGCTCCTGTGGATTTCCAGGGATATATTAACACTAGTATAAGGGAAGCCTTGGATGATTTTGCTTCGGCTTATTTGGATGATATATTAATCTATAGCAATTTGGAAGAACATGAGGAACATGTCAAATTGGTTATGCGATGTCTCCTGGAAGCCTGTCTGTGGTTGAAACTAGAACAATGCGCATTTCATAAGAAAACCGTGAGGTATCTGGGATTGATTATATTGACAAAGGGGATATCGATGGATGAGGATAAAGTCGAGATGGTGAGAAATTTCAGCCGGGAGACCGGAACACAGAACCGCAGGTTGAACAACCGATTTGAAGTGTAAAAATTTCTCGGGTTTTGCAATTATAATTGACGATTTATCCCTGAGTGTTCTTAGTAAGCAGAACCATTGACAAGGTTTACAAAGAAGGATGAACAATTTGTGAGGGAAGCAGAACAACGACTGGCATTCGAAGCGATGGTAACAGCTTCCACAACACCACCGGTCCTTCGACATTTTGATCATAAGAAAGAAGTTATGATCGACACAGATGCCTCTGATTATGTATCCACCGGAGTGTTATGACAATGCGACGATGATGCAGTGCCTCATCCAGTGGCATATTATTCAAAAAAACACACAGCAGCTGAATGCAATTATGACATATAGGATAAGGGACTTATGGTGATCATCAAGGCACTTGAGGAGTGGAGACCAGAGTGCGAAGAGGCTGTGTATCCCCTTCAGTTGCTAACAGATCATAAGAACCTTGAATATTTTATGACAAAGAAGCTCTTAAACCGATGACAGGCATCATGGTCGGAGTTTTTACCCAGGTTTGAATACCAGATAGTCTATAGGCCAGGCAAGTCGAACGGGAAAGCCCATACTTTGACAAGGAGGCTTTGAGACCTCCCTGAGGGGGGGGATGAAAGACTCAAAAATATGGAACAGGTGGTTCTAAAGCAGGAGAACCTGCCTGAACAATTGCGTTTGTTGGCGGACAGTCCGCCCGCCCTGGGCCGTCCCTCTATTTCTGATTTTATGATAAAGGAATATGGGACTGACCTGCTACCAGGAAGAATACTGGAAGCAATTCGGATGCGCAGTGGGTTAGAGGAGATTACCATTGCGGAATGTATAGAGGAAGAGGGACTAATAAGCTATAGAGGGAGTCTATGTGCGCTGGATGATGATGAGTTACACCTAGGCATTATAGAGGAACATTACGATACAGCGTTAGCAGGACATCAGCGAGGGGCAATGACGCTTGACCGTCTTGATCGGATGTATTAGTAGGAGGAAATTCGAAAAGACACTGACAACTACATACGGAATTGCCATGATTGCCAACAGTCCTGAACCTCGTAACATTGCACCTTTCGGGTCCTCCTACCGTTACCTGTACCAGATCAAGGATGAGAAGATATTTCAATGGGTTTTGTGGTGGGGTTACCAGAGTGAGAATGGTTGGATGCAATATGGGTAGTAGTGGATCGGCTTTCAAAGATGTGACATTTCATCCCCTGCCACACGACTATAGATGCCCTGGGGCTGGTGGAGATGTTCTTGTGGGAAGTGGTACGCCTCCATGGACTCCCACTGACAGTCATGTCAGACCCAGGCCCACAATTTGCATCAACCTTTTGGCAACAAGGGTGCCGTCAAGTGGGGATTGATTGAACAATGTCGACAGCTTTTCATCCACAGACAGACAGACAGATGGAACGAATGAACGCTAGTATGGAACAGTATCTCTGGGTGTGCATTAACCATCAGCAAGACGATTGGGTAAAGTGGCTTCCATTGGCCTGGTTTGCCGCAAATAATGGAATATCTGACACAACTAAGTGTACCCCATTCTATGTGGTTCAGGGTGTAGATCCTCGGATGTCGCTCGTGGAGAACCGACAAAGCAATGAGATCAGCGACATCTAGATTCTGTTCAGGTCCAAGCAACAATGCAACAAATTCATGAACAACACCAAGTAGAAATGAGGCAAAGTCAAGCAGTGCAAGAGGAGGGAGCATATCATGGACGAATTCCGGCTCCAAATAGTCAATAAGACTGCCTGGTGTGGGTGGATGGTCGACATATTCGAACTACGCGGCCTACACAGAAACTGGATTGGAAACGCTTGGGGCCATTTACTGTTGTTCGTCGGATATCCCCATATGCGTATGAGCGGGAGTGACCTGTGTCAATACGAATTCATTGAGTACCACCCGTTTCCCTTTTGGACCCAGTGGTTGATCACCCTCTTGAGGGACAATGAGTTGATCTGCTGCCCCCAGTGGAGGTTGACGGTGAAGAACCGTATCAGGTTTGGGGTGTTGAAGATAGTCGAATGTATCGGAACCAGTTGCAGTATCTCGTACGTTGGACTGGGTACGATTCGCTGACATGGGAACCTGCCAAGTTCGTGGATGGGTTACAAGCGGTAGTGGAATCTCATCAACATTATTCCAGGAAGCCAGGATGGTTGGAGGATGTTCTCAGAGGGCCTCGAACCTAGGTGGGGGATACTGTAACGGCTCAGGCTACGAGTGATAGGTTGGAGGGTACTTAGGAATAGTATTGGGTGTATGGAAGGAATTAGTGTTACAGAAAGGCGGAGATGTCAATAGACACGGAGATGGTGTGGGAATGTTGTAAAATGTTTGTGGTATAATTGTTTATGATGAGGAAGTGGTCTGAGGTGTTGCGATGTCGGATGATATGGCGTGGTTGTGGGGCTATGGAGTGGTGTTGGTGTTGTGTAAGATCATGAGAGGATATTCGGATGGTACATCGAAGCATGGGGAATGACTTGAGGGTGGTAGATGAAGTGTATGTAAAGAGAGGTTGTTTGTGTTGGATGATTTCCTTTTCTTCTCTCTTTACTCGTTCTCTTGTATAGCAAAGCAAGTATGACTTTGAAACAGCTCTGACTCTTGCGATGTCTTGATTCTCTCGATACGAACATCAAAGCGCTTTGTCCCGATCATGATATCACATTCATGTTACCAATATCACTTTCCTCTGAACCCGGCCGTTACGGCTGCAGAATCAGGATCGGAACAGCAGGACCGAGTAGCTCAGGTGCGGTGGGATGATCCGAACAACATACAGGAACACCTGGACATACATGGAGATGGTCACGGGTTCCAAGACACCCAGAACAAGCTGACCACATGCCACGAGGTATTATTCAGGGTGGCCAAGTGCACAGAATGCACAGAATTACTACTGATTGGGTGGGACCACCCAGCTCAAATCCTTGCGCTGCAGTAGGAAGTAATGAAATTGAAGGCCCAACACTTCTTAGCTCAAATGCTGTATCATTGGGACACGGATTCACGGATGCAGATGCTTCAGAAAGAACTAGCCACAACCAGGAACAGTCCAGTATTCGTGGAAATGCTGGAAGAAATACTGGCCTGTTTGGAGTTGATATCCCAGGATGAAAGGGAATCTGGAGAGGAAGTCCACTGTTTGAGGCAGCAGATAGCCATTGACCTAAATGTGACAGTCAGAGCAGCTCGGGCCGGTCCCCTGGGCCCAGAGGACAAATTTCATAAACTTCCACACTGCCTAGACTATTCAGAATCAGAGCGGGCTCAGCTGAGAAGGTGGATTACTCAACTCCGAATGGTCATTCATCACAAGTGTGGCTGCTTTCCCGATGAGCAGTCAACGATGCGGCATGTATTTCACTGACTGAGGGTACTAGCCCAAGGCTAGATCTTGCCACATATTGAGGAGGACAGAATGATAGGACTGGAAGACCCACCAGCATTTATACAACTTCTGGAAGCAGCTTTTGGGGACCCCAACATGGTAGCAACAGTGGAATGAATTATGTGTGAGAGTAAACGAAAGAACCATGAGATCTCTCAGGACAATGGTCGATTTCAAGTTATTGCTGCCAACCTCAATTCGAATCCACTGGCCGTAAAAGATACACTCAGTATGGGCCATTCAGAGGAAATGATGGATTACTTGCAGTAAAATGATCTCCCGGAGGTGCTTCCAACCTTCATTGCAATATAGCAGCGATGGGATGACCAGATTTGATAGTGCCAGGCCAAAAAGACAGCACAGAAATAGGGATGAGGAATAGGTTCCACCTCTTCCCCCATACCTCCAGCACTCCATAAGTACCCTACATCAGCCCTGGCTAGATCAGTTTCTGGATATACAGGACCCGCCCGAATGGATATGTGTGAGGAAGGACAGAGGACAACAGCCCAAGATGTAGTATGGTGGCGTGTGCTCGAGTAGTTCAGTGTGTGCGGGCATATGCAAAGGTGTCAGTTGTATTGTGTCAAGAGACATGTCGCATCGACATAAGGTCAATCGATGACCAATGGCACTAACGACAAAAGAGGCAAGTTACATCACAGTCCATGGCATAGTGATATCCGTACTCCCAATCAGCTCAACACTCCTCCAGGATGGCTATCATGTCCGTTTCAAACAAAAACAGTAAACAAAAGCCAAGAGGAGCCAATCAAACATCATGGATCTTTTTGAAACTAACATGCCCAATCTATTCACTGTCTGATAGCATTCCCGATACCATCTCCATTGCCCAGACCGATTTTGATCCTGAGGCTGTTTCCGGGACCATTACTGAGACCAATTCCGATCATTCCCATGGCAGCACACAGCTTCAAGCAGGCGGGCTTCGGCAGCAGCTTTGTGAAGCAGTTGGAGAGCATCTCAGCAGTCAGTAAGTAGTACAATTCGATATCTCCATCAGTAGCCAAATCAGCAGCGAGAGAGTATTCAGTCGCAATGTGTGCAACTGCAGTTCCGCGGTAGATTCTGGTCTTCAAACTCCCGATCAGTCGCTGGGAATTGGAGAACCCGTGCGGGATAGTCGGGATGCCAAGCTCGTTCAAGAGATGCGAGATCTGCGTGAGTCTCATGCAGCCTACTCCTAAGGCATAGTATTCGGCATTAGGTCTTGGACTGGGCAGTCAACTTCTGTTTTCTCGATCTCCAGTCGACCGCTCCTCTGCAGCTAATGACCATTCCACTTGTCGATCTATAGCCATCCGGGCATCCAGCATAGTCCGAATCGACATAACATCTAAGTGCACCTTATCCTTCTTCTCGGAGTCCGCCACTGAGTGCTACTCCGAAACGCAGATGCCAGTCCTTCATGCCGTTGAGGTACCGAAACACCTGCTGGAGAGCAACCATATGCTCATTGCTTGGGTCTTGATAGTACTGGCTGAGTACTCCGATGGCATATGCGATATTGGGCTGAGTGGCGGTCATGGCGTACATAAGGCTTGCGATCATTGATTGGTATATGGTCGGATCGCTGGCTTCTGTGTCGGGTGACCTCTTGTGATGCGTCATTGCCATTGGCGTGGCAACTGGTCTGGATTCATCCATTCTGAACTTCGCCAAGATTGTCCCAATGATGCTGTGCTGATAGATGTCGATCGTGTGATGCTACTGATTGTGTTCGATGTTCACTCCGAGATAGAAGGAGACACTCCTGAGATCGTGCATCCGGAACCTTTTCTTCATCTGATCTGTGATCAGCTCAATGAAGCCATCGTTAGCAATGATGAGGAGATCATCGACGTACAGAATGACTGCGGCAACAACTGTGCCGTGATCCTCCTCATCATAGAGCACAAACAGTCCTCTGTCGACGCGTGATGCCACGAACCCAATTGAGATCACCAAGTCATTAAAAGTGCCATACCAAAACTCTGTTGGCTGCATGAGGCCATAAAGAGATTGTCTAAAGTGGAGTACCATTTTCCGAGAAGTCTTTGTCAAACTTGGATTGTTGTATCGGCTCCCAGTTCGGAGCAAAAGACAATATCCCTGAGCTGGGTGCATAGAGGTCTCATCTTCCCAGTCAACACCCAAGAAAGCCGTGCATATGGCCATTTGATGGATTTGGAGATTATCCTTTGCGGCAATCGCCAGTGCAAGCCTAATGTGGCCCAAGCGAGCAGTCGGTGCATACATAGCCTGGAAATTAATGCCTTCGATTTGGTGATTTCCTCCAGAGACTTGCCTGGCGTCGAACCGCTGCACATTGCCTGCTCCATCGCGCAAGATCTTGTAAACCCAGTGACTTGGCAAAGCCTTCCTCCCTTCTGGAAGCTGCACGAAATCTCCCAAGACTCGATGCTGCCCAATTGCATCTAACTGTTCTTTCATTACCGTATCCCATTTCTCGGTGAGTGGAGACTTGGATGCAGCTTTGAAAGACTTTGGATGGATCGAATACTTGTGATCGTCGTAGATTGCAGCCCCAGTGTAGGTGAGACTCACATCCTCAAATTCCTGATCTTTGAGAGCCAATTGTGCACACTCGGAAAACTTGCCCACGCAGTTTTGGCAACTACCTTTGGCTGGCGGCATCCATGCTTTCTCCAAGTGACGTCTCAAGGCCAGGCAATTCTCGTGACTAATTCTTTGTCGTCGGAGGATCCAGAGATGAATCGTCATCCAATGGCTCCACCACTCGATGTTCGGGATTTCCATCTCTGGTTGGTGGCCTCTTGATTGACTGTGAGGTTTCAGATTGCTTCCTGGTGGGTGTGGGTTCAAGGATGACATTTCAAGAGAAGTGCTCATTCAAGCTCGGATAATCGGCAGCATTCGGTGTGGTGTACCGCTTCGCATCTTTGAATACCACATCTCTGGAGCAGTGAAGCGGTTAGGGCAATGGATTTTACACGAAGCACTGATCAGTCGATATGTTGTACCCAGCGAGTATGCAGGGAGTCGCTCGGTAATCCAGCATCTTTCGTTTCGGATATGGACGGTACACGAATGCTAAGCATCCGAACACACGGCGATGCTTCAGAAACCGCTTCCTCCCAAGCCAGGCATCAATCAGTGTGTTGCCGACTACCGATCGAGTCGGAGTGTGGTTCTTGAGGTAGACCACCACTGAGAGTGTGATGGACCAGAAGTTCTTCGGAAGTCCGGAATCATCCAGTATGCATCATACGCGCTCCATGATTGTGCGGTTCGCCCATTCGACGACTCCATTAGACTGAGGAGTGTAGGGCATGGCTGTTTTCTGTAAGATCACTTCTGATTTTAGGTATTCTGCAAACTTCTTGGAGGTATACTCACCGCCTCCATCTGTACGAAATCGCTTCACTTGCTTGCCCGACTTCTTTCCTCTAAGTGCGCTCCATTGTTTCAATTTCTCCAGGGCCTCCCACCGGTACTTCAATATGTACTCATCCATATGGCTTGTGGCGTTGGTGATGAAGTGCAGCATATATCGACCTCCCCTGATGGCTGTGTGCAGGGGTCAACATATGTCCGAGTGCAACAGCCACAGAGAATCAGTAGCACGGGATGTTGTACTCAGAGTAAAGGGCTTCCGAGCTACCTTGCACTTGATGCGATCCCCGCAATCATACATCGTGGTCATTCTTGGACCATCGATAATACTCAGCATGATCCCCAAGGCGTTGAGACTGACGTGTGCCAAGCGGCGCCGCCATAACATCCGCTTCTCTGCATCGTCTCGCGATGCATGCCCAGTTATCATACGTGCCAGCGGGCTGCTGTTGTGAATGTCAATATCAGTGTATTCGGTCACCCATTCGGGAACTCGATCCCGAACTCGATCCAGAACCGATAGCCCATCGATCTGAGATGCAGCGGCGATCAACTTCCCTTGGCGACTGTAAAAGTTAAGACCGTAGTGATGCACCGGTTAGACTTTGACGTCTTTGCCAATGATCTAAGATTGTGAGGTGAGATTAAACGATTCCGGCAAAGGCACCACTTCTTGAAGTATCATCATTTCCGTCTTTCCATCTGGTAGTTGGCAAATCAACCTAACACTTCCATATCCCAAGGCAAATGATGTCAGGCCATTGTATCCCTTCACCGTCTTCGAATTCGGAGGATATTTGGTGTAGGTGATGAACATTGATAGACAGCCGGAGATGTGAGTCATGCATCCGCAATCGATGAACCAATCACTGGATGAAGCATATGAGCTCGCCGCCATCCGATAGTACTCGATCGACGTGGTGAGAGTGGAAGTAGCCGATGCTTCAGTTGATGCATGTGCTACAGTGTCGGCAGTTTTCGGAGGATCGCAGTGTTGCTTGCTCAAGCAGTTCTCGGTGCAATGCCCTCGCTGTTGGCAATGAAAGCACTTCCGCAGATCCTGCTCCTTCCTATCGTCCTGATTTTCTCTCGTATCCCTCTTTGGACTTTTGCCGCCTTTACCGGCTTTACCGCCATTACCACCTTTGCCACCCTTCTTTGCACAGAGCAGAACCTCTGGAGCGGGCCCATTCTCTCTCCTGAATGCAGCTTCCTTTACGACGAGCTTGGTGATGATCTCATCGGGAGTGGCAGTCATTGAGGGGTTTTTATCCATCAAGTACTCCAGCCAGAGTTTCCACTCGTCATTCCTTGGGATTCCATGAAGGAGGTAGAAGATGTGCTCTTGCTCACTCATCTTGGCGATTGTCTTTGCATTCACGTCTGTGTCACTGTCAGGAGTGGATGGCCCTGGGCGAATGTTTCAATGCTTGATTCTCCCAACGATCTGCGATGCATAGTTGTCAACATCTCTGCAGTCCGGTAGCTTGATGCTCCCAAGGTCTTCCCCAATCTCGAAGATGTTGAACTTCAACTTAGACATGTAGGCTGATGCGACCTGTTCTCAAAGAGTCTTCGCATCGTCGACAACTGTGTATTCCACTTGTATCCTCAGTTCCATACCCACCCGGATTTTTGATCTGGCAACGCCATGGCGAATCGTCCAGTCTTTGAGAGCGGCCTTCAATGTAGCGGTCGCATTTGCTGCGGGCTCTACCGGCTTGTCGTCGTATCTTTTGATGATACCATACACTTGCTTCTGCTCGGGAAGTAGGGCCATCATCAGCAAAAAACATTTCCGTCCGGGCGGAATGGCTCCGTCAGAGTGGAGGCGCTCCGTCAGTGCCGTCAGAGACACCCCGGTGGCGGATTACTCCGTGCCCGGCGTCAATACCACGCGTCGCGTTGCATATCGCCCTCCGATCGCAGTTTCGCAGTTTCTTCTCGCTCTGTCGGTC
>Ga0307515_10001118_pt1 | contig 61309 bp, 59 predicted proteins | sample 17_EM_MG_FD_194513 | JGI IMG/M metagenome (GOLD analysis project Ga0307515, IMG submission 194513) | Populus trichocarpa ectomycorrhiza microbial communities from riparian zone in the Pacific Northwest, United States - 17_EM | ecosystem: Host-associated > Plants > Roots > Unclassified | place... | reverse complement strand
GTAGTGGGGATAGTCGCGTCCTCCGAAAGAATATGCCGGTTTCGTTTGTAACGTACCTATCCCATCTTTGCTTTTTTGCAGGATCGCCCACAAACGAAGCATCAAGCTTGGTACCGAGAAAAAGAGAAGTTCACTTCGCAGGCGGCTACGACTCGCGAGTTGCTATGGATCCACCCAGGCGGAATCCTCGAAATTCCTATCGCGACCGCAGAAAAAAAAAAGACCTTTTTCCTGTGGTGGTTGCACGCACGGGAAGAAGCAACCGGTGTGTGTGCCTATCAAGCTTTTAAATAACAGAAATAATTACTTTTTATTTACCATTTTCAGCCGATGGGATGAAAGCCAGGTGGATGGCGATGGTCAGCGGGACAACCTGGGACGAACTGTCGACCACGGGAAAAAGATGGCGTGAAACAAACATAGATATGGGGATGTGAGTTTTTTTTTTACTTCTTTGCCTTCTTACTAGACCCGTGGAGAAGGGAGGTGGGGCGGTGGGGCTATGCGGATCGTAGGCGAAGTTGGTGAATCGTGGGTGGATTTTTAGCACTCCACCGCGCAAACCGTTGCTCGATGACCACCACCGCCGTGGGTGGTGAGGTGATGGCCCATGGATGGACGCTGCATACGAAAATTAATGCCCTTTCAATGTCACGGAGTCAAACACCGTGACCCTGGGATGTCCCAGACGGCCGATTTCCACCGCTCTCAGGATTTGCGCATAATTATGGGACAGACAGACCCAGATTCCAACAGCGCCATGCAATGGCATGCAGCGAGTGACCCCCCGTGACTGATCGAGCGATGAACGGGCGGCAAAAGCTGTAGAGGGAAACAAGTGTACATTGCTCACTGTGCTCTTCTCTTCGCGCGTTTCCAACCTCTGGGCATGTTCATCCCGAGTATCACCTCACACCGCTCTAAGCGTCCAAAAACCCCAAAGCCCTCGCCTTCCGGAGCGGCCCGCACGTTTTTTTTTCCGGCGAAGTAAGCCGCCTCACTCCGAGTTGCAACCTGGCATATACCTAGGACTTAAGTAATGTATCGCCGATCACAGTCTCACCCGAAACCATGAAACCAAACATCACCAATGGACGACCCGAGAAAGCCACGCACCAACCATCCCAGAGCCAGCCATGTGCCAACCCAATCATTCCGCCATCCCGTCCACGAGCGCATCCTGGGTCCGGAAAATCCCTTCCAGCCACCCCACGGAAGCGCGTGCCTCGAAGGATGTGTCGTTCCCAAAGCCAACGGAATGCTCTGTGTCTCGAAGGGTGCGCACACGAGTGAGTACCTAGGCCAACGGAATGTTCTGTGTCTCGAAGATGTGTCTCCAACGAAACCGCGCCGATAGCAATCGACCCCAGGGCTAGCCAGCGGGGTGTATAGAAAAGCGAAGACGAAGATGTATCGTCGACTTACTGGATGGAAAAAATGCCGCCCTGGAGTACACGCATCGCCAAATCGCCATATGTCGGGATGAGCTGTATCCTATTGGAGGCCCAGTCATCGGGATGGGCTTGCAGTCGCGGACTGCTTACTGGCCATAGCAAGTTGTGGTTCGATACTATATGTGTATACCTATGGAGCGTGGGGACGTCCGGGTACTTTACGCAAAGATGTCTGACAAATAGCGCCCTGGGAAGTACGTACTCTACACGCATGTACCGGCAAGTATTTTGTCCAATCGCAAGGAGACCCAGTACCATCAAGATGTCAAGATGAAGCACTGGGCCTGTCTGCTCTGGAGGATCTACCGGGCACCCAATCGCAAAAAGAGATCCAATACCATCAAACCCACCCACCCACAAGGTGTCGGGATAAAGTTTCTGGTATCGTATACTCTATTGGCTTCGCAAACTTCAGTGATGGAATCTGGGGGGTTTCGTTCGCCCTCTAAAGTCTTGAAACACAGCAGAGGATGTCTTGTGATTGGGCGCAAGATTCGGCAATACTCATATGGCGGCATTTATCTCGAGACATCTGTAGGTATTCAGGAGACCCAGCACCATCAAGATGTCAAGATGAAACTGTGCCAGTATGTACGTGCATGACCAAACCCGGTGCTTCTATTCGTCCGGTTCTGGGCTCCAGAGTCCAGGCGAACAAAAGTTACTGTTGACGCCCTGCATGTACTATGTGGGGACATCTGGGATTAAGAAGATAGTTACTGTACGCACGGACATTGGGCATCGTAAGGTATTGGTGGGTCAGGTTTCCTGTTGTTATAGGTGTTAGTGGACGGTACTATGCGGATGGAGGAGGTCTCACCGGCAGACTTTAGATGCTTAAATGCCGCCACCCTCACAGCCCATTCAGATCGAAGGAACCGTGGGATATATAGGAGAAGTCATGCAAGTGGTAGAGATGATTCACCTGTGATTTTGTAGGTTTATTTAGCCACTGTTGATAAAAAAACCTAAGGTTCCTCAACAAACCTGCAAAAGCGGCATCAAGCCATGGCGTATCACATGATTCCTCTACCCGCTCTACATACTGCAGGTGGTATCTTTTAGTACTTCTCAGCGTATCCATCTACCGCCTTCCCCTCAGTACCCTGTCCCCGCTTCAGTTCCACCCCGCACAATCCCAACCCCCCCACTAGTCCCCACCCTCTCCGCCCCCCCCTCCAACATCTCCCTACATTGTTCCCATGTCCTCACCCCGCCACTCGCCTTCACCTTCACTCCCTCATACCCCTCCACCGCCCTCCTCATCAATCGTACATCCTCCACCGTTGCCCCTCCCCCATTGAAGCCGGTACACGTCTTCACCCATTTTGCCCCCGCCTCCGCTGCGATTAGGCACGCACAAACCTTCTCTTCCCTCTCCAGCAGCGCAGTTTCAATTATTACCTTCACATTTGCCTCTCCGGCCGCCTGTACCACGCCCCTTAGGTCATCATACACACCGGCATAGTCTTGGCCCTTGAGAAGGCCAACGGGGAGGACGGTATCGATTTCCTGCGCGCCCTGGGCGACGGCGGTGGTGGTTTCAAATGCTTTTGATGCGGAGGATGTGGCGCCGAGGGGGAACCCGGTTACGGTGCAGGTGAGGACGGGGGTGTCGGAGAGGAGGCGGGAGACCAGGGGGGTGTAGAGGCCGTTGACGCAGACGGAGCGAAAGCTGTGGGTTATTGCTTCGGTGCATAGGGTTGTGATTTCGGCGGGGGTTGCGGAGGGTTTGAGGAGGGTGTGGTCGATGGTTTGTGCGAATGAGGAGGGGACGGGGAGGGGCGGTGGTGGGGAGGTGGTGAGGGAGCTGAGGATTTCGGGGGTGCGTGAGGAGAGGAAGGTGTGCCATTCTTCGTTCGTTCGGGAGGCCATGGTGAAGGATTGAGTGGATGGGTTGTGGTGAGAAAGGTTTGTTATGATCGCAGTATTGCGGGGTCATGGCCGCCGCCTTGCGTAAAGCTTGTGATTTGTGGGGTGCATCACTAATACACATAACTCAAGTGTCACACGATACACTTCCAACCAAGGCCTTAACATTAAAACTGGTATACACTCCTCTCCAGCCCAAAGCAGTAAATAAGTACATACAATAAAAACCAAAACGACCCAAATCCTCATCCTACAACCTAGAGTACCCCAAAAGATCTCAAAACCCAGAAAAACCCTCCTCAACAACCCACCCTTTCTCTCCCCCTCCCTTCAGTACCCCACACGCCCGTCCAACCACCAACAACCCCGGCGGCCGACTTCCCACCTCCTCAATCGCCCGTCCCACAACACCAAGCGTACTCCTCACCACCCGCTGGTCCCTACAACTCGCCCGTTCCACCACGGCAACGGGCGTATCTCTCGGCCATCCCTTCCCCGCCAGCTCCTCAACCAGTGCATCAAGCCTATGCAGCGCCATCAAAAACACCGTCGTCCTAGTCTCCACCCACTCCGGGGGGTTCGGTGGCGCTCCCTTCCGGCCAGTGCCAGTACAGATCAGTACTTGATCACTCACCCCCCTGTGTGTCGCGGGGATATCCGCAAACAGCGGGGCAGAGAGCGCGCTGGTAATTCCGGGCAGAACAATGGGATCGAAGCCGTGCGCGGAAAAGAATGAGAACTCCTCCCCACCACGGCCATAGATGTACGGATCGCCCTGTTTTAGTCTCACCACGGTTTCTCCGCGCTGCAGCGCTGTGAGGCCGCGAGTGAGAAGCTCTTCTTGCGCCGCCTCTGCGTTTCCCGGGAACTTCTTTGCGATGAAGACGGGGGTGCGACGTGGGATCAGCGCAAGGACGGCAGAGGGGACGAGTTTATCTGCGAGGATAAGGTCTGCGGTTTCGAGTGCGCGGAGAGAAGCAGTAGTGAGGAGGTCCGGGTGTCCTGGCCCCGAGCCGACGAGTAGGATCTTCCCCTGTTTTGCCGTCGGGAAACACTCTGCATCAGCAGCAGCAGGGAACGTATCAAACACCTCCGACACATCGAGGGCGCATAACCGCTCCAGCGGCCAGTATTCGCAGATCTGCGACAGCCATCGGATCCGTCGTGTCTTCTCGTCCGCCACAGTGATCAGTGTATTGAAAGCGCTGTTCTGATCTGTGCTCTCATCGTCGTCGAATGGCGACCCCCCAGCTTCGTCGATTAACCGTCGCCGCAGTGTACCGATGCGTTCACACGCACGCCCTAGGTCCTCCGGCAGCGTCGCCACAATCTCCCGTCGTATCCGTGAGGCAAGCTTACACCCGTTCCCGGAAGTTGTGACGCCAATCTGGAGCGGGCCCGAGGTGTGTGTGGCTAGCAGTGTGAAGGTGCATAACTCTGGTACGTCGACGACATTGACGGGAATACGCAGGCGACGACAGCGGGTCGAGATACGGACGGCTGAATGTGTGTCAGCCCACAAGCTCCATTGGGGGTGGGAATAAACTCACCATCTCCCTTTACCTCTGAAGTAATCCACACCAAATCCACAACCCCACCAACCTCCTCTCTCCCCAGCGTCTCCAAATCCGCCATCTCAAACTCTCTCCGGACCCACTCGATCTCCCCCTCCTCGATGCGTCTTTGCAGCCCGTACGGCAGCTCCTCCCCCTCAGGCGCAACAAGCCTTACCACTGCGCCAGCCTCTCTCGATTTCTGCACCCGTGCTGCTGCAAGCGGGTTACAGCCTACAACCAGGTGTACATGTCCATGACAATTTGTCGATGTAAGGAGTGCTTGTGAAGCCATTGCAGACGTTGGTGGTATTCCAGGCATTATTGTTTGTGAAGATGTGAATTGAGACGTACAGGCAGAATCGGACGTTTTAGTTCTACTTGAGCATGGCATTGCTTACGGTATCTCCGCGCTCCAGAGTTAGGCGGACGGGTATTTTTTTCGTGTTTCCTGAAATTTTTGCTGTTAGTCGCGATAGGTGGGGTGGATAAACATGTGCGGTGGCGCAATCGCTGCCAGCCAGGGATGGCGGGGTGGGGGGATATGTATCCGCGGAAGTTAACTCCTGATCTGCGCTTAGATAGCTAAACCCTCATACTGCCATATCAATTTTGTGATAGATAACATGTACCGATCGAAAGAAAAGCCCACCCGAGATCCCAATATTGCCAGACGATCCCCCAATTCCGCGGAGCCTCTCCGCATTAACTACCGTCCCAAACCCCCAAAAGCAAAACAAAATGCCATTCATTAATCCTCGTCACGATCTCTCACCAACCCCTGCCGTCCCCGACTAATCCTCTCCCCGAGATCCATCTCCGAAACTTTTCGATTCGCCTGGTTTAGAAAACCGGCTCTCCCACTCAATCTGTGGTTGCGTAGCCTAGCCCGCTCTTCAGCTTCCGCATCTGCCTTTTCCTTCTTCTCCAGCTCAGCCAGCCGCTTGGTACGGTCTGCTTCTAGCTCGGAGGCGTTGGCTTGCATTTCTGCCAGCTTCCGCGCGCGCTCCGCTTCCTCGTCTTCGGCCGTTTTGCTGGTGGCTTTTTCGCGGTGGCGAGGAGGGGCGGAGTATCTTGGGGAGGGACGGCAGTGGCGTTGGGGTGAGGGGCGGCGGGGAGGTGAAGGGCGGCGCTCGTAGGGACGCTCGCGGCAGGGACCAGAAGAGTCGTGGTCTTGTCGTCGGTCGCGGGATCTGGAGCGAGAATCTCGGCGGTGACGGTGATCTCTTCTCCTCGGGGGCGAAGACGAAGAATCTCTCCGTTCACGGCGTTGCGGAGATCGTGACCGCGACCTATGCCGATACGATGACTTGCTATCCCGCTCCCTCCTCGGCGAGCTCGACCTCGTCCTATGTCTCCGTGACCGTGACCTTGACCGATGTCGCCGACTACTCCTATGCCCCTCATCCCGCCTATGTTTCCGTTTCCTCTCCTTCCCCCCAATCGCCTCCTGCAGCTTCCGTCGTTTCATCGGATCCTTCATATAACTTTCATACGCCATCTGTTCCTGCTTCTTAATCGCCAGCAGGGGATCATCCCGGACCTTCGCCATCGTATCCCTGAGCGTATTCGCATTTTGTGTCTGCAAGAAAGCCTGTTCCCCGCCATCCTTCTTAAGCTTCTCGTTATCGTTTCCTTTGAGCAGTGAATCAATACGTCGTTTTCCGAGTAAATAAGCCTCATTCTCTTCTGTAGTCCTATCCATTCCCTGTACGGGACCCGAGTACAAAAAGTCAACGCGGTCAAGAACCTTCTTGCCTCCCGCGGCTTCTTGGATCTGTCGCAGCTCGAGGAGCTGCCGCTCTTCTTCCCGCTCTTTCTTCCATTGCTCGAGACGCTTGCGTTCTTCGAGAGCTTTCTTTTCTTCTTGCCAGACGCGCTCTTGGTTCTTTAGGAGCTGGGGGTGCCAGGATTTTTTGAGGTTGAGATCCTAAGTGGGAGTTAGCTGGTGTTTTAGGAAGCAAGAAGGAGGGAGATACGTACGCCACCCATTGCGAGGTTGCTGTATGCGAGAGGAGCTGAAAGGTGGTTGGGGTAGTGTGTATAGGGTGAGTTGTGTATAGTTTGTTGCCTCCGGAGGCTCAACTCAAGGATCGCGACTCATGCCAAGCCAGACTCACTCACTTCACGTGTCACTCGTTGACTCCCACCACACCCACCATTTTGCATTCTAAGTTTCCCACATCAACAAAAACCCCAATTTCGATTCCCGCACCTCTGCAGATTCCTCAACCCCTGACAGTCAATATATCGAAAGTTCCGGAAAGTTTCCCTGCGTCCGACCTACATGTATAACCTGGAGTCTAGACTACCGGTACGATGACAGATGTGGATACAATTCTCGACTCATCGCAGAACGCGTAGGAATCCGTGATGATCCGTATGCAGCGCCACCACCGCCTGTTTGCGCTTGAAACACCTTCCTGCGAACGGCGCACTCCGACACCCACCATTCATCGAACGAAACAATATCAAGCCCGCCGAGCAACGTGAGCGAAACGTCTCAGGCTATTGGTAATAGCGAAATCTGATAAACCTCTGGGTGATTCTCCTCTCTCAAATACAGCCACACTGTCTCCAGGTCGAATGTCCACGTCTCGTGCCTGTATGATCCACAAAACGTCATAATCCCCCCACCACCACAAAAAAAAGGAAAAGTAGCTTGAAATCTTGGATCGCTCGTTCAGCCCCAGATGTTGGAGATCATAGTAGTTATAGCATATGCACTCAGAGCAAACCGGGCTGACGATTATGAGCGAGTTTTTGCGTTTGGGCGGCAAAGAAGTTAAGGAAGCAAAGCGATACGCTCACTTCCCTTCCATTTGTTTCATTACACATAAACTGAACGCCCGCAATCAAATAATAAGCGCTTCTTTCCATTACAAACGAGTGAATAAAAAACACGCGACAGAAACAAGTAGTAGTAATTCCCTCCCCTGTTTTTTGTTTCGCATCCCGTGGGCGATAAGAAGTTTATGTTATGTATTACACAGAAGACTATAATCTACCACACGGCATCGAAAGAAAAAAGAAACAAAAGCAAACCCCATCAAACACTTCCGATAATGATGAATGATGATGATGAGGCTAGCGACTAGGTGGGGATTCGCGGTCTCATAGCTCGCGCGCGTGCGCTAGAATCCATGGATCTTGATGTGATCCTTCTGGAGCGCATATTTGCCCAGCTTGGTCTTATCGGTGTCGGTGAGAAAGTCCATCACTTTGGTGCGATGATCCCCCTGGAGCTGGATCACCTCACCCATGTCCTTGTCCTGGATGATAGTGCCATTGCAAGCTATTCCTCATATCAGCTTCAGGTCTAGTTAATGTGAGGGAACGGAGGGTTACAAACCATATTCCTTCTTGAAGGCCTTAAGGAGAGCTTTGGGGTTGTAGTCCTTGGACAGGCCTTGAACAGTCGTCAACGTCTTGCGACCGTTGCGCTCTGCAAGAAGTTAGTGGAGGCTCAGCGCGAACAGAAGAGAAGCAGGAAGCAAGATACATACGCTGGATACGGATGTGAACGTAATTCTTGGGTTGCGTATCACCAACGTCGTCGGCGAAAGGGTCTAAATGTGAACAAGAGCTTGAGTTAGTAAAGATGTTCTCGCTTCACGATATCGTGGGGGTAAGGCTGAGAGTGTGAGCTCGGTAGCACCCCTGAGGGTGGCGGGGAAATGACAGCAGCATAGAGCGGAAGTACGAAACTCACCATTAACCTTGAGATTTTCGATGGACATAAACTACGGATTCGAGGGGTAGGTCTGGGAGAGTACGAAGACGAAGGACAGTAAGTTCGAAGGAGGATTCCTGTTTTGCTAAGGGAGGTGGTGAAGCGATGGAGTTGTTGAGTATGAGTGTGGTAGCGAGCTTGGTGGGTTGGGGCGTGGCATCAACCATGGGCAGGGCTTTTAAAGGCTCAGGAAAACAAGGGGGCAACTAGAGCAGCCGCCTGATTTGCGGTGGTGAGCCGCATAATGACTCGACTTTGCCACCATAAACACACATCCATGCTTGCTCTTTCAGAAACATATAATCTTGTGCTTTTATGTAAAGCGCTTTATTCCTCTACGTTGTTTCTAAAATCGTGAATTCATGCCGCCCGCCTCGGATCGAAAGATTTCGGCGCCACGGTGGGGCGGTAACAGCAGAATCACAGAAACCCAACATTGCGAAGAACCTAGCACGACGGAACCAATGAGCCCGCTCTCATTGCTATGTATAGAGTACAACACCAAATCTATCGAATTTTTGCCTTACAGAGTAGTAGCAGTAGTGATATACAATATCCTCCTCTCCCCCGCGCCTTCTCTTCCTACACAGTCTCATCACAGGGTTGTCGATTTAATGGCCCACATTCTTCTTTGCGGCGGGGTTGCGAGGGTCGTTCTTGAACTCGTCGGCTGCGAAAAGGTTAGCGAGGGGTTCATCGGTCCAACGATAATGATGCCGGAGAGCCATACTGTTCGCAAGAACTTTGGCAAAACTGTTGATTCCGTAGAAGACGACAACTCCTGCAATTGAGCAATTCCTCATCAGTCACACTACCCGGGTTTACAGATGTATCATGTGTTGATCTAGGACATACCGGCAACGAAGAAGGGCGCCATCGGCCTCACTATTCGATGAGTCAGCGCAATCCCGAGGAGAACAGATGGTGAAGAACGCACTGATGGGAGTGTTGAATTTCTTCCCGAAAAGGTTCTCCAAGATCGACATTTTGAGGTTGGGTGGAGTGAACGGTGGTGCGTTAAAGACGGGGTGCGGTGTCGGAGAGGCGGCGGAACGGAGTTGTAGATATGAAAGTCGGTTGTGAGATGTTGCTGCTGGTCTGAGACTCACCGTTGATCATCATCGTGCAATACAGAATGAATAAAAATCGGTAAAATAGGGATAATTAACTGCATAATGTACTTCTTGAAAGCTTTTGTACGGTGTTTTTGACACTAGGAGACTTTGATGCATTTCTCCCTTCTATCATGATGTCACATTCGACATAAACAATTCGCGAAACCCCACCATCACAACACCACCTCCTTCACACGAACAACACAATGTCGGCTTCAAGCGTAAACAACTCGCTGGCCGGTTGCGTCGCCTCGCTTCAGGGCAGCAGTCGTCTCCTCGACTCCTCAATCTCCATCCTCCACTCAGGTGTGCGCGACCTCCCAAGGACACAACGAGTAATGCAGATCTCACGAGTTCGGCGCACCACCCTCCTCCGCACACCTCCAGTGTCTCTAACGCTTCTTAGCACTTTGAGTTAATCTCAGAGCCAGCACTATTCGCCGCACAAAACGCCCTCGCTGACGAAATCGGGCCCGAAGTTGAGCATCTCTTACGGCGAGTCGAAGAACATCTTGCAAAGCTAGAGCGGCGGGAAAAGGGCCTGATATCACGATCGGAACTGATCGAAGGGAGGATACACCAGAACCAGCCACGGCGACCCACAATTTCCGCGGTTGAGGGTGGAAATGAGGCTCGCGCTGAGAGGTTGAAGTTGTTGCGGAATAAGAGGGAGAGGTTGGAGCATACGCTGGAGAGACTGTCGCTGCAGGCAAGCCATAAGGTATTGGGAATTCTTGCGATGTTACTACGATGCTGATTTTGCGTGCAGGAAAGACAGCTCCGGATGAGCTTGAATTACGGCGCTCGATAGTCGGGTTATATGTATGGGAGATTTTGCTTTACATGCCTCGGGAACTAGTTCTGGCGTTGGGATTTTTGCGGTTACCTATTTATATATTCAATTGCACAATGTATAGTTCTTTGCGGATCACGCAGACTCTGAACAACCACCCGGCAGAGTTTCATTCGATTCCTGCTGCCGTCATAACAAGCTTAAGTGACTTAATGGTCATACCCAAAACATGCTCCAGCCCTCCCAGCTTCGCCCATACGGCCATCAAGCTCGGATCCTGAGATTCCACTCGCACCAACTCCCTCACCTTAACCTCCACGCCATTGTAGGTGAACACTTCGTCCGGGTTGATTCCCACACCATGTGCTTGCCGGGAAGCGCCGTGGTGGATACCAACCGCTGCGGCGAAGCGTTCGCGGAATCCAAATGGTGATATGGTATCGAGTGATAAGAAGGAGTGTTTATCAGCTTCTGGTGAAACCAGAGAATTCAACGTCCGTAGCTCCGTTATGATCGCGGCTTCTGAAATGTAGAGATCGAATGCAACGAACGACGGCAAGGGAGGATCAAACACCTATACACTCAGCCTTTATTACCCTCGGAAACTGCGTAGCGGTAGGTACCTTTGGGTCAGTGGCATGGAATGGAAACAGTCTGTGTGACGAAGCTCCTTTCAATGCCGTTCTGGCTGCCATCATATTCGACTGCAACGAACACAGCTTCTCCATAACATTTTTTGCATCCATCGACGCCATGAAAGACTTGCCGTCTGCATGTAATTGTAGTAGCTCCAGTGATTCAACGACATAATTATTCACGTCCACCAGCTGTTCGAGGATCAAGGTGTGGTCGTGTGTCGGCGCGGCGAGTGTGAGCTTGTAGGCCTGAAGTCCCTTGGTGTACGGGAGTCCGAACATCTTTACGCGCATGTCACCGCGGGTCACACGGCTTCCGACCCGAGTAATGATGCCCTTAAGAGCTTCAGAACGCGAGGTAGAGAGTGCAAGTGTTGAACCTGGTCCATTGGGGTCAAGTAGGGAAAGGCATTCCTCTAGGCCTGAGCGAAGTGCGCCGATGGTTTCGCCGAGTGAGGATAGGAGCCATTCAAGTTCGCGTGACTAAGAGAGGCTGGATGTCAGTCCTTTGTTCCAGCTTGCGAGGTAAAGTGGACGTGCGTACTGCGGATGCCTTTTCTTCGTCGATGGTCATGGTGTAAAGAAGGTTGGTTGGTAGTCGTGTTTTAGCCGCCTGACATCATGCAACACGAGATATCACCTACCAATGTTCAATCTGTAAATCTGTAACAACACCCCATGAGTCCACCACTCGCTCGCAGAGCTACACAACAGCTCCTATCTACAAACTACACCCAAATTGCCGCCTTCCATGCAACAACAACCCGCACATTCTCATCCCTCTCTCGGCCGCCGCCAAACTACCCGGGCCATGTTCCCTTGACAGTTCCGGAGCGCATCTTTCTGGGCGCCAGTTCCGCCATTGTCTGCTTCTTCAACCCCCGCCGTGCAGGTATGAAGCTCACCAGCATCTTTTAGCTGCCTGTACTAATAAATCAGACATGATCGCCATATGCGGAGAAACAACCGCAGTTCCATACTTCATCTACCGGCTCCGCGACGCCATGCTCTCGGACCCTACCGGTCGCCGCATCCTAAAAGACCGTCCACGCATCACCTCGACCTCTCTAAACCTCGAGCGTCTCCGGAAGCTCCCCGAAAACACAGTGGGGCGGGAGTACATCGGCTGGCTGGACCGGGAGGGTGTATCTCCGGATACTCGTACATCGGTAGTAGTACCCACCTCCTCCTTTCACACATGCTGAGAAAGTGCAGGTACGATACATCGACGACCCCGAGTGCGCGTATGTGATGCAGCGGTACCGGGAATGCCACGACTTCTACCACGCGCTGACGGGACTACCGGTAGTGCGCGAGGGGGAGGTGGCGCTAAAGGCGTTCGAGTTTGCAAACACCCTGATCCCAATGACGGGGTTGAGTATGTTTGCGGCGCTGACGCTGAAGCGGGACGAGAGAAGACGGATACGGGAGACGTATTTTCCTTGGGCTATCAGGAATGGATTAAAGGCAAAAGATGTGATTAATATTTATTGGGAGGAGGAGCTAGAGACAGATGTAGATGCGTTGAGGAAGAGGGTTGGAATTGAGAAGCCGCCTGAGTATACCCTCCCCCTGGGGATGCTGTGTGAATGAGAGAGAGAGGAAAGGACTGACATGTAGCGTAGTTTAAGGAAAACGAGAGTAGAGCTGAGAGCGAAGGCAAAGGTCGAAAAGGCGACGCGTGAGGCTTTGAAGGCTACATAATCTGTTGGCTTGCTGTTGGTGTTAGGAGACATGTAAAGGATATCACTGCTCTATATCCTATAGGAATAGGCCATTAAAGTGGGTGCTGGATTGGCGGTAATGGCTGAGCTTGTATGATCCATGGTTACCACTTGAGAAAGCAAGAGAGATGAAGTGTAGTAGACCACAGAGATAGATGAGCTGCAATACCATATTTTCCCCATATCAATGTTCTATTCCATGCAACGCTTTGTTGGTGAACAACCCATAAGACTATCGTACAATGCAAGAACCATGCAAAATCGCCTACGCAACAGCAGCCTTATTCTTCTTCCTCACATCCTTCCTTGTTTCTGCAAAACCCCATATGTCAGCATCACCCGCAACCATGGGAAGTGGGAACAAACCTTTCCTCTCAGCCCGCCGCTTCTCCTTCTCCTCCACACTCCGCTTGGGCCGTTTCCTCTCACCCCCCCCTTTCCGTTTCCGTTTTCCCCCTTCCTCATCAATAATCTCCAGCTCCTTCTCCTTCTCCTCCTCCTCCTCCTCCTCCTCTTCCTCCACCTCCGGCTTCCTTACCACAATCACCTCCTCCTCCCTCGGCCCAAGTGCTGCAAGCTTCGCCTCCGCGCCCGCCCGCTCCCGCGCCTCCCTCTCCGCCCGCTCAGTATCATACTGATCATTCCCTGCCAGCGCTGCCTTGATGAACCGGTTTGCGGCCGCCTTGTCGAGGACTATTGGCTGTACGGCCGGCGCGGCACTCTTAATTTTGTTCACGTATTGTCGCACGCGGGTTAGTTCGCGCATTACGGGATGGGATTTGGCCGAGACGCCAGTTAGGCGGAGGTAGGCTTTTGAGTGTCAGCGGGGGCAGAGGCGGGGAAAAAGGGGGAATGTACAGAATAGTAGCGATTCGATGGCATATGTGGTGAGTACATAGAGACGCGCCTTGTCTGCGACTGGCAGCTTATTGGCATGGTCTAGGATCGTCTGTGATAGCAATGGTTGCAGCGCAGTGGAGAGGTCGTCGATGCGGTCATCGACCAGGTCGAGGAGGTCGAAGGAGGCGTCGGTCATTGTTGTGGTTGGTGGAGGAGGTTATGGAGGGAGACGTGAAGGGCTTGTGGTGGCTCAAAATTCATGGGGCATATGTACGTACATGACGCAGCAGTTAGCAGCCACAGCTGCCAAACTGACCACCTCACCTCACCTCCTTATCTCCCCTCCCCGACAAACAACCACCACACAACAATGGCAGCCCGCTACTCCATCGTAACAACACCCAATCAACTCTCGGGGCTCGCAAGCAAGAACTCCGTCGTCGTAATCGACTGTACCTTCACCCCCTCTCCTCCTCCCTCCTCCCACCTCCTTCTCTCCCTCACTAACACTCCCAAGTCCACGCAACTTGGTGCGGCCCCTGCAAAATCATCGCCCCCGTCTTCGAAGCACTGGCCACAAAACATGCCTCCCCCGGAAAAGTCGCCTTCGTAAAATGCGATGTAGATGCTGCGCAAGCCGTAGCGGCAAAATACGGTGTTCGAGCGTATCTCTCTCCCACCTTCCTTTTCTTCCTTCCCCACAGCTGACCGCATAAAGTATGCCGACTTTCATCATCCTCGCTTCAGGCACAGAAGTAGATCGCATCCAGGGCGCTGACCGCAGCTCACTGACCTCCGCCGTCGAGCGCCACGTGCGTAACGCGAAACCGTCGTACTCCGGCGCTGGCCACAAGCTCGGCGCTCCTGCGGCGGCAGCACCTGCGTATATAAGGAATGGCACTGTTTCTGCGAATGTCCCTGTAGGACGTAGAGTCTCCGGGTGGCTTGATACCCTCATAACATTTATTGCCCTGTATTTGATTAGTTTGTTCTCGATTGATGCGCTCGGGAGTGCCGAGAAGAGTGGGTATGCGGTTGGTGAGGGAGCGGGTGGAGGAGCGGGTGGAGGAGGAGGCCCGCCGCCGCCTGGGAGGAAGCTTGGGAGCGTGGATAGTGTTAGGGGTGGAGGAGGATGCCAGGGGGGCAGCTGTGGTTAAGGAGGATCGAGTTTTGTGGTTTCTGTTACGAATGCGTGTTTGGCTTTGCATATATCATTCGTTCCCTTCATGAGTGTTTCGATTGTTTTGTTTGCAGCAGAACCAGAGCTGACCAAACTGGCCATATATTTGAAGGCGAATCAGTATTATGCTGTGCTTGTTGTGTTTCTATTCGTCACTTATCCATGTGATCCAAGATGCTACAATGCAATATCATTTGGTTCTCCATACTCATCTCCGCGTTTTCCTACGATACATTCACCAACCCAATGCCATACTCCTATAGTTAATCCTAACTTTAGCTGCAAAACAGACTCAAAACATAAACATGCCACGTCCTCCCCCCTCCCCCCTGCAATAGTATACAATATAGTCAAAGCTCTTATGCACCCCCTTCTCCATTTCCATGCTAGTAATCACATCTCATTAGCCTCCCATGGCACCCTTGTCCTCATCTCGGTCTCTTCCGCCGGATGCCAAAGTTCACTCTCTGCCTGCGCACGCTCCTTAGTTGGTCCACGTTCCCAGCTACTGCCTCCTCCGCCCCTTGAACTCGACGACTCCGAATCAAAGCTTAGTCCTCCAGGTGCATCAAATCCGCTATCCTCCACTTCTGGAGTATTTGGTTCCGAGTCTGGCGCCGCAACTACTAATAGCTCGCTACCGTTTGCATTTTTTTGTGGTGGTAATGGCGGTGCAGAGACATTTCTGTTTTTGCGGGCGGGGAGAAGTGGTGGCGGGAGCTTGTTCCGCTTTGGTACGGCGATAGGGGCGGTAGATTTCTTTGGCGGTGGAGGGGGGATGGTAGCAGGTGGGAGATGCCGAGCAGGGAGAGTGGGGGTGGGGGTGCTGGTGCTGTCGTTGGGGGCGGTGTTGTTTTTGCGGGTTGCATACCATTTCTTTACCGCGGCTGTAGCCGTCCCGATGGCTGCTATGGACTCCAGGGGCCCTTTTGGGACAGTAGAGGTTGTGGAGGTTGTCGATGACCGAGAGCCTGGACCTAGGAGGTTAGGTTGAGAGAAGTTTGAACCAAATGCCTGCGCGGAACCGCCAGAGATACTACTACCCATCGAATGCGAAAATGCATCGTCTGCATCGCCCGTATCTGTTAAGCCTTCAGGTATCGCTTTGACGCTGGAGCTCTTCTTGGGTCCAATATTACCAGTTGACATTGGCGATGGAGACTGAGGACTCGATGAGGAATGGGATCTAATGGAATTCATTGCTGAGCTTGCGTCCACTGAATCGGTTTTCTCGCGTATTGCCGTTACGTTGATTGTGTCTGTCCCAATTGAGGGTGCTGGAGGAGTAGGTGTTATTGAAGTGAAAGGGTGGGGTCGATGGGCCTTTGATTTTCGCTCACTTGAAGAAGAATCTCTAGATTTAACAGATGCTGTTCTGGTAGCTGGGGCTGTGACGTCGTCGGTATCCACCAGTCCTACAATAGATGCAGCTTTGTCCTCTCCCGTTGCGGGAGCGGGAGAAGTTGGAAGCACCGGTGTGCTTTGAGACTTGGGTCCGCTCATTGATAGTAGTGATTCGTCGGCCTCCATCTCAGCCACTGCCTCACTGTCTTCGACGTCGGCCGAGTCCCCTGTTATATCCGCAGCAGCGACGGTGGCGGCAGCGGGGGCAACTTTAGGGACGGCGGATGGTGGTGTCTTTTTGTGCGTATGCCAGATGCCTCCTCGGAAATTTTGATCTATCGTGTCTGTAAAAGGAATATCATCATAGTATGGAAGAACAACGGATTCTTCGATAACCTCTCTGATCCTACTTTCGATGATGCGTAATATAGGCCCCCATGCCACTTGTCTAGATCCAACGATGGGCTCAATCGCCAGCTCCATCTTGGGCATCCTCTCGAAGGAAAACCACAACCTGTTGCTGGGTGGAGGTTTGATCCTGATAACACCGTGGCCATCCAGACGCTTCAGTAAAACTGCAAGAAGCAAATTAACCTCTCGGGCTTTAAATCGAGCTCCAAGGTTCATTGTCGCTTTGGTGGCAATTTCCTGACTGACTTTAGCATTCTTTCCTATGCCTTAGGAAGTACATACCAGTCTAAAGTTCCCACTATAGCTTATATCAAACTCGCAACAAAAGTCGCCTTCTGCAGTCATCTCTTTAAGTCTAGGATTGGTAATGTAGGGGACAGAGTCGCCAACGTGAATGCGCTGCAGTTTGATGTCAGACAGGAAGCTGGGTTTTGCAACTCGAGATATCTTCTTGGTGATTTTGGAGCGAATGAAATGTTCGACCGCTGGGGTCCTGTAGATCGACAAGAATATCCGGCCAGTTAATCCGTTGACCCAATTCATCTGTAGTTGGTCCTCCGATGAGTGTAGGCGTTGAACCAACGAAATCACATCCTTCTGACGATACTTGAGAGGCCTAGGCGGTATGGTCGGGTCTTCGGGCGACCTTTCCTGGTGTTTGACAAGAGCCAAATAGAAATCTTCCTTGTTGGAGCAGTTCTCCGAGAACATGAAAAACGGCAACGCGGAATTCTCGTCAAGCGATGGATCAATAGAGCCCGGACGTCGTCTCAGGCAGATTGCATTTCGTCGAATGTAGAGCTCGCCCTCTGGGATCTCCTCGCCGCCGCCATAGATGCTGACGGTGTAGAGCGCGAGCGATACGACATGGCGAACCTCCGTTTGTTGCTCGTCATCGTACAGCATAAGGTGACCATGTCTGCCAGCAGTGTTAGCAACCAAGGGGTGGGTTGTTGAGACTACAGCATCAATACCGAAGAACCACAAAGAACTCGTTCATTGCCCGTTTCCCCCGACCTTTCTGGCCATTACCATTATCTGCGACGCCAAAACTGGACTTCCTATCGAATAGAGTACGATACATAGATTGGTACACCGAAGCAGAGCTCTCCTTCGGTGTAGAGCTTCCAGCCGGTGAAGCTCTCTCTGGGGGCTTTCCATTGACTCCACCGGGTACGAACTCCCTGGTAACTAGGAAGTAGCCGGCTGCGACATCCACCGAGTTCGCCAACCTCCTCACCAGGTTTTCGTCCTCGGTCTTGAAGACATCATCGTCGCCATCTCGCTCCAATGGCGGTTCTAGCGGGTCACGAAGGATTTCTGGAAAGACGAAATAGGCATAGAGGAAGAACAGGCAGACTGTAACTGGGATAAAGGTGAGGCCTCCCAGAATGTAGACGAGGAGTAGGGTGGTTATGTCGGGCATAGCAATTTCAACTAGATGTCGATGGTTGACTGTTGACAGATCTCAGCATGGTTTGGAGGGAGTGTTTTGGATTGATCAATGAATGGATGAAAGAGCCGCAGAGCTGTCAGGTGGTGTTGCTGCCCCCCTACCAGGTGATGTAACGAACAGCCAGATTTTAAGACGGAGAGAAAAGCGATGCCATGATGCAGATGTTTAGAATGCCGTACTTGGAATTTGGCACTGAATTGAAAATCACAGGCGAATATCAGACGAAACCGTCATTCATCATCATTGTTCGTTTGCACAGCTCTTTCCAAGCATAAACGTCATTGGCCATTGTTTGCTTGTAGCTTAGCATCAAGCACTGTAGCCTTGAGCTTGGTGCTAAAAGCGTTACTGGTAGTCTGGTGGCCACTCACAAGCATCGTGCAGAGAGATTCACTTGGTACGTGCTGCAGAGTACAATACGATAGAAAGCGGAGCAAGAAAGACGTCTAGACTAGACTCGTGTTGGTTGGATCGTCAAAGGCTGAATGAAAATCACCGAAACAAACAAATGCGACCAATACGTATGCATTCAAGAGCCCCTCTCCCTGCAGAACCGAGCTCCCCCAGCCCTCTAAAGACACCCATACATGTAATGCGAGAAGAGATACGGTCCCGCATACAGCGTCTTGATGAAGGCGATGGCTGCGGTTGTGGTTGCTCGACACCCCGTATTTTCATGCGGCGGCAGGGATGAGGGAGAAGGTGCGGGCACCACAAGTGCCGGCGGGTGGCTCGGCATAATCAATTCGGCGGCCACTCTCCTTATCCATCGAACCGCACAAATCCTTCTACAGAGTCCGCAAACGACAAAAAAAATCAACACCCGCCACAACACCAAGGACCCACAACTTGTCTCTATTTCGGCAGCAAACACGTTCTACGCTCGAGAGTACACCCAGGGCTCTCGCTCATCCATCGCACTGCGCCCATCGCCCCATCGCCCCATCGCTCGGCTCCGCGACACCTCCTTTTCTTGCCCCCCGACGCGTGCGCTCTCGCAAATACTCTCGCAAATACTCCTCCAGCCATCGCAGCTTTGATTAAGACGACATACTTGTTGCGCAGCCTTAATTACCGCCGCAGATAGGGTCCCGATCGGCTTGTCTCCTGGTCTCTTCAGCTGCTAGGTTCGTCGTTCGTTTAGTCACGTGCCTCTGTTTTTTTCTGTCGATGATCGGAAAACAACACGCGAATCGTCAACCTCTCACTTCAATGCTAACCGACCTTCGCCATAGTGTGAAACCTCCCGGCTGCAGTTTTCCAGGACTCCTATTTTCTCAATCTCCGGAGTAGTCCCGTGGCCAATCCATGACTGCCGTTGCGCCTCCCCCAAATGTACATTCCGGCCCGAGATCTTGGAGCGGACAGGGCAGCCTCGATTCCGAGATTTTTATACCACGGAGCAAGGGATCGCAACGATACAACTCGCAGTCTGCGTCGTCGTCGGTGTCGTCGTTGGAAAACAACAGCAGCAGCATGGCTAACGGCGGATGGGTGACTTCTTTGGGTGGAATGGGCGGAAAAAAGAAGGGAACTTCCCGCGCTGGTGGTACAGCGAATGGGAATGGTACCGTGGGTTGGCCGAAGACAGACATGAATCACGCTAGAACGAACGGGGTTGGATCTATTACGTCTCAGACACCCAGCCCTGTCAATGGGATTCACCAGCCAGGGCCTATTCTTCCTTCGCAACATTTGATGAGTGGCCCGTTGACTCAAAATGGGCAGCCCCAGCAATCCTTTTTAATGTTACTACCCCTCAATGGGACCTTCGAACGGAAACAGATACCGCTACCCTTCCTCCCGGAGACTCTTCGAATCGGCCGGCAAACAAATACCAAAACAATACCGACACAAACGAACGGATTTTTTGACTCAAAAGTGCTCTCACGGCAACATGCAGAAGTTTGGGCCGATAAGATTACCGGTAAAGTTTGGATCCGCGATGTCAAATCTTCAAATGGAACTTTTGTCAACGGTCAAAGACTCTCACAGGAGAATCAGGAGAGCGAAGCACATGAGTTGCGGACGGAGGATGTGCTGGAGTTGGGTATTGATATTGTTGGGGAGGACAACAAGACGATCGTGCATCACAAGGTGGCAGCACGAGTAGAGCATGCGGGGGCGCATGTAGGAAACTTCGAGCTCAATTTCGGTGACATCGATCCCTTGATTAACGGTCCGCTTATAGGGCCTCCAAATGGTCATGGCTCTGCGCAGAATAGTGCACGAGGGCGGAACGGTTCTCAAAGCTCTCGGGGATCGGTGACGAATGGCAATGGGGCTGCAGGACCCGGTCATCGTCAGCAACCAATCATGATGGCACCGGTGTCAATGGAAATGGTAGTCAAAAGACTGAATGTATGAATCGTTGCCACACTAGTCGTCAGGGGAGCTAATTAACAGCAATGCAGCATGAACTATACGCCGCGAAACAGCAGTCGCAAGATCTCCAACGAACCGCAGAAACGTTTGATATCCTTCTTTCTGCTGTATCATCTGCGGAGCACAAGCCTGAAGACAAACCTGTGTCTAACGATATTCCACTTACAAATGGAGTCCACGAGCCGTCAAGACCCTCGTTCACGATACTCCAGGTGCAACCTACTACCGAATTATCGCGGTTTGACTCTCCTGATGTACCCTCCGACGGCCGATCCACCAAAAAGTTAGACTCACCCCAACAGATGCTGTCGCTGGTAGGTGAACTCGACCGCGCAAAACAAGAGGTGCAAACGAACTCAGTGCGCATCCAAGGCCTTGAAGAGGCCTTGAAAAGAGAAAAGCAGGCCCGCGAGGAAGCGGAAGATAGGGCTGCGCAACTGGAGAATTCATCTCGAATGCTACATGGAGGCAAATTCCGTGAGTCATCTCTCACCAGAGAACATAGTAGCTTTGAGGAAGTTGTTAGCTCACATTCTCTAGAAGAAATCAATAACGACGACAAGGAGCATCCTGAGCGCATCATCGACTCTGCCGCTCTCGCCGCTGCCAAATCCGCAAATGCACTACAACGTCGCATGGAAGAAATCCTCGCCGAACTAGAAGTAGCAAAGAGCGAACTGCAGGCGTATAAACTCCGCGCCGAAGCCGCGGAACAAGACCGCGATACGCACAAGAAAACGCTACTCGACACGATTAGATCTATTAGAAAAGACGAAGATGAACGTGCCCAGCGTGCACAGGAGCGCGGCTCTCAGACGGACAACATCACCACCTCTGATGAGGGGGTACAGGTTGCTCTCGAGGGTCGAAGAGCAAGTATTCCGCAACCTTCGGGAATCTTACGTGCAGACTCTGGCCTGGCATCCGTGTCGGGGCTCAGTAAAGAGCAGGCGCTGCTGCTGAGGAAACAGAGCGGTGCTCCATACGGCGCCGTGTTAGGGGTTGTCATAATCGGCGTGGGTCTAATGGTGGCGATTAATACCTGGCAGAGAGGGGACCGTTAGTACCCTTCCACCCTTTGTTGCTATTATTATCTTCTCCAACTGCGTTGTTGCTGCTGTTCTTGGTGTCATTGCATTTGGAAAGGCTTTTGCTTGTTGATGTTGTTGGGCTGCTGGTTGGCAGGGGAGTTTTCGGCGTGAAGTACAAAAAAAAGAATCACGGAAGTTTGGGAACTGTTTTTATGGAACGAATTTCTTTCTTTATGCATCATCGCCATCGTCATCATCGTCACCAACAATTATCAACCTACCATACATTGGTTTTTTCTTTATCTCCCTCCCTCCCCTCTCGATACTGAGACATCCCTGTCAAACCCTCTTCTCTTATTAACACTACAACTACAGCTTCGACTACAACTACACTACAATACCGTTTACTTTTTATCTTATACTGCTTCGTTCTTCTTTTGAATTGTTAACTTTCTTCCTTGTGGGGGGCTTTTTGGGCGTTTTGAAAACTTTCTTCTTTTCAATGTGTGGTTTTTTTTATTCGTTTCTTGCCCGCTACGCTGGAAGTATACGATGGAATCGGGGAATTGTGGGGTGTTTGTGTAGATAGCGGGGAGGGTGGGGGTGTTTTTTTCGTGCTGCGAGTGACTTGGTTGGCTGGGAATAAATGTAGTTTCGATCAGTTACATTTTTTGGCCTGAGTGAATGTGAATGTAGGTTGGATATAGAGATAGAAAGACGAGGTGGGGGAGAAGGCATTGTGATTACACCCACAAGTTCATACCCGCTCCATTGGCTACATAAGTACACATCTTCAGAACCACAGCATGTATTCCAGCTAGATCTTTGCGCGTTATAGAATTAGACGCATATATATTCGCCGTGTTGTCACAGATTGGTAGTGAAAGAAGAAAAAAGGTTCCCACCCTAGTTAAACGGCTTACCCTAACAGTTTATAGTGCCCGGCGAGGTTGATACATCCTGACGGCTGCGCGGAAGATACCCGCACAACAGTATAGGGAAAGTGAAGTAGACAACTAGTATGCCCTAGGGAAATGATTCAATACCTCATAATTGGATATATGGTTAATATTTTGCAGCCACTGATGGAGTGAAATCACGGAACGACGTCAAGGTATCATTAAGACCGAATGCACGGGTAGATGAAGTCTAATTTCTAGTGATGATAGCTAGTATAGAATAATATTGGGCATTTCTAGATGGTGGAGCAAGGTTTTGGAAGGATTTAGGCCGTCTGGACAACATTGTTGCGATGTTGGCCACAAGACAAGATATCCCAGGGTGGGTACTGGGTGAAAAAGTGTCAAAAACGGCCTCTTCGCCGAAGATTCTATTGCTACTGGCATTACCCTCCACATCCCGCCAGCCGGGTATTCCTTCCTCTTCCTGACCCGCAAAACATATCAGAAACCATAGGCAATGTCTTGTTGTCCAATATTAGCAAGCACTGTGATCACTATCACCACTGGCATCACCATGATACAAAAGGGTTGACCGGCATGAGCAGTCTGAATGTACCAGTGTGCGTATATATACAGGCGTCCAAATTCGATGGGAATTGGACTGCAGATTCTGCTAGAAAAACTGGGTCGGAGATCTGCTCTCCCCAAGAATTGATTGTTACCATGGCCGAAGGAGAGATAGCTGAAATTGCCAATACTATGACCGTGAGACATCGTGGGATCCCATCAGAGTGCTGGCGCTGGCAGTATCTGAAGATAGGGTATATGCTAATAGACTCAGACCGACGTCATGATTTCGGCCACCTGCCATTCCGCTCGTCTATGCATCCAGGTGCACTCGACACCATACTCCTAGGTACACTTTATTGCACGCTTCCAAGTACACTCGTCTCCGCGCTCTCGGGAGTTTTCCCGCTCCAAAAATACAAAATTGACTGCCGCTAGAGAACAGCTGGACTAATTCATGATCTGCGAAGGCGACCATTTAGAGGGTATCGAGTAGATCATTCGACAAAAAAAGAATCAATTGGAGAAATATTCATGGAGTTGGTATGGGTGGATGGTGGAGTTGATGGAATCCCTCCCGTATAACTATCCACTACACCATGTCAACTCCATCGATCGCAGTTTGATTAAAGCGCTTGTTCGACCTCAAATGATCTACTCGATGCTCTCTAAGTGGTCGGGCTCTCGGATCGTGAATCCGCCCAGCCGTTCTTGAGTGGCGGCCAATTTTATGTTTTTAGAGCGGCTGGATCCGTAAGTATGTAGTCGAGTCTTGGAGTCGAGTGCACTTGGGAACACAGAGTCGAGCGCACTTGGGAGCATGGAGTCGAGTACGCCTGGGAGAATGGAGCATAGTATCCAGCGCCGTGTATGTATCTAGCGTAGTTCCATTGGACGAACTATCGCGACTTCACAGGCATTTCGTTTTTTTCCCTGCGCGCCCACGCTCCATAGTCACCTCGTGCAATTGATATCATACAGCCCGCCTCCACGCGCCAATCCGTAGGACTTCATAATACCCACGCGCAAAATATCTTATGGAATACTGTTCGAAAACCGCTGCAATGGGCTGTGCGTCGAGTAAGGTCATTTACCAGTACGGTAAAGCTAAGTTCCTAAGTGCAAAGTAATTAAGTAGTTACGACTAAGGAGTATCTGGGTTTCCGGCAGAAACACCCATCCAATGTTCGTCTGCAGGATCATAAAAAAATGACTATATAATTTCTCAAGCGGCTGTTATGAAGTATACGTTATGTTATTACCAACCGACCCCATTCGCGTTACAAGGTATTGCTATTTCATGCATCCATCGGTAGACAGCTAGCTTTCATGTCTAGGAGTTTGATGCTAGAGTTTGTGGGATATGGACGCTATCGAGTGGGTCAACGTACGGTCATCGGGTTATCTTTATGGGATTAATGCATTATGGGGTTTTTTGCCATTCCAAAGCGCGTCCACACCACTTTGAAGGAACGCTGTTTTTTAAGTCACCAGAAGACGTCCTACAAAGGGATAAATATGCAAGAGATCTAAACCCTTCCAAAACACAAGATCCATACCAGGTAGTCACGATAGATGTACTATTCACCCAATAGCAAGTCAAAGAATTAAATTTAGCCACTACTCATTCCTAATAGTGTTATCGCAAGATACCAGGATAGCGATTCTGCCCCACCAGACAACCTTTTCCCAAGGGAGCCGTATCTCTAGCATCTTTGCGGGCAGTTTCCTCACCCAGATGTTACTAGCATCGGCGAGTACTCATGGGAAGAACTGCTTTAAAATAGTGAGGTTGGAGAACTTATAAGCCTCTTTAAGAGCTACTATAATATAGTCAAACGCGCAGTGTTAGATTTCAGTTTCGACAGTTATACCGTACTCCCAGTGGAAATTGCCCAACATATCCAACATATCCACCATAACACCAAAGTCACAGAGCATAATGCTGTTGCAGGGTTTTTCCGAAGATTTTCACTTTATATGCTGTCCACAATATACAAAAACCTAGGAGAAAACCTGGGAATACAGGAAACTGCAATAGACAACATGCTTCGCGATATATACGAGCAGTATAAACTGAAAGAGAACTACTAACAAAGAAAAGAAGGCTTAAGTATCGACTACGGGCCAGAGAGCGATGGTAACAACTATTATCTGCATTGGCGTTGGAACATTGACGGTTTCAGGGCAGAAATTTCTACATTATCTGTATGGCAATCTCGTCTTGTAATCATATGCATGTGAGATCTTACTAACTTTTTGTATTTAGTTTTGAGCAAGTCCCAGAGAATAAATATGTTCAGAAGTTGATAAGCCGTTGCGAAATCATCCAGAGGTTGTGCAATGCGCCAGTAGTACTTCGTCCCTCAACCTCACCCTGGATACCCAACCTCCCCGGCTATGGCTGATAGACAAACAAGGGCCTATCATATAGGGTTGAATCGTTTGTCAGATGGGTATTAGTGGTTGATATATCGAAGAATGAGCTTGATGTTTCCGGAGCATGCTTTGTTGTGGTCAATGATGCTGGGGATCTACTGCTAATGTCTAATGTAGAAAGAGTAGGTTTGTACTACAGCCACATATATAAGTAGACTGTTCTGTTCGCCTGCTATCTTAGTAATGCCTTGAATCTCGTATTTTCGGCACCGACTCCTCACCTAACGTTTAACAAACACCAATGACTTCGTACAATGAGTCGTCGTACCCATCATTACCTCCACCGCCGTCCAATTTTCTCACCGACCTCCCCGCTGGACTGGATTATACTGGTCTCCACCTCAGAGACTTTCCGGACATGTAAAACATTGTCGCCTTATTGGGCCCCCAGACGAGTGAAGAAAGTGAGCGAACCCGCGCTAGTTTCACATCGTGCAACCCCCCGACGCATTCCCAGGTTCCCACTCCACACACAGTCATGCCTATCGGTCCTGATGGCAGAAGAAAGGATTCAACACACGAAGAACCCATTTGGGTTATTCAGCTAAAGTCTGAAGGTCATTCCTTTCGCAAAATGCAACAGAAAACTAGAGTAAACAAAACTGCCATTCATCTCATTATCAATAACTAAACACAATCATCAATGTATAGTCTATATAAAAAGTACACTTCAGAAAAGTAATGCAGGATGTTAAACAATGACCTCATGGCCATGAGGAAGTTATTGTTGTCGCTCAACGGTTGTGGGAGAAGTAGCTGTAGGAGTCCATTTACTGGTGGATAGATGGCATGCCTAAGAGGGTCTATACCCTGCTTCACACCAATGGTGGTCCTACATGGTGTTAGAGCTTCTTATATATGTATACTACTTGTTATTTCATTCTTAATCAAATTGACATGTGTTGTGTTGAGGAATCGGCTTTCAAACGTTGCCCGTGAGTCGCGAAAATGCCAAGCGTTCGCTCACTTTGTTCACTCATCTGGCCCCTTCTTACCCTTGTCCTTCTTGAAGCGACTTCTAGCCCGAAGGCAACGCGCTCACCTACTAAGAAATAAATTAAATGGACTTCTGAGGAAGATGCTTTGATAATAGAACTTTGAGGGAAGGGGGGAGAAGTGGGAGGATATTTCTAAGAGATTACCGGGCCGGTTCGCCATCTCATGTCACCTTCATTATCAGAACTACCTGGAATGGTGGTCAGAGTGGGACGAACATAAGAAGAATAGGTTAGCAAGACTGTATATTCTTTACTCAATAGCTGCCCTGTTCGATACAACGATGTCCGACATATACTGTGTAGAGAAACAAGTGCTGACGATTAACGCTTTTTTTTTTTCTCCCGCATTTTTGCCTATAAATATTTAAGCCTGAAATGTGGTAAATGATTGTACTCAGTACAGGTCTTTGGAGTCGCAATGCAGGCGCCACCTGCAGGCAAATTATGCGTTGGGTTGCAACGCGAGAGAAGTCCTCGGTTGTTAAACCATTGCTGAGGCAATCGTAAGTTGGCAGGTTGGGTTGACAACCGCTCAGGCCATTTACCATCGCTGTGACCACCGTAATTTGTACAGTAGTATTCAAGTGTTACATGATCACAATTCAGCTGCAGATCATGTTGCATCGCGCATCAGAGGCTCAAAAGTGTACTTCACCAGTGTTACACTTTTGTCAAATATGCACAATTGCAGCATTAGCGCTGTTGACACTCTAAAAGGCCTGTACCGAGTAAAGAAAATACAAATTCCATAGAGGGCAGCCGAAGCTATGCACTTGCAGCTAGGAGAGAAGGATATGACACATCGAGCTGAGGTTGTGCCCATTTCTCTGGACGCTCCAAAGAAATAGCCCAAGAGAAGTGATTTAAGTGGTGGTGGTTTATTTGCTTGACTTAATTAAGTATGGCATGACACTATTTTTCCGTCTTTTCTGCTTTTTTGAAGTGCACTCCCTCATGTGTGAAGTCTCGGCGCCACCATTTTCGATAGCGGACGTGTTCCCAGCCCGAGTAAGACTAATGCGTCGATGACGAGGAGCAAATCAGTAGTCTCGTTCCTGGCCTCTGATCTCACGTGATTTCACACTAACCAAAATGGTGAGTCTGATCCAAATTGAAATTGTGAAAAAAAGTGAGGTGAAAGGGCCTGGAGACATCACTCCACCAAAAATTCAAATTACCTCCAGAGAGCTGAGCTTTTGGGGGGTATTAGTTTACACCTACTTGAATCAATGCCGAGCTTTTTTTAAAGAATTCCACTCACTGCAGCCTTAACCCGAAGCTGATCCGGATCATTGTCAGCTTGACCCGATCACTCTCGCTCACTTTACACCAAAAATTTGCCTGACTTGCTTAGTGCCCCATATAAACTGTATTTCCTTTACCCTAAACTCTATTTTCCATGCAAACTCAGCTCAAACCTATGGTGTTGAAATTTTCACTGGGTTGACCTATGAACTTTGTGAGGAGCGATGTCTCCAGGCTCTCTCACAATTTCATTCCCTTGTAACACTATTCCCTTTTTGTCACTTCCATTTCATCTTAGTGCAATTGAGAGCCTGATTCGAGGCCACCTTTCTGAGGGGTCGGGGAACCAGAGTGACTGTTGCGGTTTGATATGCTAAGGCGCTTGTGCTCGGAAAGGCATTGTCTAGATGATGTGGGCTGAATGCTTGAGTACGATACGATAAATAGGTAAATGGGAAGCTCAGGAGGCTATTGTCAGACTTAGCTATATGCGCCCTTTATTATACGAGATCTTTTTAGTTTGTAAAACAAATGTAACTTATGGTAAGGGAGAATCTCAAGTTTAAAATAGCGGTCTGGCGCCGATAATCTCTGCTCGCTGGCTCTTTTAGAATGATGACTCGATGTGAGATTGTGAGCCAATAGGAAGATCAAGAGGAAGTCTGGGTGTATCACTCGGTTGTTCTAAAAGCGGATTAAGTACACTTTGAAATGACGAGGTTTTCAAAGCTTTTGCGTCCTCAGGGTTTTTAGTGGGGCAACCCCACATCCGCACCCATACCCGCACCCACACCCGCACCCGCACCCGTACCACCCGCATTGCTCTTGCACTAACGGCGAATCGAAATCAAACACCCAGTTCACACGCCAATCTACACCCACCCAATGCCAAAGCCAACGTTAGATCTCTCCCTCTACCTTGTCACCAATTCGGAACTCCTTCCACCAGGCCGTACTCTCGTCCAACACGTCGAGGATGCACTCCGTGGTGGAGTAACCATCGTCCAGCTACGAGAAAAGAACCTGGGTACCCGCGCATTCATCGAGCTCGCGCGAGAACTTCACAAACTCACCCAGAAGTATAAGGTTCCGTTACTCATTAACGACCGTATCGATGTTGCGTTGGCTGTGGGGTGTGAAGGTGTTCACATCGGCTGGGATGATGTGGAATACAAAGATGCACGCCGACTTCTCGGCGAGGATAAAGTTATTGGTCTTTCAGTATCTGACAATCCACAAGCTGAGAAAGCAGCTGCGACGGGCTGCGACTATGTTGGAGCCGGTCCTGTTTTCGCAACCAGCACAAAACCAGATCATAGTCCCGCTCTAGAGGTTCCGGGTCTCCGTTCGTTGCTAGAATACATCTCAACACTCCCTGGTCCAACAGGTACCTGGGGGCGTAAGGTGCCTACTGTCGCAATAGGAGGAATCAGCCTCGACAATATCTCGCGGGTGATGTATCAGAGCCAGTCAGCAGAACAGCATAAGCAACTCAATGGTGTTGCAGTAATATCAGCAATCATCGCATCCCCAACTCCCGAAGCGGTTTGCAAAAAGTTTATTAAGCTTCACGAATGCCGACATGACCCGGTATTTGCGCCCCAGCAGTCGTCTCCAAGTAAATTCGACGATTTTAATGCAGAATTCAAACGCATCTCCACCAAAGTTGCCCAGGAGAAGCCAATGATCCACCACATCACCAACAATGTCGTCAAGAACTTCTCCGCAAACGTTACTCTCGCTATTGGCGCTTCCCCCATCATGTCAGAAGATCTGTCTGAACTCTCAGAGCTAGCAGAATACAACGGCGCCCTGGTCCTCAATATGGGTACTACGGGGAAAGGCGCTCGACCACTTCTACTCTCCGCAGTCACAGCCTCCAATGCCCGTGGTAATCCAGTCATCTTCGACCCCGTAGGCGCCGGTGCAACCACACTTCGTAGAGAAACCACCCGACTCATCATCAGCTCTGGCTACTGTGACATTATCAAGGGCAACGAATCTGAGATCCGCACTGTCTTCGGCGACGATTCAGTTCAGCAGCGAGGCGTTGACTCTTCCAACTCTTCCTCCGAAGACTCCCTTGCAAACCCCCGCCTTGTCAAAGCCCTCGCGAGGCGTGAACGCAACATCATCGTTATGACTGGCGTGGTGGATTACGTTTCTGACGGTGAACACACTTTTGCCCTGAGAGATGGTCACTACTTCCAGGGGAATGTCACGGGGACTGGATGCTCACTTGCTAGTGTTATTGCGGCTTATGTCGCAGGTAATAGAGGGATGAAGTTAATGGCGGTGTTGGCCGCTGTGAGTGCGTATAATGCTGCTGCTAGGGCAGCGGCTGAGAGTGCTGAGGTGTCTGGGCCGGGAACTTGGCAACAGGTGTTCTTGGATAAGCTTTATGGGTTGAGGGGTACGGAAGAAGACTGGTACAATAAACTGGGGGAGAGGGTGGAGAAGGTTGAGGTTTAGCGGGACATTGCAGTTGTGTGGGCTAAAATTATCATGGGAGGATAGCGAACCTTCGTTATTACTATATATTTGAGGGTGTATACGTAGAGATAGCGAGGCTAGCCATCTCAAAATTTGACCAACATTTTTTGCTCCTGCCTTTTGATGGTGCATCCAAAGGTTTTTCCATGGACGACAGTCTCTAGATCTAGGTTGATTGCAGTGTTCTCAAGCGGTCAGTCCGGTCAGGTATGGCCTTCGACCGGGCCGGTCTATGCCAAGGGCGGCTTTGAAAATTGTGATCTGACCGATCTATAGATATCTACAGATGGTACGGGCCAGCAATAATTTCCGGATGAGAATTGAGTGCGAGGAGCCTTTACTTTATAGTTTATGCTTTAAATCCACATTTCCCAGATACTTTCGACCGTTGATCTGGCCGATCTATACCAAAAACAGCTTCGCTAAGAGTAGTCAGGCCGAGCTGGTCTATGAATCTATAGATCACCGGGCGTTCGATCTGACCGCTTAAGAACACTACAGACTCTACTCTAGAGAGGGGAGTTCGACCAATTGCCATTTGCGTTGGGGTGAATATCTACTACTAATAGTAGAGGCTGTGGGCCCGGACAAATCTAGGTGAGAATTCTCACTCGTTACTGGGTAGCTACTGGTAGATCTATAGTCGATCAAAGTTACCTAATTGGCGAGTATTCTTGAACATTCGGGACCCACCTATGGATCGCTGATTTTTCAGTCTAGCTCGTCTAAGCAGCTGTCTGGCCTCTACACAGCATCAGCTGCACTGTTGTTAGCAAGCCGTTGCTTAATTGATTCGAATATAAGAGAGCTCTATGCTTAGACTACTGACTATGAGTCGCACCGTACCCAAGGTATATGTAACCGTAGTTTAATTACACAAGTGGCGTGACAAATACACTATGTTATCGTGATAATCAGCGGTACAAGCATGCCGAAAGCTTGAAATTATCCAAAAACCGCAGCTTGTTGGGGAGACAAAAGGAACGTGTAGCTGACATGGCCAATCGAGATCTAAGGTCAAGATATGCTTCCTATAGTAATCGTTGGAAGTCGGGTTGAGGTTCACAAACGAGCGTTGCGTGGGGCACGGGATAATTCAGCTCTCAAGCTAGGTAGAGCAGGACGGCAGAGAGGATTAGGAGCCGATCAAGATCATCAGGAGCTACCGACAATCGGTAGCTAAGTAGTGACTCCGTGAATGTCGTACTGCCAGGAACTGCCTGAGCAGTTTGCCATGCTATCACTCTATCTCTTGTCTGCTTCTCACCCAATGATACATATTCATCGACCAACCGAACATCGTATTGGCGAAGTGAAACTCTGATGAGTTTGGCTTTTCGCTAAGTGTAAATGCGTGGGTAGCTAGTAGCCAAGGCTTAGTTTGGCAGCTAGCGAAACGATCAATGCTACACCACCAAAAAAAATAGAAGTTATCCATAATTCCTACGCTCATCGCTAGCTGTGGGAATCATAGCTTTGTTAATCATGGCTGATAGATGGCAATCCCAATAGGCTGAATTTGGACACAAATACTCGGATACGTAGTTCAAATTTTGGCCAGAGGAGACCGTTGGAGACTAACACACCCTCATTGAAGTATTACGGTACGCTATTTGTGATTAGTCTGAGATACAAAGTCTGATGTGTCCAAGTAAACCCAGACAAAGATGTCGATGCGATGTTATCCACGGAGAAGTGGTTGCCCCTTGGTACACGAAATGCGCGAACCTATAATCACATGAAGTTGTGATGCGCGAAAGTATATTTGAAATTTACTAATGATCATTTTGCGCATTCTATTGTTTGATGTTCACGTTAATTGCGCTTTGCACAATTGGATATATATGCACTACATAAACAATGCGTTTCTCAGATTGTGTACTACGGTTGATGATTCCCATCAGTGAGCATGCCTAGTAGTGTCAATAATCTCTTGAGGCCCAAAAAGACCAGAATTTCCCGATCAAAACTTCAAGACAAAGATCCTGTTAGTCTGATCGCTTGAACCTTTAGAGCGAATGCAAAATCTCAAGTGATCGTTAGGATCAACAAACATGAACTGGACTTAGCTGAAACACGATGTTTGTTCGTCGCGGCTACAAGCATACTTGATGAAGGTAGCTAATCTATTATTGATCTTACTTTTGAATTTGGTTGATTAGATGGCTGTGTGTTAGGTTTGTTGGTCGGCAGTAAAGTAATTCAAATAACATTGCTTTCATAGCTGCATTGGCTCTTTGAGCTGCTCTGGAGATATCGTGGTCAGTCAACAAGATTACTTCGCTCGCTGATAGCGGCACATTCTAGTTACCGAGTGGTGTTCGAGAAGACTCCGTGTCGCCAACTACAGAGCTAGAGACTGACCTCGAGATTATCGTCAGCCTTCCGGTCCCCGAAACCAGCAAGAAACTTGACCTTACAGGCTTTATGGAGGCTAGTGAAGTCGATCCTACACCTAGTCGTGGTCGGGGCCGTGGCCGTGGCCGTGGGCCCGGGGGACGTGGTACTTCAACAGCTCGTGGACGTGGAGCAGCCAAGAACCTGATAGCTGGCAGAGATGGATTAGCTACTCTCAAGAGGACTGTAGCAGTTGATACCAAGACGACTTCAGAGCCACAAAGTAGATGGGAACCAATGGAACATATTCGACTACATTCCAATCACACATCGCCTGGTACTTTAGTATTCTAGTTCAGATCGGGCTAAGGGTTTCACCACATGTCAAAAATCTGTTGTCACCAGGCTGAACTGTGCGCGGCTGCTCGGCTACTACCCCGGCTAGGCTATTGAGATCACTATTTGCTCGTTTCTCGATGTCCGTAACTTCATTATCATTAAAACCCAACGTTCACACTCGCACCCCGTCAACCGGTATCTCTTTCAATCTCCACCCATTCCCTTCTTTCTCCAACTTCACCTTCACCTTCATAGCGTTCTTCTCCAGCCCTTCCCAATTCCAAGCTCCAACCCGCTGCCTAACACTTTCCTCAACACCCCACATCAACAGCGCAATACTACTGCATCCCCAGGCACCCACAGAGCTCTGGGTGTGAGTCTTCCACATCACCCCCACAAGGAAGATGGCACACAGAACCCAGCTCACAATGGGATACAGCATCCACCACCATCTTACCTTCACCACCGTGCGCGTTACCACATTTTCTCCAACGACTGTCATTTGGTTCCTGATCGCGTGCGACATACCATCGGCCATAACCTCAACAGGAGTCGTCTTGTGCCGATGCATATGTTTCCCGCCTACCGTCATGTCCGCGGTAGTGAATGACGCCATGCCGCTAAAAAGCGGCGAACTGTTGCGAATTACTTTCGGGTTTAATTGGGAGCGAATCGACCACCCGGTGAGAGTGGCGCCCAGCGTCTTAAAGGCTATTTGTGCATTCTTGGTGACACGGAAGGGGATCATATCGGTTCCGTTCCCATGCGTGATGACCGCGGTTCCATCGGGCTCCAGTGACGCAGAAGAAGTCATGGTGAGTTCAACCTCGTTGTAGGTGGAGTTTATGACTGAGGCGTTGACGGTTCTCACGCACCACATGACTTTGCAAGTATACGCGAGGTAAACTGGTGGCCAGATGGTGCTGTTCACACTCAGCGTCCAGGTGTCTACAATAGAGTCAGTAGTATTGGCATTGGCTGTCTGGTTGACAATAGTTGAGAAAATCTGCGAGTTCGACTGCGAGTCCCGCCAGGCTTTTGAGGTAAGCGATTTGTAGGTCGCACTGCACCAGTCGTTTGTATCATCGCAGGATTGAACGATTTCATCTTGCGTGGCGTTTTTGCATTGCGAGCAAATACCGAGCGTTGTAAAGATGGGGTATTTGCAGTTTCCTGAGTCGCAGCGGTAAACCGGGTCGTGAACGACATAATGGTTCAATGAGTCGAAAAGCCCAGCCTCGACGCGGAACTCGACAATAGGGGACGTGGGGTTGTTGGGGTCTGAACTGTTGCCGGATTCTTGATAATCATCATACATTCGTTCGGAGGTGCTGACTTTCGTCAGGTTTTCGAGGTCCGCGTGGGGCTCAACGCGGGTAGGATAGGAGATAAGTTGCTGCTCTGGTACGCCACGAATATCAGTGATATAAACCGAACCAGTGATCGGGATCCCATACGTGTAAATCCAAGTCCTAATGACAGGACCATCAACACAGCTGCCAGAGAAGATAAACTAGCCGTGATTAATTCAGCATGCAACTTGAACAAAACCATAGATTGTTGATCAATACTGACGCAAATCCCCGTCTCCACATCAATCTCAACGCTCCCAGGGGACCCCTCCCAGCTTGATTGTACAGTTCTGCATCCGCCAACCGTTTCGGGCCATCTGCAAACGCCAACCACATCAACTGCCCCAGCGCGTCGTCGAGGGGTATCAACATACTACTCCTCGAGAGCGTCGAAAGCAAGGAAAAGATCGAGTTCAACGACAACCCATTCCTAGCCGTAGCCCATCCGGGGATCTCTTTCCCTTCAAATCTCTTCAGCAGCGCTGCAGTTACCACGATGGCGACCGCAGAGGCAACCAAAGACAGCATCTCAAACCACCATACCCATCGACTGTGAGAGGTCGATCTCGACCTGGCTGGCGTCCCCGATATTGTATACTGCCCCTGGCGGCTCACTCTGGCGTCGTCATCGAACGCTTTTGGGCCTTTGTTGAAGTCTGGAGAGGCAAGGCCGATTGAAGGAGATAGCTCGTCATCGGTAGGATTGAGGGGATACGACTGCGGCGGGGAGAAGGTTTGCGCCGGAGAACCCATATCTGCAAGTGGGATGTAGGCGGAGGAACGATACCGATGAGGGCTACGACCAAAAGGGTAGTGGTGGCTCATGATATAAGTACCTGCTCAAGTGGGTATGCACGATACGATAGCGGGGATGGGGGCAATTGATTGAAGAAAGAGGTGTTGGGTTTTCTCGCCAAAAGGTTGCACGATTAAGTGATTGATGCGGTGTCAGCCATAGGGCTTGACTTTGGCTGAAGTCTAGCTGAATGGTCCGGAGATATCCGTAGGCAGCTGAACAAAGTTTGGTGTTACACAGATGTGTGGTTTGTTCGTGTGCACGAGACCGATTGATGACCAGGTTTCCGAGTATTGCTCGCTGAGAGCTCGGGACCGGAATATCAAGAAGAAAGTTCTTTTCGCCGGGCCTTGTGTTGTACAGAAAGCAATCGATTTGATGAATATCCAAGGAAGACACGGAGGTTGGGAAGTAAATGGGGCTTTAAGGACGATCTAGGCTGGCCTAAGCAAAGTAAAACGCTTATCAGGCCAAGAAATAAAAAGCAAAACAAACAATGGCTAAGCTTTTGGACAAGCCGATGCCTAGCGGACAGGTTCCATTTGTACTACTCAGCACAAAGGAAAGGATGAAAAACGAAAGCCAGAGAGAGAAAGAAAGAACGAGAGAAGAAGAAGAGCCTCAGTTAGGCGTCGTAGGGAACTTCCCCACCTACCGCACTTGCCTGTATGTGCTCACATTAGGGCCAGCGGTATCCCACACATCTGGCCTAGTATATTTATATGGACATATATGCTGTTCCCCCACTTTTCGCTTAATAGAATGGTACTTTTTTTCCTCCATCGCAATAACTCCGCCAGTTTCTCATAGTTCGGAACCCAATTCCTCTGCGGGGGTGATAGTAGAATCTCAATTGGCAACTTATGCTCGCTTCGCCCTGCCTGGACTATCACAGCAATCCGAGGGGTGGTCACGTACTTGGAGCTCGTAGCCGAATCACTCGATGCCTACAAATCAGACCACCGCCACGTTTCATGTCTTGCATAATTGATGGTATGATCTGGTTGATAGAGATCTGTAAATGTTTGAGTTGCTCGACCTGCAACATGGAGATACGTACTCAAATTGCGATTTGCGGTAGACCGTAATCTGGTCGTACTCTTCATAGAAATTGAGAAATGGATGAATCGCGCATGTAGTTTCGTAATCTGCGTATCGGACACTATATATGGAAAGCATCACGATAGTCTCAGTTATCTTAATGAAATACACAGCATCTAATTTGTTGCATTTCATAGTTGGTCAAAATAAACAGCCGCGCTTCACTGCGGCAAAATGTCTTGGATGGATAGTGGAATGAATAGTTCGCAAGGTCCAATGCAACGGATTCTAGTTCATCTCAGGGCAGTCAACTTTGATAGTTAAATCGCGGCGACAGTCAACTTTCCGGCGGAGCTAAAATTACTTAAGAACTCGGTTTGCTGGTTAAAATTGCGATATTCATAGCTGTGCCTGTCACTGGAATTATTTCTGGGTAGTATATATGCCTGCGCCAATTTCTATTCCCATTTTAATAGTCATAACTCGTATATTGTTGGCAACTTGGACTCACGGGCGTCGCCATCATGATGGTTTGGATCCCATTCGGGTTTTCTCTCCCTGGTTTTGGTTCTTTGCCACACTTTTACTGCCTCTCGTATTCACTCTATCTCATACTGGTCCATCCATGTTGAAAGGACTGTTGTAGTAAGCGGATACTAAGAGAAGTTTAGATGCAATACATTCTGTTATGGTCTACAGTTATATTCACAGGCGGGAGCTATGTGGCCTCTCAGTCTGAACCGGCCGCCCAACAGCCGCAGGTGAGCGGTTAAGTAGATTTCTAACATTCCACATCGCAGTTACTATCTCTCTGGGTATGAAAGGTTTAACTGACCTCTGTGATAAGCTTACTCCTAGAGCGATGCTCAGTAACTACCTTTAGTAACCTGGTTAGTTGAACGTCATGGGTAATTAAAGAATTCTAGCCCCGCTGGAAAGGTGACTGTCGTCGCGATTTGACTGTCAAAGTTAGCTGCCTCAAGACAAGCTGAACGGATTCGTTATAGATTACTGAATGATACTTGGTGATACACATGTTTTTTTTGCTTTGTTCCCATCGACAAGACGTATAGATCGTCGGTTGTTGCTTGTATTCCCCAGACCTTCGCTCAAAAACGCCAGGGATAGGTGCGTGTGAAAGTTTCTCATACATGTTTATCAATGCAAGAGATTCTCAAGGTAACAAGCATAATATCGGTTTGTAGGACACATCGTCCCCTAGCCTATCCCAAATCCACGGACGTTAATTATTGGGTGGGCGTCCTCGCAGGGGGATCCTTGTCTGTGTTTGGGCTCGGCAGGCTTATGCGCGACACTAAACAGCCCTACGGCCTACAGCTTAATTAAACGATGCAGAGTACAGTCAACCTCCCTCCCACTTGTTGTTTGGGAAAGACGACGATTCGATTCTCGCCTTTTGTCCACACGTTCTTAAGGGTCGCCACCACGCCACTGAAAATCATGACGGAGATCAGGGAGCCAACCGCTACCTACAAGAGGAGATCTGGAGCTACCCTTATCGCACCAATAAAAACCTCTAAGTTCTTGGCTGTAGTTCTTACTACTAAATGTATATGCGCCAAGTGTGCTGAAGACACATAAGGCTGCAGCATGCAAGCTAAGCCTCTACTCGACATACAGACCGCCACCTACCTGGCTCGCGTGATGGTAGCTCAAGGCACCCACCACAGTCGAGACTAGAGTAGATCGGTTGTCCTCGGCGATTCTGATGAAAAAGATCTACTGTGTATGAGATAAATCAGTGAACCTTGAAATACGCATACGTTTATCAAAGTTTTTCTCAGCTTCGAAACTCTAGCTACCTAAGCAGTTTTGCCACCCGCTGAATTGAACGGAATTTGGCCGCCCTGAAGCAGCTTTGGCTGCTCCTGGAGAGTTTTAGTACACGGTTTGTTACTCAATCTGCTAAACTCCTCTTCCTCTCTGGCCCAAAGTGACAATCCAACTCTTGAATACCCTTGGTCACCGACGTGAAATTCAATTGTATATACTTGGTTCTGCGCCAAGTTCACGAAGTACCCCCATTGGTTGACTGGCGGTACGTACCTACTACTTGTGATCGGAGTGAAACTGGTGGACTTAATTGAGTTTGAACGTTTGGGTTTCATGGGGTTGGTACTGAAAGTGTTCTATACATGAAATTTACATAACTATACCTACTTCCCCAGTCTCAGATTCATAATATGACAAATATTCATTGAAAAACTGGAATCAGTATGTATTTGAGGCTGGAGACCGAGCTGGATTGAAACGGTAGGGATAGACTTACGGAAAGCAGGAAGAGGACAATAACTCTTGACTGGCTAGAAATGATGACCCTGGACTGACCGAGAGCTGTCTGAAGGCAGTAGAGATAGACTCATCGTAAGCTGACTGGAGATGATGACTGGAGATGATGACTGAGCTGGCCGGCATGAAATCACCGGTGTAGTGGGCATATCCATTTCTCGCCGCCACCACTAGCAGGAAGTGCACTTAGGGAACGTACTAGGGAGTGCACTTGGGAAGCACATTTGGAAGGTATGGGAAGCAGCACACTTGCGAAGCGCACTTCGGAGCGCAGGGGTATGGGGAGACGGAGTGGAGGGGGGATATGGAAGCGTTCCAGTAGATAGACATCATATACCTGTTTACACACGCGAATAGACTTCTTTCTCCGCCGAGTCAACGAGTTCGTACGAGTTATTAGACCCCATATGAATAGTGACTCTCGGCTACTAATGGCTGGGGGCTTACTGCCAACGGTTGATATAAACACGCTGGAAGTTGGCTTGAGATGGCAATTTAGAGTTGTCTAGGAGATCACTGGAGACGGTAGTGATAGGCTCACTGGAAGCTGGCTGGAAATGGTGACTCAGGGCTAGCTGGGAGGAGACTGGAGACGATAGAGATGAACTCACGAGAAGCAGCCTAGGTATGCAAACTCTCAGCAGGCTTGGAGTTAGCTGGTTACGATGACTTTGGACTAGCTGGGAGCTCACTGGAGACAGTCTATCTGGGCCATTTCACCTCTCCCTAAGGCGGCGAAGCCGCCTCCATACTAAATGTTATATATTTCTTCTCCTTTACTTAGCTATCTATACTTTTAGTAGATAACTAGCTAGTGGAAAGAAAGCACAGCGATGAACTCGATGAATTTAAGCACTGGAGAAGGAATACTTCGTGTGCTCAAAACAACTTTATATCCATCCTCTGCCTCAACCATCAAAGGGCTATCCATGAGTTCCCCTCAGTAAATATCGCCCTTTTATTTTTCGTTCCTCGTCGCTTTCTGCTCGTTCGGGGTGGAGTGAAGTGTAGGAGTGATGGCTGAAAAGCCTGCGACCGGAGCGTGGTCCCTCTGTTAAACTTATTCACAAGCTATACTCCCATCACTAGCGTTGCCTCTGACAACAGTGCTAGCAGGGGCTGATTTACTCTAAGTACGTAGAGTACGAGACCCCGGAACCTTGATAATGGACCTCCCCAATATTTCCAATATATCCGAATTCCGGGTTCCGAACCACGGTTGTCCCTGTACCAGATAGTACTTGCGTCTGGGGGTAAAGGATCGGACGCTCCCGTTCTGGCAAACAACCACACAGAAACAGTAAAACTGAGGGTGTCCACACATAGCTTTAAGTAAAGTGCAATCTGAATAATGGCAAAAATGGTAAAGCTGGAGAGTGCACTGACTTCCACCTCAGATTTCCCCCTGTTGACACCCTTGACTCACAGCAAAATTTAATACCAGAACAGGAGCGTCCGATCCTTTACCCCCAGACGCGAGTATGCTTCATTAGTACGACCTGCACTTCCGGATTTTAAGATCCATCAGCATATCTGGTTCGTCAACTGTGGCTGTTATTTACACTGAGAAGTCCTTCACCGGACTGCTTGCTTTGGATGTCCGTTCCCATGCCATGGGTTCAGTATAAGAAACTATCAAAATTTGGCTGTGTATTCACCTGTAGCTATTCAGAGTTATAAAGCGGCACAAAAAGCCCAGATCCAATATTGACACGTTTTTAGCTATTTTCGAGACGAGGTTGTCTATTTTCGCCTGATTTGGTTCATGTTGGCCCGTGTAACCTTCAAAATACACCTAACCCTGCACATAATCTGCACCTGTCAGAGCAGTGCGGCAACAGTCCATCAGAATTCCACATCGGTCCGCAGTTGAAATTATTGTTTACAGATGCGCCTTGCATGATGTTCCTGGGAATATTTACAGGCAAGCTCTGTATAGTTGCTTCTAGAAAGTAGATTTTCTTTTTGCCGTAGGATAGGGCGTCATGGAGACATTGTGGATAAGGGAGAAGAGGAAGTTGACGGGGAAAAAAGGAACAGCTGATAGGCTATTTTTTTTAAGTGAGTTGAGGAGAGGAGAAAGGAAGATAGTTTCTCTACCCTGTTAAATGTAAATAGGGTTCGTTCGGTATAGTCTCGTACTACTGCTCAGGTGCAGAGAGACTACTCTACGTCCAGCATCGAGTCCAGTAAACCGAAAAGGGTATCGATTTACAATAGCCCGAATCGCTTAGCCTACCTCCCACATTTCGTTCCTCTCCTTTCACCCTTACTATCCTATCGGTATCTATTTCATTTGGGACCTCGCTCCATCACTACCTCAATTTAAGGAATTAGTATCTAGCTATCTACTTACTTACTATCGAGCCGTTGCTAATCCGCTGAGCGCCATGACGACCCTACGGTCCCGGCTCTCTCCTTCATCGAACCCACTGACCTCACTGTTAAAAAGTGGGAGCAAGAAGCTGAGATCTTGCCGTGGGAATGGGACGCAGAAATATCGCCAACACAGCATCCTCCAATCATCCAATCGGCGTCTAAGAGTCCCCACGCACCAGCGTGAGTGTCTGCCAGCAAGTCGTTCAATATGCAATTCATTGGATGAAGGAAATCCAGTCCATAGAGCCTGAGTAGGATTAGGAACACACCTTTATATGTCACCCTGCTACTCATTATAACATCCTGTTTTACTCATTTTTTAAACAGAACTATAAGAATTCGAAGGCGCATATCCAAATCCTATAACAACCTTTGAGTGCGCTTATAAAGCTGATACCTGATAATTACACCGCCTTGCCTACCCTACTGCTTGCATTCAACGAAGCTGCGGATTTGTATGTCGATCGGCGAGTCGACTTGCAGCATAGTGCTCTTAGGCGCGTCCTTCGTGGTGCATATAATTTCTTATTGTGGACAGTTTCATGGCTACAAATAGTCAGATCGAGGAAGATGAAATTCTGCCTGCCTCGTGTCCAGTGACCTAATGAGAGAATACCCATTTCTCAGTTTTGAGCTCAATGTTGAAGCTATATATCGCACCAGGAACGAATTCACGACCGTGGACCACCAAACTATATATGGTCAACCATTATGGCGGCTCTACTTCTCAGCATCTTATCGTGAGTTGCAAAGGTTCGCAATTTTTAAGCTGTTAGGTGGAAATAGCAGGTTCAGGCCTCGTGGTTCTAATTATGTCGCATCTAGGATGTCGTTGGACCCATGCCAAAACGAATTGGGTGCTGAGTTAGCGCGTACTACGGTAGACAGTCACTTACGGCTGCTTCTAGCGGTCGATCAACTCTCCGGCATGGTGAAGGCCGCTACACCTTCGGAACCGCACTCTATCGGGTCCGGGAAATTGTAGGAAATTTTATTTATGGAATATACACTTTCCCGCCATAGAAATGAGTATTTACCAGTTAGTTTCCTCCCAATTGCCGGATGGAAATGACATGGAAACGGTATGAAGGAATTGGGACAAATTGGGCTCGTACGTGTCACCATTGCCATCGTTATATTATTGTCATCGCATCACCCCTCCACCACGTGCACCACTGCCATCACCGCCATCACCATCATCACCGCAGCCACCACCGCGGTTACCACTGTAATACGGCAACACACACAGCTGGAAACACCGGAAACTGCGCCAAATGACTTTTATCCAAATTGTAAGTCCGAGAAGTTACAACCCCTTGAGGAGAGAAGTAAAAATATGGTCTCCAGAACCAAATGAAAACCTCAACACCATGACTCACTGGTCTACAAACATCACCACATTTTCTCATGCATTTTCCAAACAATTGGCATGTATTTTCCCATATAACCAATAATTTCCAATGTATTTACACACAATTAGATGTTGCACATAGGAGGGAAATTGGGGGGAAAATCGCAGGAAACTGAAGTTTGTGTGGGAAAATACACAGCAATTGGAAGAAATCACCCAGGTACTATGGGGAAATATCAAGTTTATACAAGGTAATTGTGGCCTAGCATTTTCCGGGCACCATTTAGTATGGGGAAAATACTTGAGTACAATTTCTAGAGTCCCATAGAAGCAGGTGGCCGACGCGGCTGCAAGCCTCCTAGTACTGCCAGACCGAGAATTGGCGGGAATGAGCAATTGGGTCGTATGCCTCAGGGCTTTGTCTAAAGAATTGCTCGGGCGGAGTTTTACAGTATTCCCAAACGGTCAGTCCGGTCAGATATGGCCTTCGACCGGACCGGTCTTTGCCAAGGACAGCTTTGGAAATTGTGATCTGACCAGTTTATAGATCTGCGGACATTGATCTAGCCAGTCTATAGATATCTACAGATGGTACAGGTTAGGGATAATTTCTGGATGAGAATTGAGTGTGAGAAGCCTGCACTTTATAGTTTATGCTTTGAATCTGCATTTCCCAGATATGGTAGATAATTATAAATATCCACCGCTTTCTACTAAGCGCTAGGCATCTGTAGACATTTGCAGATACCATTGATATCATCAAATGTCTATGCCAAGATAGATATCTATAGACATCCAGGCTCGCCCGATAGTTGATCTAGCCGGTCTATGCCAAGGGCGGCTTCGCGGACCAGACCGGTCTATGGATCTATAGATCACTGGGCGGTCGATCTGACCGCTTGGGAACACTAGGGTCTTGTGAGCAAGGGAGTCAAAGGTGGAGTGCTTGCACGTATCATCTGTGTTTTGGCATGCGATCATTTGGCGGTCAGTACCTTTAATGCTCCCAACATCTCGTTTCGTTTCACATCCTTTTTTGCGCCATTGCGTTCCTCGTTACGCTTTTAGAAACTGGGCTCCTCAGCGCGCACTTAAATGAAGCTAAATTGAACCGACCAGTTCGTGCACACGACCCACATCTCCTTCCCAGGTGGAATGAGGATTTTCATCATGGATGGCGAAATTTCATCTATTCTACATGTACGAGTACCAAACTGGAAAAAAATCAGCGTAGTCGTGCTGGGTTTGCTCAGACAGACTGCAGCACTGCAATAGAGCCAATGCAGGATCACTAGGATCTCTTAATTCCGCTGTATACCGGTGATATAAATGCCTCGCTCGACAGGCGTCGCCTGTCCGTCATCTTGGTACATATGAAAAATCGGCAAAAACTAAGGGCACTTAAGCTGGGTTTTGAATATCGCGAAGTTCTGCTACCTGGCTAATTTACCTGTAGCCTTCAGATGGAGTTTAGAAAAGAGTCCAAAGAACCACACCAGGCATTTCAATAGTCCGTTCCGTCCGGGCAAGGATCTGCCCGAGACAGGACTGTAATTTCGGGGCACAGAATTCTGGACCGTTTGAGACCGGGGCAAATTTTTCTTAGACTAGACCCCTATAGGGCCCGTAGTCTCCGCGAAATACAGATTGAACTGTGAGAAGCGGTGGAAATCATGTTATTTATACTATTTTCGTATTCAGGTTATCCTCCTCAACATCACAAACCACCCTCAGCCGCTTGTTTTAAGGCCTATCACCGTTATTTTCAGGGCTTGATAGGGGAAATTCAAGGCTCATCACCGCACCGGTGCTAATTTTAAAGCCTACTACCGGCGTCACTACCGAAAGCACACCTCCGGTAGCCGCCGGCTCCTATAGGTACCCGTACGGGGCCCTGGACGGATCAGGTCCCAGAAATGATCCCCGGGACGGGGCCGTGATGTCGGGTCCTGAATGACTGTAGTCGCCCGGACCATTGAGATGCCTGAACCACACTCGTATATGAGATGGCCGCGGTTGAAGAAGGATGTTAACGGAAGTCTTGTGGCACCCGAGCCATTCGTCTTCGCTATGGAGGTTTCCGGTAAACGTCAGAAATGGACCAAGGCCAAACTCAATAAGTGGCCAAAGACCGTCCAGCTGTTTGTCGACCGATTTAACTCTAAAGTGAACGCTAACACAACCGACGACTCCTCCGATGAAGAATCATACGCCGACGTAACTACAGACGACCTTGTACTACGGGGCAGCAAATGGGACCAGCGTCAGTTCATGATTTTTCGAGTGTTACAAGCGGATAGCAATCTGGGGCATGCACCGGACTTCGCTCGGAAGTTATTATCAGTCTGCTGTGCACCACAGATACCAGAGAAGCTGGAGCGCGAGCTGCGTCTATTCAACACCCGTACAGAGCTCCTTGGACAGTCACGGTTTGAGATTGCCTAGAAAGCACGATCGTTAGACAGCTTTTGGGGTCTACTCTCAGAAGTGATGCGGCCACACGACGCATCTGATGCAGGACTCACATACGACAGACTGAGGAGGACTGGGGCTGGCAAAGGTGCTCCAGAGCAGATATCCGGCGACGAGGAGGAGAAAGAAGAAGAAGACACTTTGGAACTCAGCTCGTCCGAAGGTTCACAGTACGATATCTACACGCTAGCTGCAGATATCGACGAAGAAGACGATGCCGACGAATGAATCATTCCCGAGGTAGCAACTCAAATGCTCATCGCGGCATATTGCTCGCTAGTGACTGCCTTAGGGGGCACTCCGGAGACCAACAAGGCAGTCACCGTCACCGGGGTGCCATTTGTCGACAAAGGTTCAGTGTTCCCAAGCAGTCAGTCCGGTCAGGATTTGGATTCCACTGGACCGGACTATAGCTTTGGGAGGAAGTACCGGGCCGGACTGTGCCAAGGGCGGCACCTGCGAGAATGCTTGCAGGTACTTCGGGTACCTCTCGGCAATGAATACGAATTTTAATGTTGAAAAGAGCAGAACACACGAGTCTTATACAAGTTCATGCAGTCCCCACCGGTACCTGGCGGTGCATATATGCCTGGCGGCTGAGTATTTGTTAGGCCGGGCCTGTATAGATATTGACAATTCAAGATCCGGCCTGGCCCTCAGGCATACCTTCAAGTGCCAGCCGGTTGGCTGGACCGATTGGTAACACTGCAAAGGTTCAGCACGAACATAGAGCGTTCACGGCTATCGATGGCAGTTGTGCGCTAATCAAAGTCAAAGGTACTACTACACAGAAGATTTAGGTGAATGAGTCTGAGAAGAGAAGGCTCTCCATCGAGTGCAAGCGTCAGCAGAAAAGGACGGGCAAGCCGGTAATTAAACTTCTGGCCCAGCACGCGGCGGAATTCCTCGGTATGGCGTCTTAGCATGCTCGGGAGGCTGAAGAGGATGCTGGTGAGGATGCTGGAGAAGAGGAGCCCAAAGAGGCATTAAAGGTACATCACTGCGAGATAAACTGCTCTAGTTGATCTCATTTTTTTAGATACTTCCTCATCTGTATCTATCAAGAAAAAATTATTTATTCGGATGGTGATCCTCACAAATAAATACGCTCGTTACGCGTTTAAGGGAGATCTGACATAGTTGGTGCTTCCCGACAAGGCAGAAGAGTACATGAAAATGTACCAGTCTTCGCAATCTGACCTGGCGAAGACGAACGACAGGATCAATCTTGCTCGTCTACTCATCTGTATTTCTCCTGACTGCTGAATACGGAGGGCAGTCTGGATGCCTCGGATGAAGTGGGCACGTCGCACGACTGACCGAGTTCTTTTGTCATCAGCCTCTTATACATGCACAAGTGGCCGGATTGCCCTCCCTTACCTAACCCGGAAATTCTGTGCGTATAATCCCCTTTCGCTTTGGCTATGTTTCTACGCATATCTTACATAAAGTTTGTCATTGAAATTAGTGTACCAATGCAATATTGCGGATGGTAGACGCGCAGGAAATGATTGAGTTTGTGGTTACCCCGATTGGGCAAAAAGAGCAACCCAGCCACTTAATCAACCCTGCTGCCACGTTTTCTGGCTCCCGGGCTTCCCATTCCTAAGTATTACCCTCCTGTGTCCATTGGACTTGGAGATAGCCACACTTATAAAATCTTAACAGATGTAACGCGTTAATGCGACCAATCCTGTCGAATGGTATATGCGCTTTGAAGTCGTGCAACATGCTTAAATTAGGAATTCTTAGGCAGCCATTTTCCCAAGGGGGTGCACTGTTCTTCCGGGAGTCCGTATCGGCCGAAAACCCCGTATGCATCGATTCACACCCCTTATAAGATTAAGAACTCCTAATCATAATGAGATTATGAAATTCGATCTGAGCCCCTGGAAATTGCCCTTTACAGTAATTATTTGACAAGTTTTTATTTATTTATTTTATGTACTTATTTTAGGGGCATTTTTTTGACATTGCCAGAGTCCCCATACAAAATAGGAAAAAACTCAACTTTTCAAATCCCTTTTCTCTACAACCACAGCTAAGAAAGTAATTGGGTTGTCAAGTTGTAGAGAACACTTAAAAGAAGCATGTAACAGAGTTTTTCTTGTTTGGACTTTTTTGGTAGGGCTGCAGGCCCTCATCACGTGACCCAAGCAAGCTTGCGGGTTCCCTAACCATAGCACCGAAGTGGATTGTAGGATCGCATGCAGGTATAAGATGGAATATGTGCACCTGGTTAGGGGAGTCGCTGTCCAGCTTTCGCGAACGCCCTGTGCTGCTGTTCAAGAAGTGAGGCGATTATTGGGACCAGTGACCCGGGTAGACTGCCGCCAGTACTCGTTGTGTAAACTCGTTCTATCGATCCTGTCAGTGCTACTGCTATCCCAGTATACTCTACTAATACTCTAAAGGAAGTACTACGAAGGAATACAAGATTACCGGCTACGTACCTAAACTACTCGTTAAATCTGACGAATCACTAGCGTAAAAAACACAGCATCGATTTCAGTAAAAAGACCTGAAGCATGATTTTTATATAAAGATGGAGACTCTAAGGACAATGGGTAGAAGCCAACCGTCATTCTTTCTGCATCTAAGAACATTTAGCAGGCACTGTTCGAGCTTTATCTACTCCGATGGGTAGTAATGGCACATGTAACCTTCACAATTATACCTACTTCCGCTCATTCTTGCATTCATGAACTCTGATGTGAATATTCTTCTACTTCAACTCTACAGTGTGCAATACCAGAGTTATCAAGGATTTCTTAAAGCAACTCTCCTACTCCATTCACTTCAGCTTTGAACTTTGGATCTCGAATTTTGTTTTTGCGGTTCCCACGGGCCCACAGTGGGTTCCTGTGAAAAATTATCTTTTCGCGACGTAGCGAGATAATCTAGATTGCAGACCGGGAGAGAGATCAAATGTGACATTTTAGCGTGGTGGAAAAGTTTCTGAAACTGGCTCTCTGGGTGTCTGATTCTGGATCCCTTGGCATCTAGTATTGGATCCAATTCCACCATAATAATTACTTAAGTACTTAAGTACCTGTACCCCACCACCTATGTTGATCTAGCGCCGCTGATTCTCTCGCCGTTCTCCGGTCCTCCCACGGTGGCGCACTCGCCTCTAGAGTAATGACGCCCATTGCTCAATGGGCTCTAAAGTAACTCTAGCGAAGCCCGGAATCTTGCGGCTTCAGCACTGCTAGGAATTAAGCTTCAGATCTCCACCCCAGTGCTCATGCGCGTGTGATATTCAAAGCGCGGAAGTGACCCGGACGTCCACATATCCAATTGCCAAGATTTACTCCTCAACAAGATCGCGCATTCACAGAGGAATTCTCTTGCATAGCTGCAGATGCGGACATTACTCCAAATATGGCTGCATTGGAGGGGATTTATGGTTGTACAGGTTTCGGTGGCAAGCTTGTGTGTGACCAAATGAAGATCGTGACGAATTGAAAACCCCGTCTCACACCCTATAGTGAGGATTCTTAACTAATAACAGGAGCAGCCGAAGAATATGTGCATGAATGCATGCACATATTTATGGATGGAAACCCCATGATCAGCCTCACTTTTCGCGTCCACACGCTACTTTTGACAGCCTTAAAGATGTTGTACTACCACCTGTCTACAAATTGTAAACGCTTTCTGGAAGATCCACCGGTCTAGAGCTGGTTTTTGTTTGCTTTTGGAGGAATGAAATCGATTTAAGCACCAACATATCATCCGAAGAGTTGGGCCGATTCATCTAAGTGAAGCCTTTCGGAAAAGTATGCAACCCCAACCCACAACCGCACCCACCACCAGCCCTTGGGAGCTTAAAGTTTTCCGCCGTCAATCCCTACTTTGTAATGGCTGTCCGTCACCTGTCCCTGCTGCCTAAACTATGCTAATATGCCCTAGTATATGACGAATGTAACGGTTATTGTATCCCTCACGGATACTTTTGCTGCACATCTGGATACTACTGCCAATTTGGACCATGTACGGTCATAAGCTCGTCAACACAGTGCTGTCCATCTAGTCGACCTAACGGGTGCACATCCGCGCTGCGGGCGACCTCATTGGTTCTCCGAATCCCACAATTACCACACACTTCGATAACCTCTATCCTAAGTGTGGCAGCTACTACAATACCCACATCTACCGGGTCTGGGCGGACTACCTCGGGTCCATCGGTGTCTGCCGCGTCCGAGCGGGCTACCTCCAATCTATCGGCGTCCGCTTCTGCTTCTGCTTCCGATCAGGCGACCTCTGCGCAGTCTTCCACTCTGCCCAAAATCATTGGCCCAGTGGTCGGCGTTGTAGTTCTGCTTGCTCTCGCCTTCATATTCTTCTGCTGGCGTCGACACCGACGAGCACAGCCCTCCGGTAGCGAGGAACTAGAAGCGAATAGTCATTCAGATCCTACAGGTATTGCTTGGACGGGGGCAGAGAAGCAAGTGGATACCGAAGCCATCCCGAATCACTATCATCCAGTCGAGACGTATACCCCTGTGGCCGTTCCTCCAAACATTCCTCCGGAGCTTACTAGAATTGAGCTACCGCAAGAATACCCAGGGGAGACTACCGCCGTTACGGCCGCTCCGCGGCGTTACGACACGATCGTGGATCGGTCGCCGCCAGCAGTGCTACGTCCAGAAAGTCCCTCGGAGGAGCTTGAGTGGATTGAGGAGGAAGAGCGGAAAGCGGGGGAGCGCATGCAAGCTTTACAAGACCTCCGAAGCTTGCGGGAGGCAGAGGCCAGGATGCAAACTGAGGAAAACAGGATTAGAGAGGAAGAAAGAAGGCTCGAAGAGCGGTTGCGTCAACAAGAGGAATCACCCGAGACGTTTACAAGATAACCTGGGCGGATTCATAGTGGTCTCTTATGTTCACAATAATACCCCAAGCTTAATTCTTAGTTTGCTGCAAGTACTCCGGTCGAGCGTGATTCTGGACAGCCAAGCTAGAGAACCTTGTCGACATGTTCTATTGTTGGCTCTTATTGCTCGGTATTGGGATTGCTATCTCCGGGCTACTTGCGCTTCCTCCCATGTATATATTCCGAGCCATCGGCGACCCCAGCAGGTCGCAAACTGTAGAGACCGGTTCGCAAAATTTACAGTCCATCTTACGAACGGGCAAGCATTTGCAAACAGGCTCCCATTCACGACTTACTTGTTTCTTGCTAGTGTTCATCCATCCCATGCAAATAACATCACTTATGAATTTCAGCACCCGCGTCAAAGTTTCAACATTTGTGCTACATACAAAGAATGAACCATCTCTTGTTGGTCTCTCTCTATAAAATACTACATTTCGCTAATTCCCATCATCCCAACACAGTACACTCAGCCAAGCTAGTAGAACCTCTGATTGTACGAAGTGTATTTGAGTGTGACGAAGTTTGTGGTAACTTGTTTGGTAGATGGCCCACCCCATCATACAAACATAGCGTTGATAACGTTTTTCAAATGGATAAGTGACGTTTTGCAATTTTTGATGTTATTTCAAATATCAATTACATCTCCCCTCTTGTAAGCTGTAGAAAGCACCTTTTAGGAAAGACATTGCTAACATTTATTATCTTTTGATGACATCTGTAACATTATTCTTGTCTGTGACGTTATTCTTGTCGGTTGAAAAATACCATGCCCAAAATTGTATGACAGTTGTATTTGTTCCGACCCCGTTGTCAAGTAATTTACTTTGTCAAGTAGCTGGCCCACTTAGCAAGGGGCCCGCTTTGCAACTGGGTCAGCCTATTTGACAAGCAGGCCCAGTCCATTGGCCAAGTGGAGAACTTGGTGACAGGGCCACCTTTTAAGCTGGCCCAGTTATAAAGATCTATAATTGCTACTTGAGTCAACTTGGGTTCCTACTAAGGTAATAAAAAATGAGAAGTTTGTTGGAAGTAGTGGGAGCTGAGAGTAAAGTCTAGAAGCGGTAGTGTTTTCTGATTGCTTATCAGTCTCTCTATACACAATGACGAGAACAAATTGGCTGGTTTACAGTTATCGGTTACCTAACTCGAGTAACAAATACTGGGTTGAGCAGTCTCAGTGTTCTTAAGCGGCCAGGCCCAGTCGGCCTGATCTGTGGGCGGCCATGACTGCCCGGCCTGCCGGGCCGCTCAGGAACACTGAGCAGTCTTCTAATATAGTTTACAAGACCAGTATTAAAGGGGGTGGAGGTAGATTCCGAATGGGCCGGGCGTCTAAAAAGGCCATCGAAGCTCAACGGCCAGCCAGGCCCTTTCGGAATAATGGGTGGAAGTAAGTGTTTAGACAGCCCAATCCCAAATAGGATGGGCTGGAATCAGATTGGTAGACTATACTGCAACAGATGATCCCAGTTGGGAGTGCTGGGTAATAGGGGTCATTAACTTTGCTGATTGACATGCACTTGACAACTGGTCAGGTCCAGTCACCAAGTACACTGCTTGATAACTGGACTCTTCCACTTCACAAATAGGTCAACCCAGTTACAAAGTGGGCCCTTGGTCAAGTGACGGGCCACTTGGTAAGTGGGTCGGCCTCTTGACAAAGTAAACTACTTGACAACGAGGCCGGAACATATTTATAATTTGGCTTATATTGCAGCAGCAAATCGACTATAAGCTGTGCTACGCGCAGCTCATAGGATCCAGCAGAGTGCTGGCAGCATCTGAAGAGAAGGCTCATACCGATAGTTTGACTCGGATCGACCGCCATCATGATTTTGGCCACCCGCCAGATGCCACTCCCCACCCGCTACTCCGTTGGTCTGTGTATCTAAGTGCACTCGTCTCTATGCTCCCAATTGCACTCGACTGCATGCTCTAAGATCTAACTCGCTCTAAAAACACAAAATTCGCCGCTGCTCGAGAATAGCGCGGCGGATTAACAATCTGAGAGCGTGACATTCAGAGAACATCGGGTAGATCATTTGACGTTTAACAAGAGTCCACAACTCCACAGGCGTTGCACCATTTCCCGCGTGTCCGCGCTCCATAATCATCCCTTACAATTGATATCATACTATCCATGTCTATGTGCAGGTACATACAACTTCATAGTGCCACACGTCAAATTTCCTATAGAATACCATCCAAAAAACAGTTTGTGATGAACTACACGCTGTACAAGGTCATTTTTCCCAGTGGTCTGAGTACAGTGACCAATAACTAATAAAGAGATTCTACCATATAGTTAAAATATAGAAATATAGTAGTCTTTTACTGAGGAATGTTAAATTCTTGTGCATAAAATGTAGGTGTAATTATTTTCAGTTCTGTGGCACTTCGTCACACTTTATGTGGTAGTGGTTGCCTCGTGAAATGAGTCTTGTCAGTTTGTGCGTAAAATACCGCCATCGGCTTGGTGCCGGGGGCACGGCTGGATAATATTGTCATCTGCCTGTCTATTTGTACTCTCTGTGTACTTGTACAACTCGGTTGTTGGTGGCGCGGGGCGAGTGTGAGAGTACAGTAACCGAATTTCACAGCGAAAAAACTCGTGACACTTCACTACAATGCAAGTTTTTTGCCACCTCCAACAATAAACCCCTACATACTCCCCCGTACGTATATCTTCACCACTTTCCAGTAAGAATGAACGCAGAAATTTAAATAAAGAATAAAATGAAACCATCACAGCGTCTTGGTAATGAGGGTCTGATTTCGATTGCTTATATCGGTGGTTCGTGTCGACTGCAAAATAATCTTATGTCCTCGCAGCTTTTCGAGGTTATATTAGCAGGTAGAACTTGATTTGCTACAAAGCAATATACTTCTCAGGTAGCCTACACCCCCACATTGCACTTCCCTAACTCCGTCACCACAGCCCAATAGAAACCCTCCAGACTATCTACCAAACAACCTTCCTCGATGGTAGGAAAAACCCCTTGTAAACATGCAGCAACGGCATCTCTATAGATTGAGCCCATTTTTGGCCCTAGCTTTGGAACATATTTCCGGATGAGAATGTCTCGAAACTTTTCTTCTGTTTCCTTGGGATGTCGGTCTCTGAAAGAAGACAAAGGCTTCCAAAACCCAATTTCAAGTAAAACCAGGCCGATGCTGTAGTAGTCATATGCTCTTTGAAATCGAACCTCCTGACCATCGGATCGGGAGTGGTAGTCGGGATGTTCATATCCCGTACGGACTTCCGCAGGTCCCTCAGTATAACAGGCTTTACCGTTAGGTCGGCTATGGCGAAAGCCGACCAAATAGGGCGCTCCTAGAGTTTCGGGGGCGATCTTGTCGCTATACTGGAAAAATAACACGTTGCCAGAATGGATACTCTTATGTATCCAGCCGGCAATGTGCAACTCGTACAGACTGAGCACAAGTGACTGCGCAATAGCAAACTTGTCTCCTAGCAACGGTTCTTCTGAGAAGAGTTTCCGCAATGTTTTTGGCTGGTTTACTGCGTCTGGGCGGTTTGTAGGCGGAAAGACATACACAAACCCAAAACCCTGATGGCCCGATCCAGGAGTGGGTGGGAAGATTCCTAAACAATCCAGAACACGGACACTGCTCGGCTTCGGCTGATGAAGTAACTCTGCGAGCGCTCCAATCTTCGTGATTTTTTCGTGGTCTGACTGTCCATCCCACGCTGCTGAATAGAGCACCCATTCCACCAATACTTGCTGGCGCGAATTCGGTGTAAACCTGGGATTTCCTTCGGGGGTTGTTTGGTAATTGACATTCGGTATTTGGTACCAGCCGATTTCAAATTGATTCAGATAGCCAGTGCTTTGAAACTTTGATGTTGTCAAAAGAAGCCGCTTCTTCTCGGGACTGCCGGTATCAATTTCACATTCAAGAGCTAGCTGCAACCTTTTCATAGCTGCAAGGGCACCAATATCCGAGTATGGTGTTTCCATCGTACGTGTGACATCTTCAACATTTCTCAGTATGTCGAAATCATCCGTATCGAGTGATGACTGTCGCCACGCCTGCTCCATCCGCTTTTGGGAGCTAGAAGGAACGAGATCCCAAAGACTTTGCACAAGCTTTCGGATTCCATCACCAAGAGGGGAAGGAGTGGAAACAATCTCAGATACTTCCATAGCTTCCATAGACGGAGGGCGATTTTGGTAGAATTTGGGCGTTTCTAACATATCGTAAATGCTTTTGAGGGTAGATAGGAATGACGTGTATATATCCGGCGAGGACTTCAGTAGCTCTTCGAATATCATAGAGTCTTTCTGGTCGGTCTGCATCCCAAGAACAACCCCCCATGCTTTAAGCCTTTCGTTTTCGAACCATATATCCATCATATTCCCAAACTGTGTACTTTCACCGTATATGTGTTGTGAATTCTTGATATATTGCTCCAGTGCATGCTCTGTGGCTTGAAACATGGCCTTGATGCTCAAATGTGAGAGAATCCGAGAAACTTGCAGAGCATTTGGTCGTTGCGACCATGTAACTTGAAGCATCTGTCGGGCTAACCTAACCAATCCTCGAACCCCTTTGTCAACCGGTCTCGCTAAGAGGACCTTCAGCCATTCGATGACTGCATGCTTGATATCCTCATCTTCAAAAAAGCGATGGTTTTTCCACTTCCCCTTTGAGGATGGCGTAAGCCGTTGTTCGTGAAATTCGCTTACACCGTCTGGTCCGCGCTCAATGTAGGTAGCAATGTCGATAACCATGCATCCGAATGACCATATATCAATGGATCGGCCAACCTTCTGGTGAGTGAAATCCTCGTCCATACATTCCGGAGCAATGTAATCACCGGCACCAGACTTCCAGCCTGTCCGAGAGTCTTCGTCATCCGGTTTCAGGCGGGCCAGGCCAAAATCAGCAAGGAGAAAAGTGGTTGGGCTGACAAGAATGTTTTTCGGTCGAATGTCGTGATGGTATCCAATCCGCGATAGTTGAACATGGTGAGATTGTTTATTCAGGCTGAGGTTATGAACAGCATCGATGGCGGAAGCGAGTCCTTGCAGGGCGCTGTAAAATGTAGTGTTTTGTCGAAACTCTCCAAACCTATCCGGTTGCTTCAGGAAGAGATCGAGATCCATCGGAAAAACGGGGAACAGAAGGTTGTGCTGGCCTTTATAGGTATAAGAGCAAAGCAGCTCAACGATGTTTGGATGAGAAAGACAACGTAACAGTTCAAGGCACTCCACTTCTCGCTTAAAAGTTTCGGTAGCCGCCTCCTCGCGTTTTCTCATCTTGATTCGCTTTCTGATCACTAATACTGGCTCCGTCTGTTCCGTCTAGAGTTAGAAACAATTGAATATCGATCTGGAGCGAAGTACAAACCTTGTCGGGGAAGAACGTTTGCTGCGAAAGAGTTATGCGACTCTCCAAAATTTCCCCGTAGCTACCTTCCGCTCTTGAGAGTTCCTCAAGAAATGGCAGGACACTTTTATCGTGGATTCGCCTGTGATAGTCGCCTTTTACGAACATATGCGGAAGAAATTCCCATTGTACCTCCTCCCAAAACCGCTTTTCGAGCCTCGGCGCAATGCGCAAAACCTGCTCTTCTCCCATAGGCAATCTGGAATCCAATTCATCATGTTCAACGAATGGAACCATATGGTCTTCCTGACCCATCCAGACAAGAATTGAGAACAGTTTGAGGCCTCTCTCTAAAATTCTTTGAGTAATGAGGTGATAATGCTGCACCGCAAACGGGCATTCGGAAACAGTATCGAAGATAAGGTCCTTGGTCACCTGCTCTTTGAGGTCATATGGAGAGATGAAGTATCTTCCGCCTGATGATTCATGCCGGATGGAAGCAAGGGTTTTACGAAACCTGTCTGTACTAGGTTTCGAATTCATGGCTTCCGATTCGGGAGTATAAGGCTTTGGGAATATGGAATAGGCTCAAGAAGTGTTCGTCGTCAATGGAGCTGTCGCGATTGTTATCAAAAAATTAGACTTGATGTGCAGGTTTGCCGGATCTGTGCGAGAGGAGAAGATGACAAATATTCTTGAGTATGCATTCTTCGATGTACCGATGGGACCCTTTGGCGTCCGTACCAGTCAGACGTCGCCACGGAAGTCTCCGTCATATGTGCACCTCATCGATCATATCAAGCAGTGGATGCGGACTAAAAAACACTAAGTAGATTATCATTGGTAGAGTACTCTAATTGTGAAGTGCTTCTGTGAATGAACATTTTATATGCTCCAACGACTTGAAAAGCAGGATATTGGAATATCCACTATTTGAAGTTATGTTTGTATATACAACATCTGCTATCTAGCTACTCGCCCCACGAGACAGATTCAATCTCCTCTTCTGCCGTCAACAAAACATAACTGCATCGAATAATGCGAAGTCGCGACTTACAGCTGTGAGCTTTCGTGGAGCTGCAATCACCAGACTATCCTGCTTTTCCTATTTTGGTGATTCTGTCAGTGGATTCATGCGTGTACCACCAGGTACAATTAATCTAAGCTACCCACTTCAACGTCAAAATCATCTGCAAATAGTTTCTCCAGGAGCGCATTAAGCTCCTTGCGCTTTATATAACGATTCTCAATACTGAAGACGACGTTCGCCATATTTTTTGAAGTCGGGAGCTGGAGTTCGGGACAGTGGCCGTTCTGCGTTTGAATAGGGTGGTGTAGGTCTTAGCAGCTATGAGAGAAATTCTACTGATGAGTTCTAAGTGTATTTCTGAGTTGTATTTCTCGCGCCCTAGCCGAGTAGCAACTGGCATATTATAGCGCTGTAGGCTTCAAAACCAGGGTTGGTAGGTTGGAATGTGGGGTTCGTCTTGTGACGATATGCTAGGGTATATCGATATGCATGTGCATGCACATCCATTGATGGTTGCCTGCAATTGATGTACTCTACTAGCTGGTATGATAGGAGCCGCAGCTACAGTTTGATGATATATTTATGCAAATGTTATCAAAAGTCTATTCTGCACGAAAAGAAGTTGAACAACCGTCACTTGGTCGTGCGGTGGATGTTCTTTTTCTTCCTGTTATCGGGTGGCATGCAACTGCTCTTACAACTGATGCCCCAGATTATGGATCTATGGAACGCTGTTTTAACCGTTCCAATTGTTCTAACGCTTCTGCTGGGGATGTGGGGGGCAATACTTCTCTCTCTTTTGGAATTACGATTCCGGGAATTTCCGAGGACAGTTAGAACCGTTATATAACGTTAGGAAAATAGAAGTTCCAATGTTAAGTACTTACCTTGTTCGGGATACACTAACATGACGCAGCGGATACCGGTGCCGGTCCGATGCAGCGCACCAGTAGTGTAAATTCAAAGCATTGTGTGCAGCCGCCTTGAGGGATTAAGTGGCGAAGCTAGGCATCACTGGCGACTCAAGAGTGCTGATGGGAAATGTGTTCACTCAGCCCCGTATGATTCCATACAGCCGGGTAACAAGCACTGTCCACTTAAATATTTACTCAACTTCGACTCCACAAACTAGAACCGATTGCGACCACGAATTCGAAAACCATTACAGCAGAAACAAACACCCCGAACGAACCATTCTTGAATGAGAGAGCTTCACCAAGCATCAAGTCTTTGAGCCATGGATTGGGGAGAATTGCAATCGGAGAAGTGGAAGAATTACCCACTAGATTCTGTTCCAATCTCGGTCCAGGACGATCTTCATTATTCACGGCAACAGCTCGAGCAAAACCGAGGGGCACTGTTCGTAGCTGATCCAAGTAAAATACGGCTTGAAACTTGGGTTACACCGACTGAAAGTACATCTAATGGTATTACGCTCGAATCCAACCCATCATATGTACCTAGCGAATATACAAAGTTTCACTGAACATATCGCAGGGTTTAAAGTAGTCCATTCATCAGTTGAGAGCTTGGGCACGTTTTTGAAGGTGATTCAAGCTTCTTTCAAACATTTCAGCAACCCTTGCTCGCTGCAGATCTGACATACCCGCCTCTGCTGTTGGCTTTACCAGCTACAAACTAGCAGTAGCGGGACTACCAACCGCTTGAGATTCCAATAGTTCGGGTGGCTGGTACTAGGTTGCGCGAATTAGATCAGATAACGTGTTCTTATATACCTAGCAAAGCATAGTCTGACGTTGCAAGTTTCGCATGTATAGGATAATATACCAAACAAGAGCCGATCAACATATTTGTAAAATCAAGAACGATTAAGTTAACGTTTGTTTGATTGTTAATTTATTCGTAGCATGATATCCCAGTTGACTACTTGGAGTCGTTTAAAATTGACATTCGAGATGTTTTGTATGCTCTGTCATTTTTACAAGGTTACTCCCGCGTTCCTTGAGTTCATCAACAGTTTCGGATACAAGACGGCGAATACGGACAGTCATTTTACCGCATGCTTCAGCCGATTCAACTTATCTGATGCGACACGCCCACTGGTTCACCAGGCGGATGGTTACGGTGAGCAGACATAATATCGAATACGGGATTCCTGTTGTAACATCAGAAATTAGAAATCTGTTATAATATGCGGCATGTCGAAATTCATGGGAGGAACACCAAAGACCCATGGTCCTTTCGAAACTTCGCTGTTTATCACCGTTATTGCTTTTCGAGTAAATCCTCGGTCTGGATTTTGGTAAGGTTACCAGAGGCGATTCAGCAGCACTTAGAGCATGTGATTTCAACCGGCAATTCTGATTCCAAGTTCAATCCTATGACTTGGCATCTCCACTATATAACCGCATGTGGGCGCAACTGGCGGTGGTACATCAACTATTTGGGCGAACAACTCTCAGAACTAGTGGGTCTCATCGCTCAGCATTGCTGATGGCATTTATCATTTTGGCTGCGTATGCTGATACCTCGATTGTCGTATTTCCTAGTCAAATGCAGCCTGTTTCTCGAACATAGCATGTTCGGCGGGCCGAAGGGACTATCCGACCGATTTCTCCGCATGTCAAAAGTTGGAAAAGCTGCGGTGGAAATTGGAGAAAACTCTTGCAATTCTCAGATCAAATTTACACGTAGTCCATGCTCTCTCCAGCCATGCCTATCGGCTCGAGGGTCAAGGAGATATTTTACTTCCAGAATTCCAGCTTCTGAACCAACAACAGATCTCTTTATTGCAAGGACACGAGCACCAGGTCAAGATGCTATTGAAGTTGACGGATAGCACGGGTCAATTGGTACCCCACAAATTTCCTTAGATTGGGCTATAGCTAATGGTCATAAGCTCTGCAAGCTGCTTGACTTCCGCAATGACAAAATATTGCACGATAACGGCAATTCGCTCAAGGAGCTGGCAAGTGCAGCGTCTTCAGATAGTCTAGTGGCGCTCCAACTGACTCAGGCAACTACTATTGATGCCCGAGCTATGAGAGTGTTTGCTATCATCACGCTGCTATTTTTGCCCGCAAACTTCGTCGCGGTAAGCTCAAGTCTGTGGCAGCGCTTGGTGTCATCGCCGCCTGGAACTAATATCCTTCAGGCGTTTTTTAGCACTGGCCTTGTGCAGTTGGGGTCCGGAACACTGGGATTCACAATCCGAAGAGAGACATGGATTTTTGTGGCACTTAGCACAGCATTGGGCTTTATCACAATCGTGGGCGGGTGGTTTTGGGAGCGTAGCCAAACCCGGACTATTCGAAATCGACACTGCCGTACGCCGAAAGTCTAGATATAAGTAGTTGGCCTTAAAATGGGAGTTCTATATTCTAGAGTATCGGTGAGCTGAGATAAGACGGATTGGAGAGGACGAAGGCTTCAAGAAACCTGATGCTCCACAGCGTCGGTGTGACCGTGTAACGTAGAGTCGGACTGCAGTATCCTAGTAAATGCTACGGTTAATATTCTGGGGAGGCAAAATGTTTTGTGATATCATAGAATCTTTTGCTCGTCCTTATCATGATTAACGCGGCTCTCTGTCCTGCATTCATGATGACTGTATAGGTTCTGTTAGTATTTGCGCTGCAGATTGGGACGTGCTGTTGCGCTTTTCGGCTTAATAGAAACCCGACATGCATGTCGACAGCCCTGCAATGCCACGTCAAGTACGTCGCGACATTGCTGGTAAAGTAAATGATATCTGTTTAAAAGGAAACAAAGGTCTCATTTACCGCCACCCTTCACAGTAATCCATCACTACAAACAAACGAATCATGTCTGTTTTGACCTCCGATAGCTGGCTCAGAACTGTATCGTCTGTTTTGACACCGCACCTTCCGGGCGAACAGTCATCGTTGCCATCAAACCTTTCTCTGTTGTCACAATTTCTAAACGTTAGCCTGTCTTCTGAGCTTGATCCGATAAGCTTGCCAGATAGCACCGGCTTAGTAATAGGGGAGGGTACAACTTACCAGGTAGAGAAGGCGACAATCCGAAAAGATACAGAGTTTGTTGCAGTTAAGCGAACAAAATTTCGTTTTCCGAAGACCAGAAATCAAGTCCTTATTGGTGCGGGTGCAGAAGAGCTTTACAGTCGCCTCAGGTCCGTACTGCTGGAAATCAAAACTCTTTCCCATCCGCCTTTAAAGAATCATCCCAACATTGCTCGGCTATTGGGGTATTCCTGGGATGAGAACGCAACAGGATACGCTCCAGTGCTCGTTGTGGAATTTGCACAATTTGGTGATGCTCGGGCTTTTTTCGATAGAGTAAGAGATTTATCATGGGAAGAAAAACGGTTGTTCTGCGCCGATATAGCCGATGGACTCGATGCAGTGCATTCGAGTATGATTGTCCATGGCGATGTAAAGCTGGAAAATGTTCTCGTCTTCACCAATCCGGCGGCAGAAAGGAGGTTTACCGCAAAACTGTCGGATTTTGAGCATGCTTTGCTTGACGATGTTGTCCCGCGTTACGGTGGAACGCGGATCTACAATGCTCCGGAAGTTCACAGACAAGACACGGATCCTATACCGGTAGTGGAACTTCAGTTATGTGATGTGTTTTCGTTTGGGCTCTTGGTATTTGAGGCGTTTTGCGATGGTAGACGGTATGTGGATTTTAAGGAATGCGAACCGTTTAGGCTTACACACACCTTCGACAACACCTCCCTCCGCCTGGTTTTGCCAAGCTTTTCCCCTTGCGGGGCAAAGCGGGGTTTTACTTTGGCTTCATCACAACTTTTCCTGTGTGTGTCCGCTCTGCCAGTACGTTACCAGGTCGAAAACAGAGTGTACCTCGTCACCAAATCCACTCAGCATTGACATCAATCGGTAGTCCCTCTTCTAGGGCCACTCGCCTTCTTTCGAACATTTTACGCCAGTATTTAACGACAAACCGGGCTCAGTGAAGAGAATTGTGAGAGACCAGACCTTACGATAATATCACCATCCGCCCCCCCGACCCATTAGCCCTATGATGAACAGCGTGCCGTGAATGTTCTAGGGAGTATACTTTTCTGGACCCTCGATCTGCTGGCCTTTCGGCCGGTTGGGGTATTCCACTGCAATAACTTCAATGAGACCCTGCGGGAGCTTTGGCGAGGATTACAATTTGGCGGCGACTAATCGGGATTAGAAGGGCTTAAGGAATGGGGGGTCAAGCACTATATGCAAGTCTTTGGGAAGCTATGCCCATTGATGGAGGAGGGGAGTTCGGCTGTGTCTGAAGTTAGGAGCAGCACCCACCTTTTAGCCGGTCCGTACTGGAAAAGTTACTGTACTCAGGGAGTGACCAAGATAACAAGAAGTTATGGGGGAGATGCGGGGGGCTTTGGCTGCGACTTTGCTGTGTGGGTTTTAATTTCGGGGCTTCGGGTTTTGTCAGATTCCGGGGGTCTTTAGAGTTTTAATTTGCGCGGAAGCGGTTATAGGGTCTTCTGTATATAAATGCCATGGCCGCTAGCGGCCGAATGCAAAATGATTACA
>Ga0307515_10001117_pt1 | contig 61335 bp, 59 predicted proteins | sample 17_EM_MG_FD_194513 | JGI IMG/M metagenome (GOLD analysis project Ga0307515, IMG submission 194513) | Populus trichocarpa ectomycorrhiza microbial communities from riparian zone in the Pacific Northwest, United States - 17_EM | ecosystem: Host-associated > Plants > Roots > Unclassified | place... | reverse complement strand
GGCCCATGTGCTGTGAATTGCTGAGGGGGGAACAGTTGAGGTCCACCATAACCTCCTTGGGGGAAATCATATGCTTGCCACGATGGCCCATAACTCTGATATCCTTGGGTTGCACCAGTGCTTTGTTGTGAGCTTGGTGTCATGTTGAATGGGGCATGGTGGTAGAACTGGGGAGCGCCTGGAAATGGTGGCTGCGAGGGCGGGTAACTATACCCCGGTGGAGGATGAATTTGATTTGTGGGCTGCCCGAATTGAGTGTCTTTGCTCGGTGTATTTCCAGCATTATTCTCTGATGCTCCCACATTGTCATCTGGGCGTTGTTGTGAGCCAAACAGTCCACCCGGTGGAGTCATATCGGTTGTCTTCTGCGGAGATCCGTTCGTCGACATCGTATGTGAACAAAATGATGATAGTAATCAAATAATCAATTCAATTGGTGAGTTCGAATGAAGCAGAGTATAGGTGAGAATATTGAAGGTAGCTGTGACTTTCGGCGGAATGAAGGCCTCTTATATCCGTCTTCTTTGTCACGGACTGTGGTGTTTCACTGCACCTTTGATCCATGAAACCCGGCTGAGAAAAAGAAATCATAGTCACACACAGCCCGCCTTTCTTTGTTATATGCTCGAATTCGTATAGTAGGAACTTGGATAGAAGCTCACCTTTGTTCGGTTTATGACAGTAAAGGTCATAGAAAAGATTCGACATGATATCTCCAGGAACCCAACAAGAACTATATCCGGTTGGAAGGTTAGCATGACTAGGCTTCTTACACTCAAAATATATGTGTATGATCTACTACTTCATTCAATATGAGGCCTGTTAGTCGAGCAGCAACAGTGATTGCTTTCTTTTGAGCTCCTTGTGCAAACTTCGTTGTCTCCTTGGGATCCACCCACCGGTCAAGGATCGTTACTGAAGATAACATCTTACCAGCCTATCAGTTCTCGATGAACATTGAGCGGGCACACAGCGAGCTAGGAAACTTACCTATTTCATTGTATTAAGCTGATGTTATCCGCTGCTTGAGGCTCGAGTGTAGACATAATCTGCACAATGCCGCAATGACGTAGTATCTGATAAGGCCGATCGTAGTAGTAGCACCTGATGAACGGTATTAAAAGTTGATTGCAGTGATGACAGTGATGACAAAAGAACCTTTGATTTGCTAGATATTATCCGAGTTTGTGAAGAAAACTGATTGTAAGGTGACTTTGTTTTACCCCTCCTCTCCATTTGGTGAGGTGTGATGCGGCTTTGAAAGTGATACGCTAACCTGGGTTAGCTCGCCTTCAAACAACTATCCTTGAGGCTCAAATCAAGCACCCCCTAACGCATCACCGAGATTCGTCAGAACACTGAGCTTTTCTCAAAGATGGTCAACACTCGCCGGAAACATGGTAAATGCTTTATCTGCAAAAAGAAATTATGCAATGAGAACCGACAGGAAGCTCACTATCAACAATATCACCCAATATCGATGAATGAAGGGCTATTACCCAACTGAATTCTACCACCTGCCGGCTTCCCTCACCCTGAGCCATCATGGTTTGACTACAGTAGGTGCACCTGAATGGCCATCGACAAGCTGTCAATTAATGATCTACTCTTAGACAACGTCCCGGGTGCACCACCACCTGAAGATACTCCCAACGAAGAACCTATAGACCCTCAGCAGCCTGATCTCACCTGTACCCCTGATCCAAACAAGACAAAGGCTCATAGGCAGGTAGTTGGAGTGGAAAATGTGGGGGGGAAAGCATATGGCAAAGCAACTGGATTGTACAACAAGCATCGCAGGTACTCAGAACAATGGAATCCATGGCATCCATTTTGGTCCGCACAGGACTTTCAGCAGGCTTAGTCGTTTAGCCAGCAAACGAAAACATGGATAGATCAACATCTCAGGCATGGACTGGACAACTACAAAATCGAATCATTCCAATCAGCAGATGCCCTGCGAAAACTCCTCTCTGAACTCTATTTGGGGCTCGGCGATGATAGTTGGATTGAAGATGACTCACATATCTTCGGAACGTTATACTACTGGGATATTTTCAAATGTATTCAGTTCCTCCTAGCACATCTCCCATTTCAGGCACACCTCGATTTTGAACTGGTGCACCTTGCTGACTCTGAGGGTCGTCAAATCTACAGCGGGATGAACTCGGGCGACTGGTGGTGGGATACACAGGATCAACTTCCTGCCGGAGCGACAATTGTGCCAGTCATTTGTGCATCCGACAAGACTCACTTGAACAATTTTTCGGGCGATCAGCACGCCTGGCCGCTGAATCTCACAATTGGTAATATTTGAAGAAATGTCCGCCGGACACCTAAAAAGCGCGCCTGGATTCTCGTCGGACTGATCCCATGTCCCCCGAAAGGTGCCAAAAACATTGACGAAGCATGGCATAACGCGGTAGGAACTGTGCTGTCTCAATTTAGGCATCTTGACATCACTGGCCCTGGCTTGAAATGGGATTGTGCAGATGGATTCCAGAGACAATGTTACCCTCTGTTGGCTGCCTGGGTTGGGGATTATCCAGAACAAGTCATGGTTGCTCAAGTCTCATATGGCTCATGCCCGATGTGTGAAATTCCTAAAGGTGCGCCGATGGGACCTTCAACTTTTCGACTACTTGTTAACTCAAGAGACCAGCATATTTACTCGGAGCTGCTGGAGGACAATAATATTGATGCTCTGCACAGTCTAGGTGTCTGCCCAATCCGCAACCAGTTCTGGCAATACCCTCTCTGCAATGTCTATCGGCTTTGGCAGCTTGATGAATTGAATCAGCTGCTCTTGGGTTTAGTTAAAGACTTATTGCACTGGCTGCTCAAATACCTGAAAGCTAGAAATGTCAAGGATCAGTTTGACAATCGATTCACATCGGTGCCTCGATATCCTGGCCTCCAGCACTTCTCTTAACCATTCGATTCATTAAAAAGTGGCACCTGGCGAGGTAAAGAGATCCGTGGAATGATCAGAACACTCGCAGTGAATTGCGCGCCGATTCGTGTCTGCTCCAAGGTTGATGGGAAAACTGCGGCGGAAACAGCCTCCGATGAAATGGTGATGGGAGCAGTGCGGGCATTATGTGAATTCTCTCTACTTGTTGGCGAACAAAATCACTCGGATCTATCCCTCAACGCACTAGACGATGCAGTCAAATGATTTTACCAGATGAAGGGCGTTTTTGAAGAACAGAAAATGTCGAAGTCTGCGAAGGCCAAAGTAGATGATCTGTTGGCAAGGGAATCCCATCTGTTTCACGAACAAAAGATTCATAAGATTCGTGCTGCAATGGAGGCCCTTGTGTATGGGGCTGAAATGGTTTCCACCACAAAACGCAGGCAATTTCAGGTGCGCCTGAATAGAGCCCGACAAGCGGCAACCACCTGGTCAGATGCTGATCGTCAGAAGGCAATAGAGCGATTGGAGTGCGAAATCCATCAATTTACACCTGCTAAACGCAAGCTTTTCGATAAATTATTCCAACATCATGAACGACAACTATTGCAGGAAGTCGGGACTAAGGCAACCGATCCCAGAAGCATATTTGCCAAAGAACTTGCCCTAAGGAAAGCTGCCGCCGAAGACGAGGCTTACGGGGCGGCAAACATGACTGCCGACAAGCGACTGCAATTTCAGAACCGCCTATCCGATGCTGAGACAAAAGCCACGTCCTGGAGCTTGGCTGATTCGGAGCGCGTGACTAACCAGCTTGAGAGGGAGATTTATGGCATCACCTCGAATGAGCAGATGCGGTTCAAGAAGGAATTCTCCCTCCACTGGATCGAGTTTGAAGCTTGGTGGGAGACAATCAGCATTCAGGCGCTCCGGAAAACGATTGAACAACGTGTAATTCATTTGGGACATCCAAAGATGCATCGTGTAAGCCATATATCAGAGTCAATTCGGCGAATGGGTTCCGGTGACAATTTCACCACTGATATTTCTGAACGGCTACATATCGCCAACGGGAAAGAGGCATATCGATCTAGCAACAAAGTCAATTACATTTGACAGATGCTTATGCATAATGACCGGTGTACTGGTCTTGACTACATGGAGGAGACACTGTCATATCTTGCACTCCAAGGCTGGTACGATATGGACTCGGCAAAAGTTTTCAACCTACTGTCCGCAACCGATCAACTGCGAAGTACATGCAGTGCCCATCTGTTACGTCTCCAAACAATTCAGGACGAGCCCATTATCCGCCCTGTATCACAGCAGGTATATCATTTGAGAGAAACGCATGTCCGCAGAGTGTGCAGAAGTATCAAATTAACCTCACTCAGAGATGCATCAGAAGATTTCGGAATTCCCAACTTTGGACGGCTATTCCGCGTGCAAATTGAAGAGGACTGGGGACACGAAGTTAGTGGACTCGTGCTCGGATATGATCAGAATGTACTCTTAGACAGTATATTTATTAAACTCCAGAATGGGCTGTTGTATTACCGTCAACCATTTCACTGCCCTACATCTGTTGAGCGTCTGGGACTTGATTGCAAGGTAGAATATACCAATGCCAACCAAGGGATCATGCCTGAAGCTCATAACATCTGGGTCCAGTATACGCAAAGTGAAGGGAATGACTTCGATAACACCTTCGAAGGACAAATTCCCTCTTTTCCTGTATTATACTTCAGCTGGACTCCACCCAATCAGATCCTCCAATTTCAGGCGCGCCTGCCCTCCGGCAAAGCAATATTGACCGTTTCCAAGAGGTGCAAGAAGACTCAGCACTCGGTATTACGTCCTCAAGTTCAAGATTACGCGGTAGTAATTCCAACAACGCTCAAAGATCTTCATGGTGGGCTGATTGTGTGGACGGGTTCATCCGGGTTGTCAAACAGACAAATACCATGCATATTGTACCCGTTGGAGTAATTGTTGGATCGGCACATTTAGTGTGGGAGAATGCTGCCGCGGGCGGCATCGATAGAGTATGGCTTGTAAATAATCATGTTGATTTAGATACCTACTGGACTGTATATTAATTTGATTAGAATGCCTGATTCAGGTGTGTAGCTGTGGGATAAGGTTATCGAATTGTACTATTCAGTATAGACAGTATATAGTATCACCGTTCCAGAGAGTTTGGCGTCCAGGTGCACCGGAATCGCCTTGGAGACGTGTGTCATATTGCTAACAACTTCGAAATTTTCCTAATTTCAAGTCATGATTTTCTAGCATTCTGACGATGACTTCATACTCTTTAGAATATTCTTGTATTCTGTTTGGCTACTTCAGAAGTGTTAAGGAGCACCTGAAAGTACACTCAGAGCACCTGAGAAGCACACAGTTTTGCATTCAGCCTGTTTGGGAGCTTCTGGGAGGATCTGAAAGGATCAGTGTTGCTATGCAGAATAGCTGAGTCGGTGAGTTATGACTTCCGAACAATTTTACATTTTGCGGATGTTATTCATACAATTATTGATGGCCGCAGATATTGACTTGATGATACAATAAAATGAGTGTCAACTGAGCGTCGACAATTCTTGGTCTTGTAAGCAAGGTAATCATGAATTGGATTGGTCGCTGTTAAGCATAACCGATGTATTGGCTGCCTCTATAGGCAAAACAGCAAGTGACACGGTCACCGCTCCATTCTGAAAATAAGTGTCAACCCAGTGTCAATGATTTGGGGTATTGCATTTTCGGTTATCTAGGTGTTGATTTGTGCTAATGATCCATATACAATGTATTTGCTTCCTTTTCAGGCAAAATGATGCACTATATCTTCCTTACCCCATCCTGCAAATGACAGTCAACAGAGTGTCAATGATTTTTAGGCCTCTGATTCAGGTAAATAAAAAGTGATCTGGTTGTGGTTAGGCATAATGAGTGTAATGGGAGTGTTTATAGCTGAAAGAGAAAGCGACACGGTTATTGCCCCATTCCAAAAATGGCTGTCAACGGAGCATCAATCATTTTTGGCTTTGCATCTTGGGTTATGTAGGTGTTGATTGGTGGTAACAATAAGTATACAATGTATTTGCCGCCCTTTCAGGCAAAACGATGCATGATATCTTTCTTACCCCTAGTGTTAGCTATGCGTCAAAATTCCCGGGTCGGTTCCGGGTTCGGTTCCACCTGAAACCGGACCGTTGCAACAGGTCTTACCACACGAAAAACCCGAACGGTAGGAAATGGGGCCGTTTTACCACCAAAAACCCAGCATGTCAAGTCCACAGTTTTCGCTCCAATTAAGTATTTGAGTTCTGATCGTATCATGACATGATCACTACGTAAATTGTCCAGTTTTAGCCCTTCTTTCGCCTCCCGCATTCAGATGTGCGATCTGACCAATATCCGTGGAGGCGCCATTGAAAACCCGCGAAATTCGCTCAAAAATCGCCTTTATTTCACAGCCACTCAACGAATATCAGTCCGATCGCAAACCTGAATGCGGGAGGTAAAAGAGGGGCTAAAACTGCACAATTTACGTACTGATCATGTCACGATACGATCAGAACTCATATACTTGTTTGGAGTGAGAGTTAGAGGAACCGTACAATGGATCTGCGGTCCGGGTAACAAACCAGCCAAGACACAGAGGGTTGGGTTACTTGGCGGTTCCTGACCCGGACTGGGGCCGTCCATTCGGTCCCAACCTGGTCCGAAGCCGGGTAACACGGAACCATTGCTAACACTACTTACCCCATCATGATAATTGGCGTCAACGGACTGTCAACGGACCATCAATAATCTTTAGTCTTTTAAGTCAGTTCATTACCAAGTGATCTGGTTGTGCTTAGGCATACTGAATGTAATGGCAGCGTTTATTGGTAAAAGAGAATGCAACACGGTCTTTGCCCCATTTTGAACATGAGCGTCACTGGAGTGTCAGTGAATTTTGGTTTTGGATCTTGGGTTATCTAAGTGGCGATTGGTTGCAGACATCTATAAACAAGGTATTAGCCGTCTTTAGTGGCAGAAACAACATTGGCACACTCCCTGCCCCATCCTGAAAATGAGCCTCAATGGAGCCTCAACAATTTTTGGTCTTGCATCTTTGGTAATCTAAGTCTTGCTTTGTAACAATAATGAATATACAATGTAGTGGCAGTCTTTTCAGCCCAAACAGTGCATGATATGTTTGGTACCCTATTTTGGAAATGACCATCAAGGGAGAATCAACAATTTTTGGTCTTGTATATTGGGTAATCAAGGCATTGCATGGATTTTTAAGCTCAAAATAGAACTATTGACTGCCTTTGTAAACTGAAATACAAGTCACAAAAGGAAAATCATTGATTCCGAAATAATCGATACCGCAACCTGCAAAGTATTCCGAAACAGATTTCTGGATGTTGAATGAGCAATTTTGATCAAATACTATTATCAAACCGCAAAGCAACAAGCATTATATGAATCTACCGACACACCCGCTGGGCAATCGCCTTACAACCTGCTCAATTCAGACGGCTTAGGAGATTTTCATTGAACCACACCAAAATGCATAGTTCCGGTGTATTGATGACCCTGACTGCTAATATGGCGATGATTCAGTTACAACCTGGACCTGAACCCGAAGCAACGGTCCGGACCCATTTCTAAACTACGCCCACCCTCAGCTCCCCGGTCCCACACCTATCTAACTTTGAGCTCAATTAACTCCATGAGTTTTACTGTGACCAGGATATTTCAATATATGAAATTTAGTTAACAAGATGCTCTTTCACTTGCTAATCTTCTCTTTTAGTTTCCTCTAATATTCAAGGAGTGGTTGTAGATCAAGTACAGTGGCTTAGACTATACTTAGCACTGCTGGTGTTTTGCGTCAGGTAAATTATTTCTACCTGATGCTTAGATACATGTTGTATAACATCAGGTTAATCTTTTCTACCTGACACTTAGATACATGTCATACACTGTCAGGAGAATCTGTGTTACCTGACTATAAGGTACATCTGTGATGAGTGACAGCTTAGGACTCAAATATAGAGACTGACCAGTTTACAACCAGTATCAGGCCAACAATAATTCCAAACCCATCTGTATATAGTATAGCTACTCTGTGCCAAAGAGCTTTGAATTTAACCAAAGATTGGTGGACTTATGGGTTGACTGCTAAGGGAGAATAAGGAAAAGGAGAGCTATCTACCCCATATGATTACTCCACCACTTGTGGTTGGATTTCATTTCCCTTGCTGCCTGAGTCTCTTCAGCATGCTACAAGGCTACTTGGGTGCAGCTTGGCAGTTTCTAGGGACAATGAAATGTCACTAGGGCAAAAATTACCTGAGTTATGATACTATAGAGGGTCTTCCACTTCATCAACTCAGAACTAGTACTTATCTCAACCACCACCAGCCCAAATCTGCCAAGACTGACATTAATTGTCAGCTAGCATACTGTATACGCTCTAATAGTATTACCAGGAAATCCTATTCACAATTGGTGATAAAACAGGGGGGGTTAGGAGGTGGGCGAAAATCCGCCAGCTTCATAGATTTTCACTCACATCTTCATCTCACTCAAAATTGGACCATTTCACTTGATTTATGGATTGACATGTAGGCCTTGGAATTGTCTATTATACTGCTCTCTCTGATATTCTCTCCATTGTGTGGTTGTTGAGGAATTCGCAATTTTGAAAAAAATCCCGGGATTTACATGGTGACCTGCTAGTAGCTTGTTAGGTGTGGGCTCTGGGTGTGCCCACGCCCCTAGTAAAGTGCCTGGGCGGTATGTATGAGGTGGGCGGCAAGCAGATGGCAGTGAATCATGCGATGAGGCAGTACTTGGTGTATATAATACTTAGGGTATGTAGTACTCGGTGTATGCAGTACTTGGTGTATACAGTGCACGGTGTATGCTGTACTTGGTGTTAACTCATGATCATCATATCCAGAGAGAGTGTGGGATGACTTAACTTTGTGTTCTTTGGTGATGGTAGAGTTGAGGACAAGAAAGAGAGAGAAAAGAGGAGATGGGGGAAATCAATATGAGAAACAGGGGCTTCATATGATTTCATATACGAGTCAATTTCCCTTTCCCACTATGATAGGTAGGAGTCCCGACCTGGCAGGTAATGAGAGCAATCTGAGGTCTTCTTAATGCAATCAGTGAAATCATACCCTTGATTTCTCATATCCACTCATATCCTCCTGCTTGTTCCCATCTTCACCGCCCATCTCTCTGTTGTGTCCACCACTCAACGATCATCGCAGAACAATATAACGGGTGTGGCCGGGCACAGGTGATATTAGTAACAGTAATGTGATATCTTAATTGGGATGAAATGCTTCGAAGTTCATATCGAGGGAATCAAGACAAGACAAGAATCAGAGCTGGTTCAAAGTCGTACTTGCTTTGCTATACAAGAGAATGAGTAAAGAGAGAAGAAAAGGAAATCCTCCAACACCAAACAACCTCTCTTTATATACACCTCATCTGCCACCCTTGAATCATCTCTGATGCTCCAATGTACCATCCGAATATCCTTCCATGATCTTACACATCATCAACACAATTCCAAATCAATATCACCACGCCAGGTCAGCCGACATTGCAACACCACAAACCACATTCTTCTCATCAGGAATAATACGGCCACCATCTTGCAACATTCCTACACCATCTCTGAGTCTATCGATGTCTCTGCCTTTCCATAACACTAATTCCCTCCTTACACCCAACAATATTCCAAAGTACTATCCAACCCATTACTCATACCCTGAGTGGTGACAGTATCCCCCTCCTAGGTTTGAGGTTCTCTGAGAACATCCTCCAATGGCCCTGGCTTCATAGGATACCGTTGATGAAATTCCCCTATCGCCAGTCACCCATCCATGAACTTAGCAGGTTCGCATGTCACAGATTCATACCCAGTCCAAGATATAAGATATTGTAACTGGTTCCGATATATCCGGCTATCCTCAAATCTAGAGACCTGATACTCCTCTTCGCCATTGACCTCCACCACAGGCAGCAGATCAATTCCTTGTCCCCTAAGAGGATCATCAACCACTGGGCCCAAAAGGGAAACTGGTTGTACTCAATGGATCCGTATTGACACAGGCAACTCTAAGCTCAGAGGCATATAGGTATATCTGACGAACACGCTCAAAAGGCCCCGAGCGTTTCCAATCAAGTTTATGTGTAGGCCTCGGAGTTCAAACATGTTGAGCATCCAACCACACTCGGTAGTCTTGTTGAATATTTGGGGCTGCAATTCGTCCTCGATTTGCTCCCTCCTCTTGCACTGCTTGGCTTCGCCTAATTTCTACTCGGAGGTGTTTGTGAATCTGTTCGATTGTTGCCTAGAGTTGATCAGCATTTAGACGTCGTTGATCTCGTTCCAAAGTTGGTCCTCCTGTGAACAACATTCAGAGGTCTACACCCTGAACCATGTACAATGGGGTGTACTTAGTTCTCTCAGACACTCCATTATTCTCAGCAAACTCGGCCAACAGAAGCCACTTCACCCAACCATCTTGCTAATGGTTAATGAACACCCAGATATACTGTTCCATACAATCATTCATTCGGTCAGCCTGTCCATCTGTTTGTGGATGGGATGCTGTCAACATCATTCGATAGATCCCCATCCGACTGCACACCTGGAGCCAAAAGGTTGATGCAAATTGTGGCCCTCGGTCTGAAATACTTGTGAGTGGGAGTCCATGAGAACATACCACTTCCCTTAAAGATAACTGCACCAGCCCCAGGGCATCTATAATCGTAAGGCAGGGGATACAATGTCGCATTTCTGAATGCTGACCGACTACTACCCATATTGCATCAAACCCTTCACACTCCGGTAATCCCACTACAAAATCCATTGAAATATCCTCTCTTGGTTTATCACGTACATGGAAAGGCCGGATAACCCCGAAGGTTGAATGTCGTGAGCCACGGGACCATTGGCATTCATGACAGTTCCGTACGTACCGGTCGACGTCTTTTCGCATGTCATTTCAATAATACTCTGAATCTAGAACATTGAAGGTCTTTGCCCCTCCTCGATGTCCTGCTAGCGCTGTATGGTGATGTTCCTGTAAAATGCGTAGGCGTAACTCATTTTCATCCAATACGTATAAACTGCACCCATACCTTACCCGTTCTTCTTGCTCTATACATTCCACGATGGCAATCTCCTGTAACTCACTCTTCGTTCGAATTGCTTCCAGTATTCATCCTGGCACCAGGTCAGTTTCATATGCCTTTCTGAAGAGATTGGAAATGGAGAGACAGGGCTGGGCAGGCGGGCTGTCCACCAACAAATGCAATTGAACAAGTAGGTTCTGCGGCTTTGGAACCACCTACTCCATATTGTTTAATCATTGATCCCCCCCCTCAGGGAAGTCTCCCGGCCTCCTTGTCAAAGCATCTGCTTTCCGATTGGATATGCCTGGTCTATAGACTATCTGATATTCGAATGTAGTTAAAATCTGCGACCATCATGCCTGTCGTCGGTTTAAACGCTTCTTCGTCATGAAATACTCGAAATTCTGGTGATCAGGTAGCCGCTGAAGGGGGTATGTGGCCCCTTTGCATTCGGATCTCCCCTCCTCAAGTGTCTTAATAATCACCATAACATCCTTATCATATATATCATAATTGCATTCGGCCGGTGTATGTTTCTTTGAAAAATATGCCACAGGATGTAGCACTCCTTCATCATCATACTGTGACAAAACTCCTGCAGACACATAATAAGAGACATCAGTCACAATAATAACCTCCCTCTCATGGTCGGAATGTTGGAGCACTGGTGCCGTTGCAAATGCCGTTACCATTGTTTTGAATGCCAACCATTGTTCTGCTTCCCATACAAATGGGTCATCCATTTTTGTTAACCTTGTCAATCGTTCCCCTTGCTCAGAATACTTAGGGATATGCCGTCCATAATAATTGGAAAATCCGAGAAATTGTTGAACTTGAGATAGGTTATTCAACCTGCCATTCTTTGTTCGTTTCTCCTGGCTCCAATTTCACAGTGTCTGAACCTTGTCCACATCCATTGATATTCCTTTTGTCAATATAATCAACCCGAAATACCTCACAGTTTCCCTATGAAATTAACATTTTCGTGGTTTCAAATATAGACCGGCTTTCAAGAGACTTTGCATAACCCATTTGACATGTTCCACATGTTCTTCTTCCAAATTGCTATAGATTAATATATCATCCAAGTAAGCTGACGCAAAATCATCCAGAGCTTTCCATATGGTGTTATTGATGATTCATGCGAAATCCGCACGAGCATTTGTTGTTCCAAATCGCATAATCGTGGGTTTGAACAGCTCATATCTTGTCCTAAAGGCGAACTTATGTTCATCCCCTTCTTTCACCTGTAACAGGTTACAACCTCTACGGACATCAGGATATGATTATATCTTGGCCCCTTGAAGCAAATTTAGAGTCTGTCGTATTGAGGGGAGGGGATACCGATTCTCAATTGTTTTGCTATTGATATCCCGATTGTCAATGCAAAATCATAGTCCTCCATCTGGTATCTTTGCAAGAAGGACTGGTGCCGCCAAAGGTGACGATGACTGACAGATAAATCCCTTTGACATATTTTCTTCCAGCCATTCCTTAAGGACGACTAACTCAGCCCTTGACATTGACTAAAGGGGGCCACACGTTGGTGTCTCGCCTGCTTTCAGGCGTACTTCTTCCTCGATACCTGGTCGCTGTGGTGGAAGGCTGTCAGCTGAAACCTTATTGAACAAAGGCAAAAACTCATGATACTGTTCGGGAACAATCTTCTACAGGGGTCATTTTCCAAGAACCTTTGCTTCAATGGCTTTATTAATATCATAAAGAGATGCCTTAACCTCCTTAAGTTTCCCTTTCTTAACTGTTTGAAAGAACAAAGAGCCATCCAGGATAACGATATTCCCTTGGAATGGTCATGGCGGATGTATCTGTGGTTCAAATATTCCCCTGTTTTGAGGATCAACTGGTTCCGGGGGTTCCTCCGTGACCCCTTGTACGGTAACTGATGCATAATGGCAATGTGTCATGCAGGATTGTGCTCCAATAGTAACAAGATTGGATGCGAACCGTACTGTGACAATATGAAATCGTACCCAGGGGATTTCAAGGACAATTGGATAGTGTCCTAACTTCGTAATGAACATAGGTAACTGTTCCTTATGTTCTTGAATCATCATCCCTACATTGGGAATATGCGGAATATCCCCAGATTTGATAGGTCTTCCGTCAATGACCTCGACCTGTGATTTTTCTTTCCATTCTAGCAGTGGTATTTGATGATGGCCAGCGAAATCTTGATTCATAAATTCAATGCCTGGAGCTCCGCAATCGATCAGTGTGTGTGTCGATATCTCTTGGTTATTCACGATCCATGTACAGGTTATAACTAAATGTTTTCCTTCCATTGATCCCTGCAATATCTCCACCTTGCTAACTGATAAACGCGAAATTCCAAAACGTTTCAAAACATCTAAAACAGAACTTTTCCTGTGAGCTGATGAGCCATCCTTCTTCAGTTGACATAATCTTTTCCTGATTTCTCCGAACCTGTCCCGGTTCCTATTTCCTTTACTCCCGCTCCAGCCTCCTTGAATGTCTGAGTCCTCTTCCATGCTGTGCATTCTGCCGCCCTGTTGTTAAACCCACCACAGTTCAAACTGCTCCCATCTGTAAGTCTTTTTGCCCTCTCTTCCGCATAAATCCTCCTTCTGCCTGCGCTGAGATCCATAGGCCCTGGTCCATTATGTCCGGCCACTGTTCCAGCAGGAGCTCCTACGGGATCCTTTGGGGGGGCTGGAGGTCTGGGGGAAGTGGCAAAACATGTCCCTCTTCCCGAATTCTGTGCTGTCTTCTCGGCACGTTGTTGTCGGATCTGGTTATCACGGTTCTGCCAAACCGTCACAAAGGCAGGACGTTCCTCCGGCGAATCATTCTGCATGAATCTGTCCTTGAATACTTGGGACAACCCCATGTGTAATGTATTTAGTAGGGCCGAAGGGTTCCAATCGAGGTCCGCAGCAATAACCTGCAATGGAGTGTAATTCTGAGAGAATTCGCAGTTCTTGTCTGTAATCTCACACATTTTTCATTCGGCGGTGGCGACTCGGTCGGGGTCCCCATTCGTTGCTTCTAGGAGTTGTATACAAGCTGGTCGGTCTTCCAGCCCAATCGTTCCGTCATCCCAGATGTGTGGCAAGATCTGGCCTAAGGATATGCCCCTCAGCTGAGTGAAAGTGTACCACATCTTCGACTGTTCGTCGGGAAGGCTGGTGGGCTTGTTGTGTATGAGCATCCGGAGTTGAGCACCACAGCCTCTCAACTGAGTTTGATCCGACCCTGAAACGTCTGGGGAGTCTGGAAATTTCTGGCCTCTGTCTTCGGGAGTCTGAGGGGCTGCGGGAGCTTCCCACACTGCCAATGTACGAGCATTGGGAAACTGCTTCATCACACCGTGGACTTCCTCTCCGGATTGCTGTGCTTCCTCGGTCAATGCCAGCACATCCTCTGGGAGTATTTCGTCGGTTCCTGATGCTGCTGGTTGGGTCCTGCCTTCAGCGAGATTGGTTTCCAGACCCCAGATCCTGTTCTCCATCTTGGTCTGGTCGCACTACGGCGTTAGAAACTTGTGGGCCTGTAGATCCATATTCTGCTTCTGCAATGCTATCATGTAAGCTGAGTGATCGCACTCCCTCTGTATAACTTTTGAGGGGTAGGTGTATTTGGCTACCTACCTCAGCACCTCCTGTGCCGTTTCCATCATCGTCTGTCTCTCCCCAAAATCCATGTCCTGTATCGTCCGATTCACGATCCGTCCTATGATGGCCTGGTCATCCACCGACACCAGAGTGACTCGTTTGTGTTGGTCTGATCCTGACATTGCAACGAATCACGCACATGGACCAGTGCCTATCATATGGGTCAATTTCGGAAGGAGTCAGGGTCAGAGATTCAATAACAATTAGCAGGACCGGCACTGATTGTGATGTTTCTGCTGCTGCTGCTGTGTGTCCTTTTGTTGAGTGTGTTCCTAAACAGATATGTTCTTCACACACACAGGGTTCTTCAAGATCACAATCAAACCAAGCATGGGCTCCCCAGTATTGAGTCCAGCTATTTCCAAATACTGAATCGTCAAGTTCCAAGCCTCCTCCATAGGCGACGGATTCTGTCCAGTTAATATTCCAAGGGGAGAGAGTGTCATACTGTTTCCAAAAGTAAGCTTCCAAAGGTTCTTCTTCACTATCAGCTGCAAGTACAACTCCAATGCTATTGAAAACATTCAAAGGTTCGGGTTCAGAAATCAAATACGGAGTTCCGGCAAGACCAAACCAATACCTTTGGGAGGTGCGATTACTGTGTTACTCACCCATTAGAATATGTGGATCGATGTGGGTATTGACGGATATCAGATCTGGTAGGTCAGGGTAAGTGGTAAATGCTATCGTCGCAAATGTGAATCCACCGATGGTTGGGTCAGAGATATACCCAACATGAAACAGAACATGGTTGGTTGCAATACCTACAGCCATTCGAAGTGTGCACACACATCCAATTCCGCGAAATCGCAGCTGCACAAATAGCAGATCGAGGTATAAGTGTTGAAATTTTCACAGTAATACCAAACAAGACCAAAACACGGTGTCAAACAGTGTTGACAGTACATTCAATATCAGGTGCATTATGAAAGACTCATTCTAATGTAACGGGCGGGGTTGGGCGCAGGTGATATTGTTAACAGTAATGTGATATCGTAATTTGAACAAACCGGTTCGAAGTGTGTATCGAGGGAATCAAGACAAGACAAGAATCAGAGCTTGGTCAAAGTCGGACTCGCTTTGCTATTCATGAGCACGAGTAAAGAGAGAAGAAAAGGAAATCCTCCAACACCAAACGACCTCTCTTTGCATACACCACATCTGCCACCCTCAAATTATCTCTTGTGCCCGGATGTACCATCCGAATATCCTTCCATGATCGTACACACCATCAATACAATTCCATATCAGTATCACCACTGTACATCGGCCGACATAGCAACACCTCAAACCAGTTCTGTATTGTAACGCATAATACCGCCACCATCTTTCAACATACCTACACCATCTCCACATCGATTGACGTCTCTGCCTTTCCGTAGCAATAATTCCTTCCGTACACGGGATTCAAATCGACCGTACCTTCCAACCCATCACTTATATCCCGAGCTGTGACAAACAACCGGTCGATCCATCTATCTCAATGTCTCCATGGCATGAACATGAGTTAACTCTGAGCACAGCATATACTGAGTACAGTATTCACTGAGTGTAGCATACACCAAGTGTAGTATATGCCATGTACAGCATACACTGAGTACAGAATACACTAAGTACAGCATACACAGAATACAGCATCCACAGAGTACAGCATCCACCCCAGATTTTCTGTCTTCCCTTCAGACACACAATGACAAACCAACCACGCAATGTAGCTTTTGCTCACGGTGTGCTTTCCTTCAAGATCGACCACCACAAGCCAGTTCTCCTTGAAAGCTGAAAGGTAAAGTCACCTCCTCACATTCCCTCCATAAGCAAAATGTAAAACAGTCCAGAAGCCACATACAAGCCTTCCAGACACTCTGGTTGACCTCACCAGTGCTCCTAAGTAATTTCAGATGCTGCCAGGCCCCCCCAAGGAACTAAGCAAAGTGCTCTCAGATGCTGCAAGAGCTTTCTCAGGTGCACCGAAAACCACCTGCAGTAATCGAGGTACATTCATGATGCTATGATTGTTGACTTCTAGGATAGTCAAATTTTGCAGATGCTGAGACCGCTGCACACATCTGCAGGAGACTTGGAGAGCAATGGAGATCTTCGGCACAGGGCTGCAGGAGACTTCGAGAGGAAGCGATGAGACCTGTGCCCAGTTCTGTCGGAGACTTCAAACTTGGTGCTGTATTTTCTCAGCAGCAGTTAATAGGGTCCCATAATCGCAAGCCATGTATTGTATTATAATCGTCGTTGTTGCAATCACAAGATTTGCTGCATGATAATATGGTATGTATTATTTATGTAAGTCTATCTATACAGAAACATACAGTCAGTTAGGCTGCAGACGGGGCTTGAATGCTATCAGAGGATCACCTGCAGACATCTACTCAGTGATCTTGAAGACGCACTTGGAAGCTATGATCAATCAAGTTGTGAGATGAACATGGATGGAGGCGGTGATCGAGTATACTCTGAGATGCACTTGGATGCCCAGGTCGAATGGACTCACAGATGCCCTGGGAGGCTGTGATCAACTGAGTTTGGAGATGCACTTTGCGGCCATAATCTAGCTTGTTTGAAGATTCACTATCAGGCCATGATCATGTAAACTTGGAGCACAAAATCAAGCGAGGTTAGAGATGCATTTGGAGGCCATGATTGAGCGAAATTGGAGGAGTACTTGGTGGTGGTTGATCTGGAGGCAGTCAATCTGGAGGAGGTTGATCTGGAGGCAGTTGACCTGCAGGCAGTTGATCTGGAGGCAGTTGACCTGCAGGCAGTTGATCTAGAGGCAGTTGATCCGGAGGTGATTAATCTGGATGCAGTCAATTGGGAGATGCAATCGGAGCTGAGACTCTAGTCATTGGTTACCTTGTAATCGTGGAAATGTATAGAGTAGTGAACAAGCAAGGTCCAGTGAGAGATGAGAGATGAGAACCTGGGTAGAACCAGGAGACAGTCGATCTTCGGTTGATAATGTACTTGCTGTATTCTGTACTCAGTGTCTAATCATCATTATGGCATGGGAACATAGAGAGGGATGACTAAATTTCGTGTTCTCAGGTGATGTTAGAGGTGAGGATGAGAAAGAAAGAGACCAGAGGAGATGGTGGTAATCACCATAAGAAACTGGGACTGCAGCGAACTTATATACAGATCTATGTATTATTCCCGATAAGGCAGATACGACCTCCAATCTAGCGGGTCAGCACACCGATAGACGGAATAGTAAACCATACCCGGCAGGGTGTACTCCTGATCTGCCACATCTCCGTGTATTCTCCATATCATTCGCATGTTCATCTCCCGTCTCTCTTTCTTGTCCACACATCCACCATCATCACAGAACCAGATGTTAACTCATCCCTGTCTATCTGTCCATGCGACGATCATGAGCTAACACTGAATACATATTACGTAGGGTACAGTATCAACCGAGTACAGCTTTTACTGTGTCTAACATCCACCTAGGAGTGACTGTCTTCCCTACATTCTCACCATTGTGGGAATAGCTCTAAATGTAGCGTCAGCTACTGGTGTGTCTCCCTACAAATCGACTGCTCCACGTCAGCTCCAGGAGAGCTCTAAGGTAAAATCTACTTATCACATTCCGATGGTTGCCAGTTAACTAACTGATGAACATAGTCTGAGCACCTGGCATACCTCCAAGTTACCTCCTCAAGATCCACCTCCTCCAAGTACTCCTCCAATTACGCTGCATTGTGGCCTAACAGTGCATCTCCAACCTCGCTGGATCACGGCCTCCATGTTCGGACGATCATGGGCTCGACTTTCATCTCCAAACCGACTTTGTCATGGCCTCCAAGTTTGCACGATGATCCCCTCCAATTGCATCTTGAAACTCGCACATTCATGGCCTCCGAATGGACCTCCCGACTTGATTGATCATGGGTGCAAAGTTCGCACCATCATGGCCTCCCCAAGTGCGTCCCCAAACCCACTCCATTGGCATCTTCAGGCCCACCTCAAATTGCTCTAAAGTACCACCTGCAGCAAGTCCGGATATGCAGTGTGTAGATGGATTGCTATATACATTCATACATACACTGAGGAAAATACACGCTTAATACATGAGTTTTAAAAATCACAGAACAGTACGTGGTGACTACGATTTCCAGGCACACCGGCTGCATTCCTACAGAAGATATTATATCTTCCAGACTGCGCTACAGTGACGTGCGGTGCTCTCAGGTTTGTTGCCTAAGTACCCAGATGATCCTAGGCATTCTGTGAGCGCACCAAGGCTTGTTGCTGGCACACCCAGGTGTTCCACTGGTAGTCACCATATTTTCTACATCTTTGCAGATGTTTTACCAGCTCTACCAGGTGCATCTGATGGCCACTGCATTAGTCCAGTCATCTATGGGATTTGACCACCTGGGGATTCTCGTCTGACAACTCCCAAACACTCCTGGAGGCTCCCAGTGGAAAAATGTATTATGCTGATGTTTGTTGTGAGTTTACTAACTGATGAATAAAGTCGCAGCACCCTGCACACCTCCCAACGACTGCCTCCAAGTGCTCTTCCAATCTCACTCCATCGTCACATCCGAGTGCATCTCCTCCCTTGCCTCATTACAACGTTGGAGTGTACCTGTATGATTATACGATCATGGCCACCAAGTTATCTCTGAACTCTCTCAATTACCACTTCCAAGTTCGCCTGATCATGGGCTCCACTTGCATCTGAAAACTCGCTCAATCGCAGCATTGATGTTCACATGGCCGTAGTATCCAAGTCCATCTCCAACCTCTCTCGATTTCAGCCTCCAAGTGCTTCTCCCAGTTGACTCAATGTCTGCTTCCAGGTGCATCTCCAAACTCGCTCGACCATGGCCTCCAAGTGTATCTCCACACTCTGTCGATTATGGCCTCCATGTTCCCACAGTTTTTGGACTCCAAGTGCATCACCAAATTCACTCAATCATGGCCTTGGAGTGTATCTCTGAGTTCAGTCGATTATCAACTGCACACTTACCGTTCAATGCCCTGAAGCACCAATTGCAACCCGTCCAGATATACCGTGTGTAGATGGGTGGCTATATTGATTAATAGATACATCAACTCAAACATGAGAAGACAAACTGAATACATGAGTTTAAAACATCCTTAAACAATTAGTAGTAGCCATGATCTACAGGCATACCAGCCACATCCCCAATGATGATGTTCCTCCCAGATTGCTATACAGTGATTGGAAATGCTCCCAGGTTCATCATCAGCACTCCCAGACTTGTCGTTGGCTCTCACTGGTGCTCTCAGGCTTGTCATTGGCGCTCCCATGCCTGTCGCCAGTGCTCACTGGTGCTCCCCAGATTGTCACCAGCCTTGCTATATCCACCCAGATTGTTCGCCAGTGCTGCCAGGTGCACCTGAAGGCCACTGCATTGGTCCGCTAAACTCTAGGATTTGACCACCCTCGGATTCTGGTCCGACAACTCCGAGACACTCCCAGATGCTCCAAGTGACAAAAATACATTTAGCTCATGAATCAGCTGTTGATACTTTGGATCCAGTTGGATGTATTCCAAGGTAAGTTCACCAGCTGTATTGGATGTATGCGATCATATCCAAAATGTTCAGTGGAAAAGTGAATACCTTGTCATATATCTGATGGTGATTCAGTTGGCCCAATGCACTGTTGGTAAGTGGTCAATCCACATCTCTTTCACTTCATTGCAGCAGGCCATTGGTTTGCATTGTTCATCAGCGATCAGTCTGTGTCTGTATTGCATTCCCCAATTAGTGTTACGGGGATATTTAGGCCCAATAATGAATACAACATTTATTAGACTAAATAAAGCCGCCTATCTAAACTCCCTTTTCTCCTCGTCTTTCCCAAGACTCAACCTCTTATCTTGTTACACTATTAAGATCTCACCACTCTTCCTCGTCCGTCCACTGTCGCTCTTCGGAAAAATCTTCGAAGGGCAACAACCCTGTAGTGATGTACCGGTGCACGTCGTATTCGATACCGAGTATAACGGTGTACAATGAATCCGTTCAGTAGATGTGGGTTATACGCCGATCTTTGAAATACTGTAGTTGATCTCCGATAGTTTCGACGACCGCTTGATGTGCATATTGACATTGTGTCAGTCTGGTAGAGCACATAGAGGGAATACTCTCGAAGGTGATTTAAAGAAGTAATCTTGAAGTTTTCTATAGATGGATTTCTTAATAATATTTTGAGGTGTTCTTCGCTTGTAATGTCTGACTGTGGATTGCTGCTAGAGCTTGGTTCTTTTCATTGTCGGGGACAATGCGAGTTCTTATATAGTCGGGCCCTCAGGTCAAGCTTGCCTTCGGGTTTCCGCCATGACACATAGTTTACTTGATAGCTTATCGCTGAGATCAAATTAATGACTCATTGATAATGCCACGAATTCCCTTTAGGTTATCGTGTTCATGTATGAGTGGTTTTAAGGCATTATGCCCCCACGCTGGGCCCTCCTCATATCAAGATATCGTGCGCATTTAATATGACAACTCGTAACTTCGACTTAGACATCTTGCTTCCCATTTGTTCAGTAGTTGGAACATCTGACGACTCGTAGTCTTATCAGTGCTTATCGCAATATAATTTAATCGCTCGTCGCTATTAATTGCCTCACCTTAGATAAGGATGTTTGGCATTGCGTCAGAGATTTAATCTGCGACCAACCGATAATCTGGCAGAGTGGATCTATGACATGCATACCTCGTATTGATGAATCTGGTATGACGTCGCGATGCATACTAACTCAAACCAATGAGCAGGGTCGCTTCAGGCCTCGTATCTTCAGCCAATGTCATTAATCTCTCAGACACTGCATGCTTAGGTCTCGACCTTCCGTAGACCGGGAATAGCCGCTAGTTGTTCTCACCGCTTAGCGCATGAGCTTGCAGATTCCCTCTTACTCGCATATTGCATTATCGTCTGCTGCACATGTAATTATGCGTAAGCGCAACTTAACTGTGTGTCATCCCGCTAGATAAGATATAGTAGGTGTGGCCAATAATTATGCGCACTGCTGAAGGTTTTTCACTTCCCAGTAATGGTGACATAATTGCGTCATCATAAATGAAACCGCTAATCAAGGTGTGCTTGACTAATTGATCGACATGCGGTCTGAGTATAATCCCGCTAAGGATTACTCAGCTGACAAACATGATGTTGTCTCACAAGCAGGTGTTTTGCATATGACCTCATACCTCTATACGAATAATCACATGTACTTGCATACAATCCATTCATGTATCATTACCGCTGCTAGAAGAGAACCCCTAACAATTAGTGGCTGCCACATATAGCACAACAGTGATCTTCAGGAAAGTGTAACATGTGAGATGGCAGTTGGCCTATTTCTTATGCTGTGCTCTGCCATCCACTACTTGACATTTTGTGGTTCTGACCTGACCAATTACTTCCTTGTCAATGATATTGGCTATTTTCACTGATGTACACCACTTTGGAGGTGATGTCTCTGCCCACCCACTGAGATATTCCCAAGCAATTACTAGTCAGTAATATCTGTTTTCCATTGGGGGTATTTGTGTAATATCCATTCACAGTTGCTACCCTAAGTGAGTAATAGTCAGGCTATTGAGCAGTTGATCATTTAATTGCTGCTCTATTGTCTCGCACTGCTCATTTGTTTCCACCCACTTATTGATCTCTCATTCCATTCCAGGACTCTTGTACCGCTTAACTACATTTTGTTTTGTTCCATCCCTTCCATGGGGCCTATTCTGTTCTTTTGCAGCTTCCACTGCAATCCGTTTACATTCAATGCTCCCCAACACCTTTGATTTTGATTCAATTGTTTTCTGCCTCTGGAAGAGTACTCAATTCGAAACAACATATTTTATAGTTTCCCTATGAAATTTTTGTGTGGCCTTTGGAGTTTTTACTTCTCGCTTCTTCAGGTTCTACAGAAATTCACCTCTGTTATCCCATCTCCCAATGTATTCCTCCCCAGCTGGTGACCCAACACATAGCTTTGATGCTCATTCCATCCTCGCAGTTTGCGGCCCTTGTTCTGTCTGGATTCCCCACAATCTTGCTTCAATTGTATCCACTAGATCATTCTCCTCTTTTAGATGAAGTTTGCATTACATTGTGGTCACTGCCAGAGACGATCAAAACCTGCATTCATGCACCCTGGAACAATATCCATGTTGATGTCAAACATCATAACACACAGAATCTGGTATGTATCCAGCGCTGGTGGAAGGTTGTTGGGGGGTAGTTGTATTTGGTGTACTATGTTCTTAGCATCTGTCTCCCTGAGCAATCTGAATGCATATACATTATTCAGTGCTGTCTTGAGCGCTCTCCTCAGTCCAGCGCACTCCGGTATTCCTGCATCATCTGTCTGTAGTGACCTATTTGAACATCTGCTTTTGTAGTAAGATGTGGGCAAGTGGTGATTTGGGTCTTCCTGGGTTGAGATCGCACCCCACCCTACGAAGGTGGTGTCAACTGTCATTGCAATGTGCCTGGTGCCATCTTTATTTTCATAATCTCATCCAAGCAGGAGCATTGCAGAGAGCTTCATTCAACATAACCATAGCTTTCTTTCACTCAGTATCCCATTGAAACTCAACATCCTTCCACAATGTATGGAACTGAGAGCATGTGAGTAGTGCATCTTTAGGGATCAATATTTAATGCTATGTTCAAAGCTTCTATAATGCCCTGTACACAGTATGGTTATTGCATCAGGCCCAATTTCACACCTTCCCAACCTGTGAAGCAGGCAGTCATCTTCCCGTCTCTTCTTAGGCCAAACTGACTGTGTTCACCCCATTTCAGCACCAGTCGGATTCTGCTCCAGAAATGGTGGCTGCAGTACTCCCCACATTGGCAAGTACATTAACCAGGTTTTGGAGATATTCTATAAAACACCTTTAAACCCCAGGGTATCCTTCTACATCTCCTTGGTTTCAACTCATGTGGCCTTTCACCATGTCATTATCAAAGAACAATCCTGCAATATATCTCCGGTTGGTATTGAGTATATTACAAGAAACTTCAACCAATGGTGAGAAAAAAATGGTAGCTCCATGCATCTGTCTTGCTGGCCAATAAAGGCTATGAGTGATCAGAAAGGCCATATAGTGCCAGTTATCCGTGTGCAGCGCATTCAGGTCACTGCCAGAGTACAATACAATTCTTCAGAAAGTTGCACCTTGGTGACAGCTTCAGAAACCACTGCAATGTTGGGCACTATCCCATTGGCTTCGAGTATAATCCGATTTATGCTCACGGCCGAGGAGATGGAATAGTGCTTCTTTTTCCATTTCAGACAGAAGATGTGTACATTCCAGTGAGGACCCCAAGAGGAATCAAATAGACCCTGCAGAACCCTCTCTTCTATCATCTCAGATTCCATAGGAATAACTTTCTTGGGAATGAGGAATATACAATCCTCTCAGACCTTGTGACCACACTCCAGTCCCATCAAATTGTGTTGCTCATTAATGTTGCTAAACATTTCAAATTCCTCTTCTTTCTAGAAGACTACATATTCACTTTTCAACTGCATGCCCCGGAGGGCTTCCATTTCAGTCAGCCATAACATTGCCTCTATTTGCAGCTCTTGCACTCTCTCCAGTGTCAACCTTTGACCTCATTCTGGATACGAAAACTTTGGGTTAATCCACTATTTCCAATGGTGTGGTATGGGTATGATCTGGATAATAGCTCTTCCACTCCAGTTCAGTCCAGCATCTGGTGTACTTCCTTCCAACATGGTAGCAGTCATCACTTTCTGAGCAAAGAATTTCTGACTGGTGCACACCCAGGTTGCTTAGGTGCCTGTGTCAAAGTTGGTCTTCACCAAGTCCAGGTATGAGGAAATGGATTGAATTTGGCTAAGTTTCAGCACATTGCTATTTTTTGAAACCTACACAAATATCATGAATTCTCTTCTAGTTACCCTTGTGTTCTTCACCATAGCCTCCTCTCCCATCTGCCACTCCTCTGGTTCATTCCTCCTATCTATTTCTACAACTATCAATTCCTTCCCCTTGTCCCATTTATTAACCCGGCGGATGCCTCATTCGATCAGATTGCATACATTCTTCGCTAGCCACTATTTTCTGATTACCTGTTTCACTCCTCCCTGAAGCCATTGTGTCTTTTTCCCACTGTATATACCCTCTACCTTTCATCAGAATGTCCCCATCCTATCAATTCGCCGTATCTCTACTTCTTTTTTACTTTTCTAGCCCATAGATTTCCATTCTATGCTCTCCGAAATCGCCAACCTGTTTTCTTTAAAGTGCCATGCCCAATCCTTCCCTCTCACTATTACTTGAACTGAGTGCATAAGATTTCCGAGGTGGTGGCAAATGGATCTCGTTAGTCTCCCGGAATGTTAGCAACATACATTGCCTGCTATGACCAAGCAATGGCAGAGGTAGTAATCATGCAATTGCCATCATTGAGGTTTCTCTCTAACTGAAGTGCGTATGCTTCCCTGGGACAGCAACCCAAAATACCCTGTCGAGATCCTGATGTAGCAAATATAATAGGGACAGAAATGGTGATAGAAAGAATGGTTACTGGCACAAATTCTGTGACATTTGTCAAGGGAGGAGAACTGCCATCGGCACTGATCATTCTCCAGTCAGCACATTTCCGCCCGCTGTTGAACCCACAGGGAACTTATTCACCCAATACCCAGATATCTGATGCACTACAAAAGAGCATAGCAAGCTCAATGCCATGAATCTTTCCAGGAACAATTTGAGAACCCATGGTATGCCAGATATGACTGGTCGAACCTGGTCACTGAGACTGTTGAAGGCCGAAATTTCGGCTATTTTGACTCTCTTTGGAAGGGTATGGGTCCTATCGGCAACTTGTTCGTGTTTGGAAACCGCGACTGATTCTGGCTCTGGCAGCAGTCAAAAGATCGACACACTAGGTACATTCAGATGATGTGCAGGGAGAGAATAGTCGAGTGGGTTGTTTCTGAAGCCTGTGTAGTTTACTGAATCAAAGACTGGGGTTATCTTTTGTGGTACATTCAGAGCTTGTCCAGTATTTGGAGTTGTGTTTTCCATGAGGTCTGCCTTCATCAGTTGCTTGCTGAATGACACTGCTCTCAGGATAGTTTGCTTTTTCTCCTTGGTAGCAGTTATTGAAACCATGGGAACATGTTGCTCAATACTTGTCCACAGATTGTCATCTCCTGTCATATCATCAAACAATATTCTGCTCTCATCCATGCAGGAATATCTTGTTCACATATCCACAACTGCCAATCTTTTGTTTCTCTCTTCCTCAGTTGAACATGTGTCCCTCCTCTCTTCCATTGCACATTCCACCACTTCTTCTGCATTGCATTCGGCATACACCTCTTATTGCCTTGCATCCGGGTTGCTCAATTTCTTGATGTAGTCTCCGTACATTTCATGCCTACCTGCCCTTACAGTGGACCAACCAGGGTGATACCCATCAATTCCAACAATTGTCAAGCGATCCCTGAACAAATTGTGGTACCCCGAACACTTGCCATCTGACACAGCTGAGTTCTGGCTACATGCTGTGGTGGAGGTGGCATTGGTTCCACCATGGCGGCAGCACCCCCTCCTATCTGCACTTGTCTAGCTACTTCTCAGGTGAATACTCGCATTTACAAAAATCTTCTTTCTGGTTGATATCTGGATAGCTGCCCTCCATTTCCTCCTCTTGCTTCTAAGGTTAGTCTCCTACAGTTATTGTGATGGACTATTCCCTATTCCTGATTGGTGCGCCCATCTGGACTGAATGTGTGAATTTGTCCTCACTCTTCATAGTATATATAGGGTCTAAATCCTTGCCATGGAAGATATTAGTAATAGGGTCCCAGTTGATAGTACACAGATCTCCTGGGGGGGTTGGAAGGTGGAATGTTCATCGATGTATATGTTAGTGAATGGTCAGTCTGGATGGCATATGCCCTGGCATTCCCATAGCCTCTATAGTTGAGCTCATGGCCATATTCATCTGGAAGGTCCAAACCTTGAAGGCCTTCATCAAATTGCCCATTCCCTTGTGGATTGCATTTTTGTCTTTAATGATAGGAATTTCCTACATGGCTTCTACTGGTGCAAGGATATCATTGCAAGGGATAGCCATACTGTTCACCACTACAGGCATATGTGGGAGTGGAACTCCAGCTGGGACTGAATATGGATAGCCTCCCAGCACTATACATGTTCCTTCAGAGTCCAGAAGAGTCAGGGAATCAGTAGCCACACAATTGCAGAGGACAGGCTATTGGGGTTTGTGAAACTTGAACGTTGAGGGGACTCTGGGAACCAATTCTGTGTCCAATCGGACTGCTGCTCTCACAACATGTAGGAGGGATGCAAGTAACATTTCTACCTGTCAGTACTTGGCAAAGTCTCCCTTGTCAATTATCATATGGCTGATTGTGTTGCATGTGAGGATATCAGCTATCAGACTGATGTTCCTGTACTCCAGCAGTTCCTTCCATTGTTGTTCCGTGTATGAGTTGGTATATATATATACTCAACTATTGGCATACTTAAAGGTATGTTACAGAGCCTGTTTCCAAAGCTACCAGTTTCTCTTCATATATCCATCAGCCATTTTAATTGTCTGCTGAATCCTCCCAGGGCTGCAATAGGGGTAGGTTATACTTATGTCTTTGACCACCAGGTTGGTTACAGCACGAGATGAGAGACATTTGTATACCTCAATATACCTGTTAACTTCCACTCCTTCAAAGACTTGGGTGCCCATGCTCCATGGGAGTGGCCATAAACCCTGTTCTTTAGCAATGGCATCACCTAATGACTGGATGAAGCAACTGTAATTGTGTATCTGGTTGGGTCAGGCATGGCTGGAAAATTCTACATTGACGAAGGATCTGCAGTTGCTACAAGCTCCAGTAGTGGAGGAGCCTGCATTTGGACTGGAACATGCATTAGCATGTGTCGATTGGGTGTAGTGAGTCGACATTTTCAATCATACTACTGTTGCGGTTTTCAACATCAGAGAGTTGTTTATGAAGAACGTGGGGTGTATTTGGCAATCTATGGTCAATCGCTAGAGTTGTGGGTTCTTTTTGCAAGAGGAGTTAGTGTCAATTGGTACGCTTTTTGAGACAAGCTCTCTCTCACATTATTTTCTTAGCTCTGCTTTACCACCTCTTAAATTCTTCTCTCTTAGTTTCTTATCTTGTTGTCTATCTCTCATATTCTATTCCCTGCAGCATTCCCCACATAACTGGAATTATTCTCACTAGCAAGATTCCAAATCTTACGAGTATTGTAAATTCCCTCTCTTGAAATTGCTTCGAGTCAATCAGTTCTATAGTATGGTGTTGACATCCTTTGTTGGGTTGCAGTTTCTTGTCCCATCTGGATGTCACCACCTGTTTTTGGATGTCTTTCCTCCTGAGAGGTCAACGTTTATCTTCAGGGTGTATGATCAGTACACAATTGACGGCGATATTTCAATCATCATGTTGGTGGTGTTCATTGCAGTATTTGTTCGGTGCTTGTTGCTAGGTATTTTTCCTGCCATAGGGTCACTGCATGGTTCGATTACAGTCTTCATGTACCAGGTAGACTGCACCTGGCATTTGAACTGAAATCGTGAGTACTGACCCTTTGAATTCCATTGGTTCCTTTAGCGATTGCTCAGGTCGCAGGTTACACAGTAACCATTCGTTGCTTTACTCTATCTGTACACCCAAGCAGTTGTGGGACTCTGTTCGGCCAGCCAGTGCTCAACATTTCAAACTTGAAACAGTGGTTGTGCTGCATGTGAGGTGAAACAGCGCAAGTAGAGTACAGTTTGCCAATCATGAACACTATACCACACATTGCATAACATCTGGAGTAAATTTTTGAGAAGGATCAGTTCTGGCTGGTGGAGTGCAAGCAGTAGGTAACCGCATATGATTGGATGCCCAGCCATGAGGAATGATCCAAATGGTGTGAATCAATACAAACTCAACATGAGCGCTTTAAATATTCATTTGAAAAGAATTCAATGTGTGTTTCATTGACCTGTAAGATGGTTGCAAAGTATGTTACTGCTGTACATGTGCCAGAGTGATGTTTCCGAGCTGATGGATGGTGACTGCTGCGGTGGCAGATGCCTCCTGAATGTATCTCGAGTCATTCTCCTTCTCTAATTCTCTCAACTATAGAGTACATGCCCATGGTTCTCCTCAACTTCGGTATCATACCGGTTGACCCAAGGGTATGCTATATATATATATACTCCACATAACCTGGTCCACTTCCATTATCTCATGATCACTATGTGCCCCCTGCTGACTTTGCCCTACACTGTAAGCAGTGGTGGTAAGAAATGGATATTTCAACTATAGCAGCACTAACCAGTTCCGGCTCTGTAACACAGTTATCGTTGTTTAACAAACCATATCATTGGTACCAAGTATGTGCTGTTTCCGGAGTCCAATGATGCATCCTGCATGAGAAGGCGTCGGTTGTATGACTGATGGGAACACAATTTATGGGTGTAGGAACCAAAGATACATTTACCATTCAGGTGAATCTTTCCTACTAGAGTTAACAATGGTTCCAGACTGTCCCTTCCAGTTCAGGTCTGCGACGAAGCCAAACTGTTACAAAATTGGTAGTCCAGGTCGTCAAGACACCCAAACCGTCAATTTGGGTACGCTTCAATGGAAATCTCCGAACCGGTCTGAATTGGGAGGGTTGTCAGCTGGTTGCCCAGTGGGTCCATCTGTAGATTCATATAATGCTTTTGTTTTTTGGTGTTTGATAATGGTATTTAATCAAAATTGCTTATTCAACATCCAGTAATCGCTTGTTGCATGTTTTGAAGTTTGCGTTATTGAGTATCTTGGAATCTGTGTTTTTCCATTTGTATTTGGCATTTTCACCGAAACAGGCGGTCAATAGTTCTGTTCTGTGCTCAAGAATCTGCACACTACCTTGATTCGCCAATATGCAAGACCAAAAATTGTGAGCATTCCATTGATGCACATTTTCATGATGGGGTAACATCGATGACCATCACGGTTTTGCCTGAAATATCCGCCATTCCTTCATATATGAATTAATAGCACAAGCTACACTTAGATTACACACAATGCAAGATCAAAAATTGTTGATGCTCTGTTGACGCTCATTTTCAGGACGGGGCAGGGAGCATGTTGCTTTTGTCTTTGCATCTAAAGGCGTCCAATACATCATTAATGGATGACTGCAACCAATCGCCACTTCGAATATGCAAAATGCAAACCCAATAATTTTTGACACTTTGTTGATGCGTATTTTCAGAATGGCACAGTGACCATTATGGTTTCGCTTTTGCATATACAGGCTGCCGATCCGGTCGTTATGCATCACAGTGACCAAATCACGATGATATTACCTTACTTACAAGACCAAAATCATTGACCCTCTGTTGACACTCATTTTAATATATTGTCCATTCAAAATCTGCTGCCATCAATAATTGTGTTGATAATTATTTGAACATATTGGTTGCCTTTGTGACTGATTGAGACTCAGCCCGTTGCCAAAGCCGAGCCCAGTAATACTCTTGCACTGGTTGCTCTCATTCTAATCAAATTTATAAATCTTGCTCAATGATTCATTTCGCCTGCTATACTTCTGTTTATGAACCATTATTATCATGCGACTGCTCACAATTATCCCATAATATTTCTCTAAATGAAATTCTCAGTCAAGCCACATAAAGAACCTGGTGAAAATATATTCAGGCATTCTGCACAACTTATTCTTGTTCCCCTTATTCCTCCTCGTTTCCATTGCATTGACCATCATCAACTGCTTTTCAGCTTTGTTTGTTTACCTCCATGTTGGCCGAATCGATCCAGGAACAATGGGTGCAGCACTCACATCCCGCTGGCCTGGGTTTTCTGGATCCTCGATGCCATTGTCTAGCTCTGTATTCAATTCATCGTCTGCCTGTCTGGCGTCTTCGCTCTCATGGGTATCGTCAAGGTCACCATTCCAGTCAAGCCAATTTTCGGCATCGAAGTTGCTTTCCGGCGAACTATCCTCATCACATTCGGCTACCTGATGGTCACATCTTCTCATTTGGTGGACAGTTAATAGTTGAGTTCGTCCTCTAGGGAGGTCTTTGCAGTCACAGCTGGTGGCAAAGGTGATGTTGCCGACAATTTGAATGCAGCCGCACTATCACATGGGAAATTTGACCAGGGTGCTTCGACAATCTCTCGAGTATCTGAGAAGTAACCTACAACCATCATCTGCTTGTTTCGAGAGCATGATTCATTCTGTGCAACACGTAGGTTTTGGCTGCCCTGCCACATCTCCAAAAAGTTGTGGACCTTGGCCATTCTGTGCAATTATCTTACCTCGGCCAAACTCTTCATTTCCAAGTCATTTTCAGTCTTTATTGTATGCAATGCCGGATCATCACCTGCCAATATCCCGGTATTAGCTCGACCAAACTGCCTTACTATGACTTTCTCGCGCAGGGTCCCATGTGTGGTTTTTGACAGCCTCCCACCGATTATGTCTCGCCCAAGAAAAAAACTGGCCTCCAGTCTGACAACATGTCGTATGAGAGAGAATATATCATGGGCCACATTAGACAGATCGGCATACTTTGAGTGCATATGCTCTCGTTGGCGCCACCAGTCGGTGATATATGGTAAACAAAATGTACTGCTAACCTCTCTGGGGTCAAAATGGTAATCATTAAAATTCGGATTTACTTGCCCTCAGTTCTTGGTGATTCAGGCAGTGATTTCTAATTGAGCCTTGCAGCAGTCTATAAGCGTGCTGCACGATTGCTTCTTCCATGTGTCATTTTAGCCACATTTTCAGGTGTTAAGTATTCCTCATGATCGCTGGGCAATTCATATTGGTCAAATGAAGATTGACCAGATCCAGAAGCCATTGTGGAGTAGAAGAGATTGTTGCTTGCTACTCTTCCGGGTTCAATAATAGGAAAATGTCTATGTTTGGCACAGTATTTATTCTCCACATACGTTAGAAATGCCTCTTGGTATTGGGTATTATGTGAAGTCGTATCCTCAGGATGAATATCTATTCCCTTGTCCCACTTCCTAAACAATCACAACTTCCAGAAAGGATCAACGATGTGTGCAGGAATCTGAAGTAAACCCATCATTGGAGTGAATGCACGATAATTTTTGGACAGCTTCGGTCATGCAAACATCACAGCAAAGTATGTGCGTTGCTTTTGTCGAGTGCTCATCTTACGTAAAGCTCACATAATGCCATCCATATGATTGAACATGTCATTCTAGAAAGTGATAATGTGACTCAGAGTAACTGTATGCCATTTCGACATCGACAGGGTCCAGGATCAGAATCGCCTTAAAACTTCCACGATATACTTGATGATGGTCAATTCATCTAGGGTAATGGGAAGGGGCATGCAATGAGTGGATTGAGGATTCTTGAGCCACTCGTGGGTGCATCTTCGTGATCAGTAGGCTTCCTCAAGCAACTCCAGTGTCCAATTCCACACGTTTTGCACATCCATAATAGGTTGTACTGCGATGTGAACTTAGGATCTGTCACAGTCATTGAACTCATTTTGACGACCTGGTGTCAGCATAATCAATCCAGCAAGCCTTCCCTGCAATAGGCAGGTCAGTTTCTGGACTTCCAAAATTTCTTGAAATATGTACTTTCTAAATGATCTTTGCTATACCTGGTCTCATCTCGGACACCTTGTCGATTCTAGCATTGGTATCTTTTCCAGTCTTTGACTCTTCCCAATGTCTAAGCTCCCATTCTCTCCAAATTGCTGATCACGCTCATGGGCTTCCCTAGAGTAGTTGAGGTCTTTTACTCCAAGACTCCTCATGAATGCACCTAAAGTAAGCTGAATGATGTGCGCCATGCATGGTATGTGGTTTCTAAATGCATGCCACTCGATTTCGTAGGCAGCATGGGTTAATTGTAGCTCCCAAGTCATCGAGTAGTGTAAGGAATCAATAGCAGTTGTAGTTCCAAGTAAATGGCCATTGGCAAACCCAAAGTGATCAAGTTCTTCCTTCAGCTGTACAGCTAGCCATCCTCCAGTATGTTGACCTTTGACCTTTCATCTTTACTTACCTTTCGAAATGGAAAACAAATAGGCTATCAACCTGATTGAATGTGAGTTGTCCTCCTCGCAATGCCCAATTTCGATCCATATAGTACGCAATGACTGATGTTATGGCTAATTTGTTTGTTGATGTCAACTTGTCTAAAGTTAAACTAACTTTATTTCTTGAGGGCAATTGCTTCTTAATTGAATCTGCAGTCAGTGAGCATTACCTCTGGCAAATGTTGCTAAGGGTGCTGGGAGACGGGAGCACCAGCTCGCTTCGTAATGCATTATCTGACCATTATAGCTTGTGGTTTGGTATAGCGTTCCCTCAAATATCAGCTCAAACAAATCCTAACACTAGGCAGTGATTCCAGGTCTCTTGGTGAAATTCAGCATTTATAAAGTCCTTAGCTGCCAGTTTGAAGCATATTGTCTGTCAATTCAGTTAATATATATAAAACCTAAATGTCGAGTATGAATGTCCTTTACGAACTTACAATTGCAATTCCTTGACTTCCTTGTCTCTTCAGTATGGCCAAAGCTGTTTCATGGACTGTTGAACTAGTGAAATCAGTAACATCCCACTCGGTTAATTCATTTAACATGGCAATGTGTGCTGTTGCCAGCAATTGTTTCCCCACCAAGCCGGTCCCATGTCCTGATGGATGGCAGAGACCTTGATCACAAATGATAGATATGATGCCACTGCAACCGGTCTCCTCAATTCCACAGTGCTGATAGAACACCATTCAAGCTCATGTCTAGACATATTCCAAGCAATAAAACACTTCGAGTCCACATTCGTAGAAGCCCACCAAGATTCATATATGATTTGTAACGTAGGGTTGCTCAAATCACCAACAAAAACACATGTATTTTTGGAAGATATCAAAACCTCTAGCAACGAGGTATTTAAACATTTTGAAACCAACACCCCAGTAGGAATTTGAACACTGCATAATTCGACTTGAGAAACTGTGAAATGATCAGTTCTACTAAAGTAGATAGAGGGTTCTTAAATATTTACCCTTGAGCTATGAGTATGAAAAAAGTACGATCTGTGTGACATTGCATGCATAATTGTGAAGGTGTATACAAAGACATCTTGAAAAGACTGACCGTTAAAAACTCAACTTAGGGACAATCCAATGCAGTCCATTGCTGGGTAGCTTACTGAGCCCCCACAAAACCTGTTGATGTTCTATTGACGCTCATTTTTAGGATGCAGTAGCAATATCATCACTGGCATTATTGCCCATAAACACAGCCAATAGTTTCATTATGGGTTAATGCAGTTGTGCAGCCCGTTGATTATCAAAGATGCAAGACTAAGAATCGTTGACACTCTGTTGATGCACATTTTCAGGAGGTGGTAACGATATCATCACTAGCATTTTTGTCCATAAAGGTGCACAGTATGGTGATTGTGGGTAAATGCTGTTGCACAGCCCTTGGATTATCCAAGATGGAAGACCATGAATCATTGATGCTCTGTTGACAATGATTTCTAGGATGGGGCAATGAGCGTGTCGCTTTCTCATTTACCTAGAAAGACAGTAAATACTTCGACTTTGGAAGGATGTGACTATGCAGCCCTTTGATTGCGAAAAGTGTAATTCTAAATATCGTTGACACTCACCTTAAAGACATACTAACAGTCCTTGTATAATCAACATTAATATGCAGAAATACATATAGCCATTATTGACAGCCAATATATCGTTTCTATGTAGAATCATTTGCATCCACAAAATTTGAGGCCCCTGAATTTCTGATCCACCACTGTACACATTATCTGAATGATGAATGACATAAGCTTATTACGTTCCAGCGCTTCGGCCAGCAATCAGCGGCATAGGGATCCATCAACTGGTCTTTGATATATATAGCCCGACTTTCTGATCACGCCACATCCAGCGCCATCTCCTCGATTTCGATGATATACCACAAGGAATACTCCAAATCTCGACCACATGCACCTGCTCTGAGTGGAGTGTTACGCAGTTGGATGCATGAATACATGTAGCATGACGGTATTCATTCATCCTGGTTTGCATTGTGCATTGACCGCTCCTTCTATGACTTGTATAACATCACTGACTTAAAATTAGTTTGTAAATTTTGTCTCCAATGTAGTTTTTGCTTTCTCACTTAACAGTAACAGGCAGGAAGATATCAAGTTTGTTAGTCATGTATCAACTTGATTGGAAGTCGACAACTTTCCCATCACCCATACGATCCTTGCACATGCACCGATGAAATATCATATCTGACAACTTGGTTGCTGAAATTCTTGAAAAACCTGACACGTAGCAAAATTGGTACAAGAATAGCGTTTCAGAGAGAGACTTTGTCAAAAATAGGGATTTGCCAATCAATTTCTCCAGCGACAAGGGAGGCGTCACCAGTTCTTTGTCTGGATCCGATTTCTATATGGTATTGTGCTAGGGAGGCTATATGCATAGATAATGACTTTTGGGTTCAACAGGTTTCGCTTTCTTAATCGGTGATGAATCAGGCACAGCACAGGGCTGGAAAGACACTATGCATGGCGGTCACTGTGGTTTGCTGGAACCGAGTTCAACTGACCACTTCCTTGTCAAGATGTCCCTGGCGGCATTTGCAAAATTCCGTGCATGATATCAAGTGTCTCCATATGCTCTCCAAATGTTGTCTGTGCAGATGCGGCTGCAACATCTTCCATTTCCAGCTTAACGACTGCCGGAACCTTCAATTCGGCAGTCCTGTAATTCTTATCTCTCTCACAGCAGCAGTCGCCCATGTCCCTCTATCCCTTTTGCATCAATTTGCTAAGCTTTCTCTGCTTTTGCCAAATACTCTCCATGTGCTGCTGTACTGTTTTGGAGATTGCGCCCATCACCCAGCTGGGTTTGTCATCTTCGCTCAGCTTGCCCAGCTCTGTATCTTCTTTATCATCTGCCTCATCTTCCCCATTCTCCTCATTGTCGGAACTTGCAAGATCACTAATACTGTCTCCAACAGCATTCATGATCTCCTCAAATGCATTTTCGTGCTTTCTGGTTGTCAATCCCGCCTCTTCAGCGTTTCTCATATCTTCCTGCTCTTGCTTGATCGCTGTCTCTGTGTCTTCAACTGACTTTCATGCCACAGCGGTTTCTGTATCCACATAATCCTCAGTCCATGTCTCTTTCTCTTCATTGCTTAAAACGTGCATTTCTCGTCTTTCCACTGCCGCAATCTTCTTTTGAGATCGCGAGGTTTACCATGCTGCTATGGCTCGGACTTGTCTTTCATCCCAGCCACTCGTGCCTTCATTCACTTAATGATGTTGTTGGGTGAATCGCATTGTTCATTGGCCTTTTTTGCCTGCTGGAAGTGGCGAGAGGTTGTTTTTTGGAGCATTGACCATTGGATTCTGTCTTCACTTTGTTGTTGGGTGAGATGAGGGATGTTGCAAGACATGGACCATGTCAAGGCAAGTTTTGTGTGATATGTCAACGTTGGTACGTTTGATCAACTTGAACAAAGCACAATCTGCATTTTGACCGTCAGTACATTAGGAATAGTAATGCTAACAGTAATACATCACTTGATTTTTAGCGTCTGTTTCATGTAAGATCCCGGGGATTTCTTCAGACTAACATCACCAGACATCCTTTCCATTGAAGAATTTCCAGTATATATCTTACAAACATAAGGTTTCCACTTTCCTTTACCTCATACCTCGATGTATGCCTGGAACAAAACAAATAACATCCGACAGACTTACTGCAAATCGTGGCACTGTTAGATCCCCCTCCAACCTGCAGCCATATGCAGTACGATTCATCTTGAGTAGAATGTGCAAGTGGGCTGTTACTTATTCCATGTTGACTTGAAGCTAACTATAGATTCCTCAGGACCACCTACTTCATTTTGTTATCATCATCCTCTCTGGTTCTACCGGAGCAATATATGGCTGCATGAACAGCTCAGCAAGGTGCGAGCAGATGCGAATCGAGCCAACCAATAGGGGCTTCATACAATGCGCCACCAGCTGCGACACAGCAGTAACGCTAACTCCAGTGTGTCCAGCACGACGCTGCAAATGCAGCCACCGAGAATATGACCCGGACCTACATATAGCAATGTCCTGTAGAACCGGATGCAGCAGGATCACAAAGTGGCATGCAATGGGATGTAAGTAAATCCATATCATGGTAGATGGCCATCAACTGACTAGATAATTTACAGTTTGTATACATTGAGAGCAATGTGACCAATGGATTGCAGCCCATAATGGGAAACCTCCATGGTTGACTAAGACATATGTCAGTGCGGCCCGGGAAATGGAACATCATGATGCTGTCAGCTGTGGGATTTTCACCAACGAATTTCGCGGCAACTGTCCCCAAGACTGGACAAAACAGGCTTCAAGCACCTTACAGGAGGCTACGGAAGTGAATATGGTAGAGGTAATAGCCGAATCTCATTTACAACGGCAGCAACTATTTTCTTGTCGGGTATCAACATGTCTGCAACTATGGCAAGGCAAGGGGGTCGGGTACAGCTAGAACATTCTGACCTGTGCCTTGCCTTTGATAGGGCCAAAATGGCAAAAGGAGGGTTTTCGTGGGCCACAATTGAGGAAACACAATATCTGATCAACAAACCTTGTGCAGAAGTCTGAGAAGAGAGGAAGTGGGGTGTTGACCTTCCTGGGCATAGAAAGGTGAAGGCTGTGACAGAAAGACACTGGGCGTTGGGTCATTAAAATAAAACAGATGCCTGACTTCATAGCCAAAATGGCACAGCATACAATACACAGACATGGTGGATGCGCAAAGGAACAGGTGCACCTCCACCAGCCCGACACAGACAGCCAAAACCAGAACCGATGCCACGTCCCCCCTGAACACCACCTCAACCACCTGGTCTCCATCAGGGAGCTCATGGTTACGAAATCGAAGGTGTGCCATTCTGATTTGTGTCTATACATACTCCTCTTCCCAACACTCAACTTCTTTATCTTGATACATATGCCAAGGATTGCTAGTGGAAGAAAGATTGTATTCCAGATTTGCTGACTGCTGAAGGAACATCCACTGGTTAGTACACTGTCTGCTGCGTGCTAGTGAAGCTGCCATACAGGTTGCAGACGAGAGCCACCTATTGAGTGAACCTGCAAGCGAAGACGTGCATCGATAGGTAGAAAAGGTATTTTTGTGTGTATTATTATCTACAATTTGCAGACACTTTAAAGTATATTTTATAGGATATATTTATTTGTATTATTAAAGAACAATGTAGTGATCAAGGAGAAAGTACATGAAGATGATAGAAAGGCTGCCAAAACACCAGTGATGATATATCATACCAAATGAAATGAGTGCAAATTGCGGATACTCCCATGGCAAATTGAGTATCAATGGAGCGTCAATGATTTCTGGTCATGTAAGTTAGGCATTTAAACAGTGTGTTTGTTGTTGTTATACATAAGGAAAGTATTGGCCGCCTCCATCGGGAAAAGAGAAAGCGACATGCTCCCTGCCCCTTCATTAAAATTAGTGTCAATGGAGTGTCATCAATTTTCGGTCTTGCATCTTTGGTAATCTAAGTGGAGCTTGATTGTGGAAATCTCTAGACAAAGAGTTGGCAGCGTTTAAAGGCAGATAAGCAAGAGATATTCCCGCAACAGCCTCCCTGACAGTGACCATGTATTACATTCACAAAGCTGCAATTAAGTGATTGTGAGCATTTTAGTCTATAAGAACGGTCAAACCTTCATATAGAGATTATCACTGCAACATCGAGCTTTGACTTACCATGCTGCAAAGCGAAAAATCGTTAACACTCTGTTGAAACTCGTTTTGAGGAGATAGTAGCGATGTCATAGCTAGTGTGTTTCCCCATGAAGGTGGCCCATACTTTCATTATGTATCACAGCGACCAAGTCTCTTATGAATTACCTGACTCACAAGACCAAAAATCATTGATGTTCTGTTGACGCTAATTTTCAGAATGGGGCAGGAAGCATGTCGCTTTCTCTTTTGGCTATACAGGCGGCCAATGCCTCATTTCTGAATGTCTGCAACCAATCGCCACTCAGATTTCCCAAGATGTCAGACCAACAAACGTTGACGCTCCATCGACGCTCATTTTCAAGATGGTGCAGAGAGCATGTCTCTCTCTGTTTTGATTATACAGGCCGCTAATACATCAAAAAAGACAATGAGATACCAACTGCTGAATACTGTACTTCTTGATCTATCTAGAAGAGACACAACGACCGTATATGTACAATCTACCATATGCGTACGCATATGCACTACCTGACATGAGATGCATAACCCTGGTCCTGATGCACATCCTCATACAGTCACAATCTTCATACAAGTCTATATTCTCATACAAGACTTCAGACAATGCTGAGACTTCAGACAATGCTGCAACTTCAGATAATGCTGAGACTCACATGCAACACTCCCCCCTCTTGCTACACTCCATGGAGCAAGAAAACAAACAAAATTGTGATTCCCGTAGTAGCCTCCTTAAAACCCTGCGTAATAAGTGAGCAGGGAAAGAGTACAACCGTAGCCTGAGGATGGCCATCCATATAAACAAAGAAATCCGCATTCCCAAAAGAAAAACGTAAAACAACCTTAAATTGACCTCCATTACCATAGACCCATTGCTTTTGTAAACTTCGTATGCTTATCCGTAGTAAGTGCCTTTGTAAATGTATCTGCCACATTTTTGTCCGTGTGTACGTAGGAGTAGTTGACTATTTGGCATTTGTGCAAATCTCGACTATTGTGATAACAAACGTCAATGTGCTTGGTGCGAGCCCTTATGACTCCCGTGGTGATGAGAGTGAGAGCTCCCTGATTATCGCAGTTGATTGGCAGCGGTGGTAAGTCTTTGCCGTGAATGTCTTTTTGTAATTGGAGTAAACATTTCGCTTCTATGGAGGCCTCCGAGCAGGCGATAAATTCGGCCTCGAGAGTTGACATGGCGATGAGGCTTTGCTTCCAAGACTGCCACGAGACTGCTCCACCATTGCTGGCGGGAAGCACATGGCCTCCCTGGGATTTGCGGTCCGCGCTGTCATTGGCCCAATCGGAATCCGAGTACCCTACAAGGCTATTGCCGATGTCGATGCCGATGCCATTGCTGATGCCGATGCCATTGCCGTTGCTGTTGAAATGTAGTCGGAAATCGGCTGTAGATTTGAGGTACTGAAGAACTCTCTTGGCAGCGGTCATGTGGCTGGTGAATGGCCGCGAATTGTAACGAGAAAGAGCAGTGACTGCATACGAGATTTCTGGCCGAGTTGCAAGTGCTGCGTACATTACTGATCCCACAACTGCTTGGTAGTCTATGATATCTTCCAGTTCCTTCTCCCCCCAATCCTCGGCCAAATCCAACCTTACATTGGGGTCCATGGGTGTCGATATACGGTGAGTATGTTCCATGTCAAATTGTCTGAGGATCGTGGCGATATAGGCTTTCTGGCTGAGACTGACCCTGGTACCGTCGCGATGAATCTCGATGCCGAAGAATTGGCGTGCTGGGCCTAGGTTCATGATTTTATACTTTTGCGAGTGTTTCGCTTTGACTTCGATTGCAGCTTTGGCGGCGGCCTGCGGATATGACATGGATATATCGTCGACATACAGAAGTATCAGAATGCCGTCACTGCGAAGATAGAGGTTAGGATCGGCAAGGGATTGAGTGAACCCAAGAGAGAGTAGAAAGGCGTTGATATCGTCGTGCCATAATCGCGGAGCTTGTTTAAGGCCATACAGAGCTTTCCTGAGTCTGACAATAATCTTCGGTGCATTGTGCCCTTCTGGCCATCCTTCTGGCAAAGTCATATACAGGTCGTTATCGTCGAATTCGGGGTTTAGGAAAGCGGTGACTACATCCAAGTGGTCCATATTCCACCCATATCTCCCGATGAGAGAGATGGGATACAGAAACGTAGTTAGCTTTTCAACAGGGGCATAAGTCTCACCGAAATCCGTTTGCTCGTATCCTTTTGTGACTAGCCGTGTTTTATACCGTGTGGAACCATCAGGATTGTGTTTAGTCTTATAAACCCACTTAGAGCCAATCGGCTTAACTTGCAGTTGCCGTGCTTCTCGGGAATTGAGAGCGGAGAAGGTATTATTGAGCAGGATCGATGTGCTTTCTTCTTCCATGGCTCTCTTCCAGTGATCTCGTTGAGGGCTTTCCTTAGCTTCCGCGTAGGTGAAAGGATCGCCAGTGGCTTCGGATGCTGTCAATGCTTCTGCGGGGGCTTTACCTTGACTTTATGTGACACGACTCGCCATCGGCGAAGCTGGAGATGCTGGCGGTACTTGGGTTGATTCCTTGATTGCTGCTGCCGATCATCAGGCAGTCTGGTCCTCTCGGCGGAGGGGCCTGCTGTGGGCGATGATTTCTGCATCCGCTGCCGAACGCTGGGCAGTCTGCTCCTCTCGGCGGAGGCGCCGGCTGGGGGCAATGTTGTCTGCATTTGCTGCCAAACGCTGGGCAGTCTGATCCTCTCAGCGGAGGCGCCGGCTGTGGGCGATGTTTTCTGCTTCCTTGTCAGGAGCTTCATGCATGTGAGATGTGGATCTCTTACCTATCTGTGTAGGTTGGCGGTCTTGTCCTCGGAGAGGCTCATCTCCGGTGTCTGTTTCCTCGACATATTCCTCACCTTCTGGTAGTCCAAATATGTCGATCTCATTGCTTCCATGTTGACACGACATGTGTGCATTCCTTTCTTCGTCAATGACGACTTCTGGTTGGGCTTTCACCCTGTGGAATTCGGGATCCCATATCCTCCACAACATTTCTGAATCGTGTAGGTAGCCTACCATCATGCAGGGCTTTGACCTTGGGCCGAATTTGTCTCGACGTTGTACTTTGGGGATGAGTCTGCTGGTGTAACATCCGAATCGACGTAGGTTGTGGAGAGGAGCTTGATACGATATTCTGTTGCCATCAGCATCGTGGGTAGGTTTGCCAACTCCATGCACCATTTCGTATGGCGTTTCGTACGGTGCTTGATAGCCATCACGGTGATTTTTTCTTTTCAGGCCTTCATTTGGTGACCTTTGATGGAGATAGACTGCGGTATTAACTGCTTCTCCCCAGAGCTGAATGGGAGCCTGGGAGTTGATCATCATCGCCCGGGCCTTTTCAGTGATGGTATGAATCATTTGTTCGGCAACGCCATTCTCATGGTGGGCGTATGGAGGGCATGGTTCGTATGTGGTACAGCGGGCGGCTCGAACAAATCGGATGGTCTTATAGTCGTATTCATCCCGTCCATTATCGCACCGGAATCGCTTAATTTCGTATCCCATTGAGTCTACTCGGGCCTGTAATCACTGGTAGGCGGACGTGCAGGTCTTGGCTTTCTTAGTTGGGAGCAGCCATACGGATGTGTACCTCGTGTAGTCGTCGATGAATAGTATATAGTGTGGATTGTCTCCGAAGGTTGATGTTGAGAAGGGACCGCACACATCCGAATGTACAAGTTCAAAGGGCTTCGAAGTGCGCTTGACTGGCACTCTAATGAACCTTTGCTTGTGCTTGGCCTGGATGCAGACTGTGCACTTAGAATCGTCGTGTGTATATCCGTCAATCAGAGATTTCATGGCGGTAAGATTCATATGGGCTAGTCGTCGGTGCCATAGGTTTGACTCTGGGATTGTGAGAGACTTCCGAGTGGATTTAGTTTTGGCTGCGATAGGTTCTCTTGATGACTCGATTCTAGATTTGATTGTAGGTTCAATTGTAGGTTCAATTGTAGGTTCAATTGTAGGTTCAATTGTAGGCTCTGTGGTTAGTACTCTTGGAAGTGAGCTGTCTCTCTTTCTCTTTCTCCCGTTCTTGGTAGTCGATGATAGGAGTGCGGTCGCGGGAACTATGATATATATTCCATTGGTTAGTTTTCCAGGGAGGGTACAGAAAGATGGCGAAGTTATAGAGCATTTTCCGTTTCGAAATATAGTAGTATGCCTACCCAAATCCAATTGGTTGATCGATAGAAGGCAAAGTCGAAAGGTAGGAGTATGGAGGGCTTTGACTTGGTAGCCCTGAATGACATCGACGAAGCCGTAATATGTGGCGGTGACTGAATTGTTGTCTCTGAGCTCGATTACAACAGGAAGTGAAAGCTTTTTGAATGATGAGAAGCTGCTGCGGTCATTGCACATATGATGTGACGCTCCGGAATCAATGACCCACTTCGGAGCGGCGGCGGCGAGAGCACAAGCAGAGAGTTACAGGGAATTGCAGTCTCCGGTTGTCGCGAGGGCTGCTGTAGCAGTGGCTTTCTTCCCTCTCCACCATTCCTTTATATGTTTGAAGGAGACACAATCGACCTTGACGTGGCCTGGGAGCCCGCTCTGGAAGCAAATGCGCTCATCGTTGTTTCCTCCCTCCTGAGCGCGTTTGCGTTTTCTGCATGCATCTGTAGTATGGCTGGCAATTTTGCAATAAGTGCACATACTTTCGTGGCTGTCTCCGGTGCCACCGCGTCCACCCCGTCCACTGCGTCCACCACGGCCACGGTAGCCGCCACGTTGAGAGAGAAGGGCGGCCCCCGTGGTTGCATCTCCGAGTTCTTTGGTGAGGCTGGCTGTAGTTTCTTCTTCTAGGAGGTCATGCATGGCTTCTTCGGGTGTAGGTAGGGGCCTTCTATGCTTTAGGACCATTAATATCATCGCATACTGTGATGGCAGTGATGTGAGTATTTGCGTGCAGAAATCGCGATTGGTAATTGCGTTGTCTGTATGGTCCAGGAGTATGCGGTAGATACCGAGCTTGGTGAAGTATGATTTGAGTGGTTCGTCCTCCTTAGTCGGCGAGCACGGAACTGACGAAGAATGTCCTGTCTGCCGATATAAGATCCGGCAGTGTCCAGGCTGGTTTCTAGTACGTTCCACATCTCGTGAGGATTTCTTATACCTTTCACACTGTGCCGTACTTCGTGGGAACAGGGCAGTGTGATTATAGATGTAGCCTCGGCTTCCTTAGCCTTCCAATCATCATAGATGTCATCGTGGTCGAGATCGAGGAGCTGCAGCTCAGGATCATCTCCGGTGACGATTGCATATGCTCTCATGGCTGATAGGATGGGTATCATGTTGTCTCTCCATTCGTCGTAGTTGGTGTGAGTGAGCTTAGAGATGTCGCCCCACTTGGTTTTGTTGAAAGTAGGTTCGGAGGAAGTCATCGTGAGATCGTGGAGATGGTGTTGAGTTTTAGTGCTATTTATGCGGCTGTTGCTACGGCGACGTGGTTTAGGGTACTTGAGGCTCTTTTTGTTGATCATGAAAGAGATCGTGAGAATTTAGATAGTAGCGATAACCGGGCTCATAACCTGTTGAATACTGTACTTCTTGATCTATCTAGAAGAGACACAAAGACTGTATATGTACAATCTACCATATGCGTACGCGTATGCACTACCTGACATGAGACGCATAACCCTGGTCATGATGCATATCCTCATACAGTCACAATCTTCATAGAAGTCTATATTCTCATACAAGACTTCAGACCATGCTGAGACTTCAGACCATGCTGAGACTTCAGACCATGCTGAGACTTCAGACCATGCTGTGACTCACATGCAACACCAACGTCAATATGTTGCGATTAACATTACCATATCTGAATGCGACTGTAAATAGAATACCCTTGAAAGCTAAACTGGAGATTGGAACCGATCGTTCAAGCCAAACCTGGCAAAACCTGTGGGTTGATGGGTACGGGGACACGTTTGGCCGGCCAAGACACAGCGGGTCGGGTTTTTGACCACGCCTGGGACCAAACCCTACTATTTTTGCGGTACACTCCCCGATCGCTGGCAGGTTGCCGGGACCCGTTGCTAACAGTATTAGCAACACATCTTTGCAATACATCTGTCATAATGTCATTGAATTGTTTTTGTATGGCATCACAGAAGATAGATAACCCAAAACCTGAGCTGACCATAGATAATAATGCGCAGTCTGCCATAATATACTCCCATCAACATTGGCTTCCCCTGTATCAATTCTAGCACACAATCAAAACTTGTTCAATAGCTTGGCCTGGTAAACTCTGTGTTGTCATACCAAACTATTGTTTCGTGTTGCTCAATCTCCATCAGCAACGACCGTAGTTTCCGGCTGAAACACCCGGCTGTTCTGGACGGCTCTGACGGCTCTGGCGGATCCTTGTACCCTCTGACAGAGAATTACACGCTACCCGTCGCCCAGGCGATGGGTCGCGTTGCACACATACCTCCTTTACTCTTCGGTGACGTATACGCACATCAGAACGACATGTGTGTTACATGCTTTGCAGTTATGCTGAAGCCGTTTACACAATGCGTGGCGATGTTTCTGCCTTTCTCCGGCCGCCGCGTCATTGGGGATGCTGCTGGTGCCCCGGGAAATCATAGCTACTACTTATCATTCAACGATTTCCAACACTTATGCATTCAGTTTGTATCCTCATCTATGTATCTATGCTACCTATCTACACACGGTATATCTGGACTGGCAGCACGCGGTGATTGTCAGCAATTTGAGGTGCGCCTGACGATGACGATCGAGTGATCGTCCACCTCCGTTACCCCTGTATCTCCGTACACCAGCCACCGCTCATTAACGATGTACTTGGATGCCGTGATTGAGGGAGTTGAGAGATGCAGTTCGAGGCCGTAATCGTGCAAGTTGGGATATACACTTGGAGGCCGTAATCGAGCGAGATTGGACGTGTACTTGGAGGCGGTCGATGGACGGCGCGCCGGGTGCTGAGACTGTATTTCATCAGTTAGTTAACTCGCAACCGTGGGAATGTGACAAGGTGACTTTACCTTTGAGCTCTCATGGAGAGCTGGCTGATGGCGGTCGATCGTGTATGGAGGCACGCCGGAAGCTGAAGCTACATTCAGGGGTCAACTCGTAATCATGAGAATGAAGGGAAGACAAACAATCTTTGAGTGCTGTACTCAATGTATGCTGTACTCGGTGTATGCTGTACTCGGTGTCAACTCATGATCATGCCATGGAGAGATAGAGAGGGATGACTTAACTTTGTGTTCTGCGATGATGGTTGAGATGTGGATGAGAAAGAGAGAGATGGGGGATGAAGATGAGAATGATGTGGAGGATATGAGCGGATATGAGAAATCAGGGGTACAACTTGCGGGATTGGGTTGGGAAGACCTCGTATCGTTGTTATTACACGCCGGATCGGGACTCATACCTGCCGTATCGGGGATGGTAAATTGACTTGCACAGAAAATTCTCTTAAGAGCCAGTTTCTCATGATGATTTGTCCTATCTCCTCTACCATCACCTAAGAACACGAAGTTGAGTCATCCCTCTCTATCTCTCCATGCCTTGATCAAGAGTCAACCTGGCTCGAGGAGCGTAGGATGATGGTGAGAAGATATGATACTACCCGGCCGCGAGGATCCACGCAATTGCGTAGATCCACCAAATCGTAGAAAGATCGAGTGCGATCAAAAGATGGGAAAGATAGAGTTTGTATTTCGTATAGACCGACAGAGTGACAAGAAACAGCGAAACGGCGATCGGAGGGTGATATGCTACACGACGCGTGGTATTGACGCCGGGCGCAGGGTAATCCGCCACCGGGGTGTCTCTGACGGCTCTGACAGAGCGCGTCCACTCTCACGGAGCCATTCCGCCCGGACTGCAATGTTTTGTGCTGATGTTGTAGCGATAAGACCCATAATGAATTTGTGATTTAACCGTATGCAATTGACTAGAAATTCGATGCAATATCTGAATCTGCTTGAGTGTTCATCACCCATTTGCTAGCAATCTTGGCATTGACAGGGGCTTGAATCAATAAGATTACCCCTGAATTGTTATCGTACCTTACCATTCATTTCTGTTGCGCTGGTATCTCTCCGTTGTGTACTCAAATAGACCTTCTCTGTTCCTCCAGTAACTGCACTATTGTTGTGAAGATAGTCTGCAGACATGGCCAAGATGAATATGACAAACGTAAGTTGTGCTTACGATATTGCCTTATTGAACACTGAAATACCGGCAGCATCCAAACACAACAGAATATGTTGAAAATATGTGTATCCTTCAGGTGGATATAGCACATGTGGCGGTTCATAATTCTCCCCATTGAATCATGTACTCAGAGTGCACCCGTGTGATCGGACTGTCACTCACAAGGTCCTGAATCAATCATGTCTGATAGTCACCAATTGCATGCCATGTTAGAGAAGTCATTGTGATTCAGTGTTTGATTGCTCCATTTCACCAACTCTGAGGGTAAGTTCATGTTACCAACTATGTTAATGTTGCGAGCTTTCATCATGTGCACATCTGGTCCTGGTGGGTCGGGTTCAATTTTATGTGTGTTGGCCTAAACCAATCTCCAATTCATACATCCATACAGAGTGTCTTGTAGATAGGAAGTGCTAACCATTGGTATTGGGCTTTAGGAATCAATTATTTCTGGTGCACCTGACACATCCATTATTCCAACACTGCACTGGCATCATCGATATAAATATGACCTGTTGAAGGTATCACTCCAGACACCTCTGAAGGCGCATCTCAAATTGCATCCTCTTCGACATGTGCCACATCTTGCACCATTTATCCCATTATTCTATTGCTCTTAATCTTATATTTACTGCTTATGCACTCTCTCCCCATTCCCCAACTTTCTGTCTTGATTTTTGGCAATGGAACCTATGCCCAGCAAGGTGAGAAATCACGATTCACAGATGAATCAAGAAGCACTTCTTCACCATGCACTCACACTCGTATTGAAGAAAACAGCCAGTCTCCGATGCGCATCAACTGTCTGACTTTGCAGCCCTCGCCATTTATGCATTGTATTGCAGATAACTAATGCCCTTGGTTTTATGAATGTAGCAGGATGATGATACTGATCAGGATATTGACAATGACGACAGTGAAGACACCAGAGTGTCGACTCTGTCATCAGGCATTGACGAAGATAAGTTGGATCATCATTAGTGGTTCATACTTCTAGGCCAGATGTGCCAGGGCAAGTCATTACCCACTACAAGGGTTCCACTGCCGACAAAACAGAGCCACTCAGATACTGTTATTGCATGCCCTCCACTTCTAACCTCCCCAAAATCCCACTAGGGCAAAGGCACCACCACCACTGCTCAAACGCCAAAAGTCAACACACCTCAACTAGTAAGGTTTGCAGTCTGACCATGCACCACCCGATCAGGCAATCCCATTACCCAGATCTGGTGGAGACAAGAATATTCCACAATCCAAGGCTAGTCGCGATTAGAACATTCCCCAACACCAAAAGGCTACTGGTGAGATAGCAAAAGAATTCATGGAGATGATCATATTGACGAAAACTCCTGAGCCAATATTATCCACTGGGATGTATGCAATGTTTGAAGAAGCTTGGAAAGTAGCCATTGAAGCTCAAGATCATGAATGGGCAGTAGCAGCTGCTCTTGGAGGTATGCCATCAATGAGTCAATCGCCTGGTGGTTGTTCACTCAGTATTAATCTTTCATAATGAGAAGCAGTATGTTTTGATTTCTGTATAATGCTCCTTCTTTAAGACATACAATATTGACTACACCATACAATATACCTAGTAAAAACTGAAGATTCGTACAATTTGAAGATGGTTGGCTGATGGGGCTCATTGCACTGGTGTCCATAGTTACCGGTTGGATTTGGGCTCTGAGACTGACCTTGGGATCCAGGTTCAGGAGCTCCTGTTTGATGATGCTTATCTCTCCAAGGGTGAGGATTGTAAGGAATCATGCTTTACCTAAATGGAAGTTCTGGATTTAAATTACTGTCAGTTCTTCTTCACCACCAATAGTTTGAGACACCAGCCTGGTACATCTCTGTTGTTTCAACCTCTTGCCCTGCGGACAATAGTGCTGGTGGCTGCTACTATTGAGTGTGCGCTGACTGCACATTACACTGGGAAGAAGGCTAGGGTTATGATTTCTCAAGATGAATATTGAGGTACATTTTGCTATCCGCCTGTGATAAAATTTATTCTAAAAGCCACTGCATTCTTCAGTTACTCATTGGAGGGGACCTTCATACCGCACTCTTCAGTACAAAACTTCGTTAGGATCGGTGCTCCTGAATCTCTGTTGGCCTCACTGCCCTCTATTTCACTCCACCCTCCATTCCTCATCTTGCAGTGCTCCTCTGGGCAGATAGCTACTCCTCAATCCACACTGTTGTGAGTGGCCATCCTCTATTTCATTCTGTGCTCTGTACCCCCCCTTTGGCGCACCTCTGCTGGGATGGGCACACCTAGGTCTGAATTGTCCCTTGTATGTATTATTCTATACTCCATACCCCTCCCCTGTATGGCGCTCCTCTGCTGGAATGGGCCTCCTCAAACCCAACCAGTGCACCTCAAACCCAAACCTGTGCTCCTGAATTCCCAACCAGTGCTCTGTAATCCCCAACTGGCCCCACTCAATCTCCAAGTAATGCTGCTCAATCTCCAACCAGCCCTGCTCAATCCCCAACGGGAGCTCCCCAATCCCCAATCGGCAATCTTATATAAATTTCTATGCTCATTATCCCCAATTCCAGCACTCCTCCACGGGGATAGGCACCCATCAATCCTCATCGGCGCTCCTCTGCCTGCAATGGCGCTCCTCAAATTCATTCCTTGCTCCATACTCCCGTTTTTGTGCTGATCAATCCTCATCAGTGCTCCTCAACTTACATTTGCGCTGTTCTATTTCAATCTGGTCTCCTCCATCACCTTCTCTGTACTCCTGTTTTCCACCCAAACACTCCTCATCTGGCACTCCATCTTTCTGTGTAGTTGCTTCTCTTATTCATCCGAATATAGTACATTGCTTTTCACACACCATTTTGATTCGCAGATAGCTCTCATCTTGTTACACCATTGTTAGATATCCCAAAATGAGCCAAACGATATTTGAAATCAATTTCACCTGGCAGGTAAGAATCGTCAATCAATTCAAGGAGCATCTTCAGGTTCATTTGCGACATTGACAAATTGATTGTTCCTGCTTTCGTTGGTCATAATGAGATGGGAGATAAAGTACATGAAATTGACTCCATATTGGATTGATATCATTCAATTGCTTAGTTTTGTTATTGCTTCAGTTTACCAACTTTGATTTATAAATATCTTCCCTTTTCTGTGGTTTCATAGAGTGGCAAGGCAAAAAACAGACTTATCAAGAAGATATTGTTAGCTGGTATAAGTCTGATTGCGAAGTGATAATGAACAATAATCCTTGCATAATATTTGCCATGGAGGGTTATTCAATGCTGGCGTATATCTCGAGAGTTTCAGATAATGCCTGCAGTCTGCTGAATGAAGATCCATAAGACCCCGGGCATCACTTAGAGTTGGGTTGGGATTCCTGCATTGGTTGGATGACATTTGTAGATGCTCCCAATAATCCTCCCTTGTGTTCCATCATGTTTCCAAACATATTACATTCACTCTCATGTTGCTTCTGTCTGAGCCATCATCGACTCAAGTTACTCCGAAGGCCGGCCGGAACTCCCTTCTATGGTCTGATTCTCCCCTGAATTTGACCCTTCTAAGTTAAAACTGCGCATCCTCTCACACACTCTTGGAATCTCCCAGTTACTAAAATACATTTTGCTGATGAAGAGGATAATTGGGTATCATCAAAATCAGTTCTCATTGGTGGGAGTCTCCAGTAATGTGGAGGAGGAGGTGGAGTATAAATGAACAAGGGTCAAATTCCGCACAGAATCAGATTTTAGCTGGGTATGCTAGCTGACATTCAGAGCTAGTTGGATTTCTGATGATTGGTATGCATGCACCATTGGGGTAATTGTGATATGTTTGGGAGCACATCAGAGTGCTGGAGAGAATGCTGGGAGGACCTGAAGCAGACACCCAACAAATACAAAAATTCAAAACAACCTGTGTGATATACCATGAATCATCTGGAATGTTCAGATGACTGCAGGTATCATCTGAGACTCTCTAGATTGTACACAAGCATCCATTACCCTCCACAGTAAATATGATGCTTTGATTTTTGTTCATTATCAACCTGCAAATCATACTATACTTACAAATATCTTATTCAAGATTCAATTTTTTGAATCCTTTCTGTATGGAAGCAAGAAAATAGAAACTGATTTTCCAATGGAAAGTAGGTGGAGCCATACAATAATGCTAGTAAGTGATGAAATGATATCAATCAAACTTGGAGGCTATGCCATTGACTAAGTTCTGCATTTCATCAGAGCTAATGAAAGTAATAACACATACTCCATTTGCTGAACAATGAAGCTGGCAGTGCACATTGAAGTTGAAGATGATCTCTACCAGGCGAGTGGGAGAAATCGGATTGGACTGATGTTTCACTCAATTTGAGATAACTAACAATGGTGTAATACCAACAGGTATTTCAAAAACAATATAATGGTTTTGGGGGAAAAAGGGGAGCACCATCAGCAACAACTCTAATTTCCGTCAGAAACACCCGGGTGTTCCGGACGGCTCTAACGGCTCTGACGGAACCTCATACCCTCTGACGGAGAATCCCACGCTGCCCGGCGCCCAGGCGACAGGTCGCGTTGCATACGTACTCCTTTACATTGTGGTGACATTTACGCACCATCAGAAGGACACGTGTGTTACACTCTTTGCAGGGGCTGCAGTTATGCTGAAGCCGTTTACACAACGCCTGGCGATGTTAAATCATAGCTACTACTTATCGTTCAACGATTTTCAAATTTCCACCGGCCTTTGGTTGAGAAGTATTCTGGTCTCCTGTTAACTTCTATAGAAAGTGTGCCAGGGTGGGTTCATGGAAAGACTTAGACAGTGTGTTGGGCATGAACTTTGGGCATTTGAGCAACGAGGGGAATGTGATAGCCCATGCTGGATTTTGGGAATTGGAATGTGGTGGGTGTGCAATTATAGTATTGGCGCAGATCTGTTACTTTTGCTATGGCACCCATGTAGTTTTTAATACATTATTCTGTTGTGTCTGGCATAGATGTTGGACCACATAGTGGTAATCCAAATCATCTTCTTCAATGTCAGAAGACATCATGGACTCTGTATTATTCTGACTTTGGTCATCACCAATCTCCCAAATGGTATCTTCATCTTTCTGCTTCATTAATACTTACCCACCAGAATATGTCATATGCAACCCAATACTCACTGATATGGTTGGAAGTCAACGATATAATGACGAATGAAGCTCAGCTGTCTTGTTGTATGCGAGTACTTATGCTCTTGGAAGGTGCACTTCGTGATTGTTTTGTTAGTAGGAATTCGTCACCTGACTGGTTGAAGGTTCCATGATATTTGAACTGGAGACAAAATTTGTGGTATATAGTAGGTAATACAAGTATATATGTGCAAATAGAGTGTGAAGTGTAATAGAATGATAAGAGAATAGGGCATGGAATTGGATCTAGATCGAGGAGGATGCAATTTGATGCAAATCTCAAAACAGTTGAGTTAAGTTTATTGTAGTCATTTATGCTAATACTGTGGATGATCATGTGATGTTGTGATTTGGGAATTGTGAGGTGCACCAGAATAGATGGATTCCACTTGACCTCACTGCCAAATGTTAGTACTGATATCCAAATATGGTATTGATGCCAGAATTGAGGGTTGGTTTCAGACAACATACCTAGAATTGAACCTGAAGTACCTGAAGAACTAGAGATATTAACAATGGAATATGACTAACAAACCCCTGGAGTTGGTGTGGTGAAACGACTGAGCTCAAAGGCAGAGAGCTTTTAATCAACACTCGGCTACACTTCTCGCAGCATCCGTAAGAAATTAATCAAATAGAACGGTTTTGGCTCGAGGAGCGAGGGAAGATGGTTAGACGATCTGCTACTAACTGACCGTGAGAATCCATGCAGTTGTGTGGATCCATGAAATCTCGGAAAGAACAAGTGTGAGTAAAAGCGGGGACAGATAGAGTGTGTAATCCATTCTATGATAAGATGAGATAATGTGGTGTTTATCTACTCCAGGGTCTCCCAAAGATTTACTCCCCCACACCATCCATCTCCATTACCCCTGGATCTCCTTACGCCCCCATCGCACAGTCCATCTCCATCATCCTTGTATATCTGTACCCCACCATGGCTCAGTCCTCTGCCAAGCTGAGTGGTGGTGGTGGTCAGATAGGGATTTTGCCACCACAACACCTCCCTGGCCCTTTGTGCGAAGCACACCTCTCCTCTTTCGTATAACTCCATACGCAAACCTGAAAGAACATCAGAATAACAGAAACCCAAAGGAAAGACACAAAGGTAGACCCAAAGAAAAATCATGAACCCAAAGAAATACTATAACCTTAAAGGATAGACATAACCCCAAAGGAAAACCATAAACCCAAAGGAAAACCATAACCCAAAGGGAAAACATAAAGACTCTCACTCTTTGCGCACCCGCTTTCTCCTACCACCTTGTGTATCTGCCTTGCATTTCCCTTGACCTTTTGCGGAGTACCAGATGTAGCAAAGCTCAGTGTCGAATTGAACTAGCCCCTCACGCATCGTGTACCTGCTGGGTGTGATTCATGCCCGGGCCTCTAAGAAACATTTGGGATCTTCATTTACTGCTTCTTGGAAGTTGGGTATGGCTTAGCTCCCCATTCTTCTCTCGTGGTGTGCCAACATGATCATCTTGTCATCCAACATTTTCTTGCAGTCTGGGTCGAGGCCAAGCCATTGTAGGAAGCAGGTCATGTATTCTTCCTCGGTGTCATCGTCTGAAATACTACATTCGCTTCAGGGGGTGGCAGGGCGGTTGGGCTTCGGGGTCCCCTTCTGTGGAGGATCGGTAGGCTTCTCCGGGGTGGTACCAACCTCTTTGTTGGTGGGAGCCGGTGGGATTGTACCGGCATCTGTCTCAGTGGGCACCAGCCGGATCATATCGGCTTCTGTCTCAGTGGGTATGCTGGTTCCATCCTCAGATCCATCCTCGGCCTGGTCTATCAAAAGCCCTCCAATGTTGTTCCCATCCTTGTCCTTTCCCTTGGTAGATGGAGTAGGCGGTGGAAGCATCTTGCTCTTATTGGGGGATGGAGGTGGTATGGGTATCTCATGGTCGGCAGGTGGTATCCCATGGTCGGCAGCAGGTATCCAATGGCCAGCAGGCGGTATTGATGGTGACATGGTACAAAGTTGGTTGGTGTCATTGTGGCCATCCATGCCACGGTAGTCACTAAGTGGCATTACTAACCCCCGGTACCAATTCAGACCCATAGCTTCATAGTTGACTCTTTCTTCCATCCAAGGGCTGCCATCATCTAGCAACTTTTTAGCTGCTTGGAAGTCCCCGGAAGTATACCACTTGTTCCCGTTTGACTCCTGGTTTAGCTTGCCAAGACAGTCGACATATGGACTATTGAGGCATCTCATCGCTAACTTGTGATCCCTGGATGATTGGCTGGCAATTGCAGTTAATTGCTTCCACATCTGACTTCCATTGGAATCGCTTGGGTCTTCCTGCAGTTCGGGATAGTGTTGCCAGAGCTCTTCGAGCTTCTTTGTGGCACATGTCTTCCTCTGTTGAGCAGTGTGACATTGCTGTATCATCTCCCTTGTGCTGCCAGAGCTGTTGAGAGCCTTAAGGAAGTCATGGTATCATTTGAATTTGAACTTCTTCCTGACATGGTTTCTCCCCACCAAGTTTGACAACCAAACAACCTGGGTGTTGGCAGATCTTTAATGTAGCCAAAGCGATCATCCAACTGGAGCATGGGAGTGACTTGGCATTGGGTGGCGAGATCCGGAGTGGCAATCTATACGGCTTCTTGAAGCGATCTGATAGGTCTATTGGAGAACAATTCCCTGCTGAGGTGTGACAGTGTCTTTGAGCAAAGGGTTGCTGGAGAGGGATCGCTAGCGATAGTAGAGATATCCAAGGAAAGGGTCCACATAGTCATGGCATTGGTGGTGGCTGCGGTGGTGGTAGCTGCGGTGGTGGCTGTGGTGGTGGTAGTGTTAGGAACAGTTCCAGACCGTGACTTCGGGTCCGGTTCCGGGTCCAACCCGAACCGTTGCCAAATTGGGGTCCGTGTTGTCAATAAACCGGAACCGTCAACTCGGGTACGGATCGATGGTCAACTCCCAACCCGTCTGAATTGGGCGTGTTGTCAGCGGGTCCATCGATAGATTCAATTAAGGATATTGCTTTTGGAGCATGTGAATAGTATATTATCAAAATCGTGTTTTCAACAACCAAAGATATGTTTTTGCAAGCATTGCAGCTTGCAATATCGATTCATTTGGAATTGGTATTGTACCTTTGATACATTGTATTGATGTCTATCACAGCAGTCAATAATTCCGTTATGAACATGGAGATTACCGCATGCCTTGATTACCAAATATGCAACAACTGAAACTGTTGACGCTCCGTTGACGCTCATTTTCAGGATGCTGCATGGAGCATGTCGCTGTTGTCTTTGCCAGTACAGGCTGCCAATATTTGATAAATGGATGTCTGCAACTGATCGGAAAATAATTTACCCAAGATACGAAGCTAAATATTGTTGACGCTCCGTTGACGCTCATTCCCAGGATGCGGCAGCGAGCATGTCGCTGTAGTATGTCCCAGTAAAGGCTGCCAATATCTGTCAAATGGATGTCTACAACCAATCGGAACATAAATTACCCAAGATGCGAATCTGAAACTCATTGACACTCTGTTGATGCTCATTATGCGGATGTGGCAGGGAGCATGCCGCTGTAGTTTTTCCCAGTAAAGGCTGCCATTATCTGATAAATGGATCTCTGCAACCAATCAGAATATGAATTACCCAAGATGCGAGGCTAAAAATCTTTGACGCTCCGTGGATGCTCATCCTCGGGATGCGGCAGGGAGCATGTCGCTGTAGTTTTTCCCAATAAACACTGTCAATATCTGACAAATGGATGTCCACAACCAAGCGGAAGATAGATTACCCAAGATGAGAAGCTAATAATCGTTGCCGCTCCGCTGATGCTCATTCTCAGGATGTGGCAGGGAGCATGTCGCTGTAGCTTTTTGCAGTAAAGGTTGTCAATATCTGACAAATGGATGTCTACAACCAATGGAAACATAAATTACCCAAGTTGCAAAGCTAAACATTGTTGACGCTCCGTTGATGCTCATTCTCAGGATGTGGCAGGGAGCATGTCACTTTAGTTTTTCCGAGTGAACGCTGTCAATTTCTGCCAAATGGATGTCCACAATCAATCAGAACATAAATTCCCCAAGATGCGAAGCTGAAACTTGTTGACACTCCGTTGACGCTCATTCCCAGGACGCCGCAGGGAGCATGTCGCTGTTTCATATGCCCATGAAGGCTGCCAACATATCGGTTAGGCATCACAGCGACCAAATTGTTGTTCAATTACCGTACTTACAAAACCAGAAATCGTTGACGCTCCATTGATGCTCATTTCAATGTATTGTTCATTTGACATCAGCTGCCATCGATAATAGTTTTCATTATGATTTGAATATATTGGTAGTCATTCTGCCAGATTGAGACTTGGCCTTGTGAAAAAGCCGAGCATAGTAACATTCTTGCACTGTTCGCTCTCACACGACTGAAATTTATGTATCTTGTCAAAAGCTTCAAAGCACCTGCTATACATATGTTTATCAACCGATATTGACAAGCTACTGCTCACCATTCGCCCATAATCTCTCTCTAACTAAAACTCTAGTTCAAGATACATAAAGAAGCTGGTTGAACATTGACCCATTCTGTCCTACTGTTTTTTCACTCCCATGTTCCTCGTCATGTCAATTGCATTGACCGTCATCAACACCCTGTGAGCCTATCTCTTTGACTTCCGTGTCGGCCGAATCAATGCAGGAACATTTCGCGCGGCGCTCACATCCCGCTGCTCTGGGCATTCCGGAACCTCGATTCTATTGTCTTGCTCTATATCAGATTCAATGTCCGCTGGGCAGTTGTCTTTGCTGTCATTTGGATTATTTATGTTGCAATTCCAGTTAAGACAATCTTCAGTGTCCAAAATGATTTCAGGTGCACTATCCTCATCACTTTCGACTGGATCATGGTTGATTCTTCGGATTTGGCAGACATTCAATAGTTGAGTCCGTCCTCCCGGGAGGTTCTTTGCAGACAAAGGTTGTGGCAAAGGAGATGTTTCTGATGATTTAAATGCAGCCGCACCATCATGTTTAAAGAGTGAACATGATGCTTTGACGATATCTTCCGTGTCCGGAATGTAGCGCATGGCAGTTATCTGCTTGTTCTGCGCGCGATATTCTTTCTGGGTAGCATGTAGGTTTTGGCTGCCCTGCCACATCTCCAAATAGTCGTGAACCTTGGCCGTTCTGTGCAATTTCCTTTCCTCCGCCTCATTCTTGATTTCCAAGTCATTTTCTGTGTTCATTCTATCCAATGATGGCTCAGCGCCTGCCAAAATCCTGTTATTGGCTCGAGCAAACTGCCTGACCATGGCCTTGTTGCGAAGAGTCTCGCCGGTGGTTCTTGACTGCCTCTAGCCGAAAACATGGTGGCCTAGGGAAAAACTGTCCTCCACTCTGACACCACGTGGGATGATAGAGAATATGTTGCGGGCCACATTAGAGAAATCGGTGTACTTGGAGTGCGTTTCCTCTTGTTGATGCCACCAGGCGGTTATTTCCAGTAACCATAATATACTGCTAATCTCCATTGGGTCGGAGTGGTAATCATTGAGATTTGGTTTCATGTGACCCCAGTTCTGTGGTGCTTCAGGCAGCCAATTCAAATGGAGCCTGGCGGCTGTCGATAAGTGTGCTGCGCAATCACTTCATCCTGGTGTCCTCTCAGCCACATTGTTAGGTGTTAAGTATTCTTCATCATCGCTGCACAAATCATATGGATCAAAGGATGATCGACAGGATCCTAAAACCTTTTCAGAGTGGGTAAGATTGTTACTCATTGAGCTTTCTTGTTTATTTACCGGCACACGTCGCTGCTTGGCACTGGATTCATTCTCCATGTACTTCAGAACGGCCTCTTGGTATTGGGTAGTATACATTGTCTCGTCTTCAGGATCAATACCTATTCCATTGTCCCACTTTCGAAATGATCGCGACTTCCGGACAAGATTGAGGATATCTGCAGAATTGAGAAGCATGTCTGTCGATGGAGTCACTTCAGTGTAACAGTTGGACAGCTTGTGTTGAGCTAACTTCACGGCGAAGAACAAGTCTTCCATCAATGGAGACTGTTTCTTAGCCAAAGCTCGCATCACGCCATCCATGGGATCGAACTATCATTTCACACTGTGATAATGTGATGCAATGTGGCAGTATGCCTCTTCGACATGCACAGGGTCCAATATCGGAATGGCCTCAACACTTCCATGACATACTTCACAATTGTCCATTCATCTTGAGTTGTGAAGAGTGGCCGGTAATTGCTGTAAGTTGGATTGTTAAGCCACTCACATCGGAATTCGTGTAATCGGAAGGCGCGCTCCAGCAACTCCAGGGTCGAGGTCCAACGGGTCTTCACATCCATAATCGGAAGTACCGTGGTGCGGGCACTACCCATTTGACAGTCAATGGACTCGTTTCGACGACCAGGTGTTAGCGAACTCAATACATTAAGCATTGTCTGCTATATGAAGGTCAGTTTCAGCACTTTCAACATATCCTGAAATACGTACTGTCTCAATTATCTTTGCTAAACCTGGTCTCATGGCCGACACCATATTGATTCAAGTGTTGCCCTCTTTTCGAAGCCTTTGACTGTTCCCAATGTCTACACTTTCATTCTCTCCTGATTGCCGATCACACAGATGGGCTGCCCAAGACTTGGTGCGGCCTTTGACACTGAGACTGCTCATGAATGCACCTAACACCCGGCTGTATGACGTGTGCCATGCAAGGTATGTGGTTCCTCAATGCAGGCCACTCGATTCAAGAGGCCTCAAAGGTTGATTGCAGCTCGCATGTCATCGAGTAATTTGAGGAGGTATTATCAGTGGCAATTCCAAGCAAACGGCTGTCGGTAAGCTCGAAACAACGAAGAACATCCTTCAAATGTACGGCCAGCCTTGCTCCAGTATGTTGACCCTTGACCTGCCAGACTTAATTAGTTTTCGAGACGTGAAAAGAACAGGAGATCAACGTTGTCGAATGCGAGTTGAACTTCACGCAATGCCCAATTTCGATCCATATAGTAAGCAATGACTGACCTGATGGCTACTTTGTTCATTGATGTCCATCCATCCAGAGCTAAACTAACTTCATTTTGTGACAGCAATTGCTTCTTAATTGCATCCATGGTCAGTGCATATTCCCTCCGCCAAATGTTACTAAGGGTTGTAGCGGACGGCAGCACTCGGTCATCGCGTAATGCCCCATATGACCATCGTAGCTCGAGATTTGATAAAGCATTCCATGGACTGTGAGCCTAAACAAATGCTAAGATGAGGTAGCGATTCCACGTGTCTTGGTGAAATTCGGAAGTTTCAAAGTCCTTATCCGCCAGTTTGGAACATTTGTCTGTCATTTCAGTCAATATGGATCCACCTGGATGTCAAATATGATCTTCCTCTGCAACCATACTATTGTGATTCCTCGACTTCCTTGCCTCTTCAGGATGGCCAAAGCTGTTTCATCAACCGTCGAACTAGTCAATTCTGTAACTTCTGACTCTGTTAATTCGTTTGACTTTGCGATGTGAGCTTTGCCAGCAAGTGTTTCCCCATTGAGCTAGTCCCATGTTCTGATGGATGGCGAAGAACTTGATGACAAACAATGCATATGATGCCAGGGCTGCCGGTCTCATGAATTCTGCAGTGTAAATACAGTCGCCACAAAGGTGCATGTCTTGAATTATTCCACCCAATAGGCCGCTTCGAGTCTACATTCATTGAAGCCCACCAAGCATCAAAGATGATTGGCAGAGTAAGGTCGCTCAAATCACGAATAAAGACAAGTTCATTTTTGGAAGAGATCATAACCTCGAGCCATGAGGTGTTCTAAGATTATGAATGCGACATGGTGGTAGGAATCAGACAGCTGGGTAATCTGACTCGAAAGACGGCCAAAATTGACGATACAGCAAATCAGACTGCAGGTTCTGAAGTATTGACTCTACTGCTACGACTGAATTAATCAGATCTGTAGGACATTGCATGTATATGTTTGAAGTTGTATACAAGGTTAGATTGCAAAGACTGACCGCGTGAAACTCGGTTTAGGAACAGCACATTGCAGTTCATTGCTCTGTACCATTCTGAGCCTCCTCAAAGACTGTTGACACTCTGCGGGCGCTCTATTGTAAGAGGCGGACGTGATATCGTCACTAGCATTTTTGCCAATAACGGCTGCCGATGGGTTCATTGAGGGTTATGTACGTTCTATTGCCGTTAGGTTATCCCAGATGGAAGATCAAAATTCGTTGACGCTCCGTTGACGCTCATTTTGTGACGTTGTAACGATCTTGTTGTAAGCATTTTTGCCTAGAACGGTGGCCAATAGTTCGATTCTGAATCAAAGTTGTCCCATTGCCCCTTGATATTCCAGGATTCAAGGCCTAAAATTGTTGACACTCCGTTGATGCTCGTTTTAGGGCATTGTCACGAGGTCGTCGAATGCATTGTTGCTTAGACACGCGGCCGAATGTTCGATTATGGATTACAGTAGTGTCACAGCCCCTTGACATTGCAGAATGCAAGGCCCAAAATGGTTGACGCTCTGTTGAGGATAACTTTTAGTGCATAGTAACGAACTCATCGAACGCATTGTTACCTAGACAGGCGGCCGATAGTTCGATTATGCCCCAATGTCGCCCCACAGCCATTGCATTTTCCAAGATACATGGCCAGAAGTCGTAGACTCTGCGGTGATGCTCATTTATAGGGCATAGTTACGAGGTTGTCGACAGCATTTTTCCCTAGAAATGCGGCCGATAGTTCGATTATGGATAACAGTAGTCTCATACCCCTTTTATATTCCAACACGCAAGGTCTAAAATTGTTGACTCTGCGTTGACAGTCATTTTTAGGGCATGGTGATGAGGTCTTCGCAAGCATTTTGCCTAGAAAGGCAGATGCAAGTTCGATTATGGATGAAAGCAGTGTCATAGTCCCTTGATCTTCCACAATGGAAGGCCTAGAATCGATGACACTCAGTTGACGCTCATTTTTAGGGAATAGTGACACAGTGGTCAAACACATTTTTGCCTAGAAAGGCAGCCGATAGTTTGATTATGGCTTGATGTCGCCATGCAGCACCTGCGTTTTCCAGGATGCAAGGCCAGAAATGGTTGATGGTCCGTTGACGATTGATTATTGGACATAGTAGCGATGATGTTGCCACAATTTTTGTATAGAATGGCGGGCTATAGTTCGATTATGAATCAATGTCGCAGTGAAACAATCTGGATTTTCCATGATGCAATGCCAAAAATCGTTGACGCTCTCATCAGCAACAACCCCAGTTTCCGTCTGAAACACCCGGGTGTTCCGGACGGCTCTGACGGCTCTGACGGAACCTCGTACCCTCTGACGGAGAATCAC
>Ga0307515_10001116_pt1 | contig 61463 bp, 56 predicted proteins | sample 17_EM_MG_FD_194513 | JGI IMG/M metagenome (GOLD analysis project Ga0307515, IMG submission 194513) | Populus trichocarpa ectomycorrhiza microbial communities from riparian zone in the Pacific Northwest, United States - 17_EM | ecosystem: Host-associated > Plants > Roots > Unclassified | place... | reverse complement strand
TGATACATAGATGAGAATACAATCTGAATACGTGAGTTTTAACAATTGTTGAACGATAAGTAGTAGCTATGATTTCCAGGCGCACCTGCCGGATTCCAGGCGCACCTGCAGCATTCCAGGCGTACCTACAGCATTCCAGGCGCACCTGCAGCATTCCAGGCGCACCTGAAGCATTCCCAAAGAAGATGTTTTTCCCTGACTGTTCTAGTGTGATTCGAGGTGCTTCCAGCCTTGTCACAGGCGCTCCCAGATTTGTCACCAGCGCTCCCAGAGTTGTAGCCGGCACTCCTGGGTGCACCCAAAGTTCTCTCCGGCACACCAAGGTGTTCCCAAACCTATCACAATCACTCCCATGGGACTCTGGTACCAGTCATCGGAGATCTCAATTACTCTGAAGGCCGGCCGGAATGCCCACCTACAGTCTGATAGTCTTCTGACATTGACGCATCTAAGTTTACACTCCACATCCTCTCAGACACTTCTGCAGTCTTCCAGAGACTAAAATACATTTTGCTGATGAATTCGAGGAATCACAATGGTAAATTTGGAGAGGAAAATCAAATTTGATATTCAGTTAAATCCATATTAATCGAAATGACAGAAAAAACATTCCAAACTGGCAACTAAGGACTTTCAAACTTCCGAATTTCACCAAGACACGTGGAATCGCTACCTCATGTTAGGATTCGTTTCGGCACTCCTTCCATGGAACGCTATACCAAATCTTGAGCTACGACGGTCATATAAAGCATGACGGGACAACCTATATAACGGCGGCACGTGACTATGGCCGGGTAACGGCCATTCTATATAGTTGGCTCGTCACGAGACTCTGATCTCCAGGGATAATCTTACCTATACACCTATACTTACTATCACTCGAGTCCACATTTGCAACCGTATACCATAATTACCATACGTATGCCTATAAGGCCGAGTGCTGGCGTACGTGCCGTTACACTATTATCGCGTTATCAGTAAACGGATACGTTTCGCTCACGGGATTTTACGAGTTTTACTCCTTTACCGACGCGCCACATCATCATGTCTACAATTGAGATTACAGCGTTAAAAACGACATATCGAAGCATGATTACTGCAAGCACGGATATCGGTCGTTTCATCATCCAATTGGGCACCCTGATGGCAGCGGAGAAGAATTCCGAGACCGATTCTCGCACGAGACACGTCACCGGCGATGACGAGAATTATCACGACTACTGGCCGCAACTATTCTGTCCGGCCAATGAGAGAAACCGAATACCATTTCCACAAGTCAATGGAACGCGATCATCAGTCGGAGAACCTACAATCTATGGCGCAATCTTACCCCTGAGTCGGCAATACGAAGCACCGAAAGACAATTGCGAGTCAGCGCATCGTGTATACCTACAACTATAGCAACCTCGAAGAAGCCTGGAGGACAGCAAAAACAACAAAGGTAATTGGGAGAGTCTCAGAATGGCAGCGATATGAAATGCAACTTACGACCATTCATCTCTGAACCTACGGAAAACACTTCCGGCAATTCTAATAATTCCAATGATCCGGTCGAGACTCAAGTTTACGTGGAAGCCCGCGATCCTGACAATGAAGACGAAGACGAATACGAAGATGGTTCAACCCTCCCAGAAACTGACGATAATCGTGGCCGAGACGACATCTTGTCAAAGATCACCGAGGACGACCAAAGGAGATGCTTGAGCAGAATCGGATGCTACTTAAACTCCTGTTCAAACAACACGCCGAATGGAAGGAGGACAGAACCCGAATGCTTTCCGAAACGGACCGCAGCCGAGCCACTGTCACACCGGAGAATCCCGGAAATCAGTCCAAAACCTTTAAGATGGAGGACCCCTTACGGTACTGCGGTGGAGCGAAAGAGCTGGATAAGTTCCTTGAAACATTACTGTCAAACTTTGCTTCTCATCAGCACCTATTCCCAAGCAGCGATCCCGATCAAGTCAAACGGAAAATATGGACCCATCCGAGTTGGCTAGCAACATACAAGAGGTGAAGGACCCGTGCTTAGAGAATTTCGAACTCTTCACGAACGAGCTTCAAAAGATGTATGTAGATAAAGATAGGCGCCTCAATTCAGCGAAAAGCCATGCAGGAGTACCAGCAACTACCAAACGAATCAGTCCGAGTTTATGCCAACCGCTTGATAGCAAGTGGGGGAGAGCCGGCTGGAACCTCATAACGCACGAAGTGGTCCTATACGACATGGCATGGGCGGGGCTGCGGCACGCACTTAACACGAAAGTCAGACCTTGGATCTCCAGCGGCAAAGACAGGTTCGACACGACACACTAGACTACCTCTTCGACTGTGCGGCGGCCTTGGAGTTCAAACCGGACGACAAACAGACCAGGGGACAACAACAGCAGAGCCAATATGGAGAGTCTCAGAAAGCGGCGATAAGCAACGCAACTTCCAACCCTCCATCTCCGAACCTGCGGAAAGCACTTCCGCCAATTCAAATAATTCTAACAATCCCGATACCGGGAATTCAAAATCGGTCAAGTCCCATATGCCCAGTGGAGGCAGCCGTGCCAACTATACACAGCGCCGTGGCTTTCAAAAGAGGTCTACGAAAGCCGAAAGGCAAACCGGCAACGCACTAGCTGCGGCAGCGGAGACCACCAAACCTACCTTGTACCAAATATACATGGCAACATGCAGCGAGTCAAAGCACAAATCGACTGCGGTGCAATGAGCATCTTGATATCGCCAAGCCTGCTTAGGAAACTCGAGCTACCCTACGAAGCAGCATTCACCTTCACCCTGGCCCAGTGATGATGTCTGTAAAGGAGAGCCGAAAGGCAAGTCTCTTGGTTCAGTTTTTTGAATACCTTAAACTGGTTGACGAATCGGAGGTGTTAGTTGGTCGTCCCAATGAAGGTATACGATCTAGTCTTGGCCTTGCCATGATTTCTGGCGAAAAACCAAGAAATCGACTGGAGCAACGGTCGATTGACAGCCCTGTGAGCGCCAAATGGACCGCAACGAGCGAAGATTCCAGCAGCAGATTGGACAAGTCCTCTGCCGGAACGCGGTGAGGTAACCAGCATGGTGAGCCTTCTCCGGGTATACAACTACTCGGGGCTACCGCATTTGATCATCTCTGAGCGAGTGAGGAACTGGTCGAGGTATTTGCCATATGACTTGGCGAATGTCAAGGGTTGCTGGGAGCATCGCTGGAAGGCATCACCGTAGGTGAGAGAAACCCCAGGATGTTGAACGCGCGAGCAGGAGCAGCGGCTGTATTTGCGGCAGATGAGTGACACAGTGACGGTGCTTGAATGACTGCTACCGGCTCGCCGAGACACGAAGGGAGAAACTGCACAACGGGGGTGGTCTATTGCGACGAACCGTCTGATCCAGCCAACCCGGGACCCCTGCCCATCTCCACTCTGCCAAAGCATGCTACAATGCAGACAAGGCTAACGAGAATAGGAACAGACATCGTTAACATGGAGATGGAAACAGATGATGGGGGTCGCATCCCAGCCCAATATCAAGAGTTCACAATATCTAGATTTGTCGTATCCTCGTGACATACAAGGACTATGTGGACGTTTGCAGCAAAGATATGCCAACTCTCGCACCGCACCTTTCACGCCATCCAAAGGGAATTTGTGAGGAACAGCAATTCTGGCTCGAGGAGCGTAGGAAGATGGTGAGAGGAAATGACAAGATACCCGGCCGTGAGGAACCACACAAATTGAGTGGATCTATGAAATCGCGGAAACAGCGAGCCTACATCGAAGCTAATCGAACCAATAGATTCATCCAGCGATCATCTCCTGCGGCAGCACCGATCAGGTTTGCAAAGAAGGACGGCGGACAGCGGCTGTTTGTGGACTACGGAGCTCTCAATAAAGCCACGCAATGCGTATCACCTCATCCAAATCAAGGAAGGCGACGAGTACAGAATCACGTTTCGCACCCGGCACGTAGTTCGAGTACCGAGTCATGCCGTTCGGGTTGACGAACGCACCAGCGGCCATACAACCAAGCTACAAACCAATTAGAGGAGATAAGTCGTCGGCAGAGCAACGACTTTGAAAGAGAGGGATGACCCTACAGGAACCGAAATCCTCATATACGATGACCCTACCGGAGGTGCCGGAATGAGGGACCAGAGTGCACTTAACGACAGAGAAGTCCAGCCGCACCCACCGAGCAGGGATAAATGAACCTAGAGAACAATTGCTACGGTCGATTGCGACGAGTTCAAATACCAACAGCTACATTGAGCACCCATTGCCCAGGTCTACACGATCACCATACCCCTAACCGTGTCAGTCATTTCACGGCCAATGTTCGAAATCAGAGACGACAAGATCAGACCAAGCGAAGTCAACAAAGGGGAAGAGCAGTCTAAGGGTCAATGATGAAGCAAGTCGAAACACGAAGCTAGTCCAAGCACGAAGCAAGTCGAAACACCAAGCTGGTCAATGACCAACCGAGTCAAAAAGCAAGGCCAAAGCGAGTGGGAAAATGAGACGAGAGCAAGTGCAAAAATGAGACAAAGCAAGTGGAAAAATGAGACAAAGCAAGTCGACCAAGACCTGCCAAAAGACAAGCGAAGCCGAAGACCTCCAAAATCCAGAGAAGAAGGCTGTCGAAAGACGCGTTGGTCAAAAAAGATCACCAAAAGTCTACTGAAGTACATAAGTCTACCGAACCACGACGGCGATCAACAACCGATTTGAGTCTAAGTCGTCGACGGAGCAACGAACTTCAAAAGGGGGGATGACCGTGTCAAACATGTGTAATACTTACAAGCCAAAAGCCCACCTGGATGCAGTCTACTGAGACACACTGAGAAGTCGACCGAGAAGTCTACTGAGAAGTTGACCACTCAAGTCCTACTGACAAGCCAAGAACCCACCGGGAGGCAGTCTGCCGAGACACGCACCAGGAAGTCGACAGAGAAGTCAACTGAGAAGTCAACCAGCAAAGACCAACAAGTCGACCAAGATTCAACTGAAGCCACCGATCGAGAGCGCAACCAGAAGTCGACCGTGAAGTCTACCAAGATGTCGACCACGATTCTACTGAAACCGCCTATTAAGAGCAACGATGAAGTCGACCGGATGGTCAGCGAAGCGGACTTCCAAAGACGATTACCGCGTCACGCAGCATCTACAAGTCAATGCCACTACCGACTGCAAGATATACTCAACAGAGCGTGCGGAAGCACTGCACAGAGCTCAGACAACGCTAGCGTGCTTGAACTTGGTAAGTATAACCATTTAAGAGAAACTTACGTGTTAGATATCGACGAATAAGACGCGATTGACGTATATGATTGACGGCTACGACCGATGCCGGCAGCTGAAGCTCCCATCGATGCCAAGTCACGAGCGGAAGCTCTACCACCCTGACAATTTCAACAAAGACCTACGCCGAGATACAATCTACGGGAGTGAGGGTCGTTGGTGCATGGGTTGAGTTAGGAAGTCGAGATATGGCGATGGGATCACTTTTAGATGTTGTCATGTTCTCTCTTCTCTTCTTCTCTTCTTTCGATCTCGGCCCAGTACAAATGGCGTCGGCACGGGTTTTTACCACCAGTCAATGGATGTGGAGTTTCCCCGTGCGCCAGATCCGCCGAAAGCTCGCCATGGAGCTGTACTGATCGGTAGCGGGACTTATGATTTCGTACGAGTACGTACGCAGCATAGATGTATAATACTTTCTTCCCTTTCCTCTCCTTTCTCTTGTACGGTATATGCAGCCCAGGCGGTCTGCGCCTGAACAGGGGGATGATGTAACGGCGGCAGGTGACTGTGGCCGCCTAACCGCCATTGTATATAGTCGGCTCGCCACGAGACTCAGATCTCCAGCGATAATCTCACATATACACCTATACTTACTATCACTCGAGTCCACGTTTGCAACCATATACCATAATTACCATACATATGCCTATAAGGCCAAACGCTGGCGTATGTGCCCTTACAACCTAGTCCTACCATCCGCCACGACCCTTAGTAACATTTGCCGGAGGGTATATGCACTGACTGTGGATGCAATTAAGAAGCAATTGCCATTACGAAATACAGTTAGTTTAGCTTTGGAAGGATGGACCTCAACGAACAAACTAGCCATAACCTTGGTCATTGCTTACTATATGGATCGAAATTGGGCATTGCGTGAAGTTCAACTCACTTTTGATGAGGCTTATCGCCTGTTGTGTTCCCGTTCCGAAAGGTAATTAAGGATGATAGGTCACGGGGCAACATACTGGAGCAAGGCTAGCTCTACATTTGAAGGTCGTGCTGGATTGTTTTGAGCTTACCGACAGCCGTTTACTTGGTATTACAACGGATAATGCTTCCTCAAACTACTCGATGACACGCGAGCTGCAATCATCACTCGAGGCCTCTGGAATCGAGTGGCTGGCATTGAGGAACCACATACCTTGCATGGCGCACGTCATACAGCTGGCTTTAGGTGCATTCCTCAATAGTCTTGGTGTGAAACGCCGCACCAAGTCTTGGGAAGCCCATGAGCGCGATCAGCAATTTGGAGAGAATGAAAGCATGGACATTGGGAAGAGTCAGAGACTTCGAAAAGAGGGCAATGCTAGAATCAACAAGGTGTCGGCCATGAAACCAGGTTTAGCGAAGATAATTGACAAAGTACGTATTTCATGATATTTTGAATATCCTGAAGCTGACCTTCATATAGCAGAGAATGCTTGCTGTATTAATTATGCTAACACCTGGTCTCCGAAACAAGTTCATTGACTGTCAAAAAGCTAACGTCCGCATTGCAGTACTTCCAATTCTGGATGTGAAGACACATTGGAACTCTACACTGGAGTTGCTCAAGCGCCCCTACCGATTACGGGAATTCACACGCGAGTGGCTTCATAATCCAAAATACAGTGATTACCAGCCACTATTCACAACTCAGGATGAGTGGACGATTGTCAAGTATGTCATGGAAGTATTGAGGCCATTTCGATATTGGACCCTATGGATATCAAAGCGGCATACAGTCACATTGCATCACGTCATCACAGTGTACAATGACATGTTTGATCACATGGATGGCGTAATGCGAGCTTTGGCTAAGAAGAAGACTCTGTGGAAAGAAGACTTGTTCTTCCCTGTGAAGTTAGCTCGACAGAAGCTTTCCAAATACTATGCTGAAGTGACACCAACGACAGGCTTGCTTCGTATTTCCACACACATCCTCGATCATTTCCGGAAGTTGCAATCATTTCGAAATTGGGACAACGGAATGGATATTAATCCTGAGGACGAGACATCCTACACTACACAATACCAAGAGGCCTTTCTGAAGCATGTGGAGAATGAATACTGTGCCAAACGGCGACGTGAGCCTGTCAATAAACTCGAAACCATACCGAGCAACAATCTCCCCCCCTGTGCAACGGCATCAGGGTCGTATCAATTATCCTTTGATCCATATGATTTGTCCAGCATTGATGAGGAATACTTAACGCCTAACAATTTGGCTGAGACGACACCCGGACGAAGCAATCGCGCAGCCCGCTCATTGACCGCCGCCAAGCTCTGTTCGAATTCGCTTCCTGAGGCCCCAAAGAACTGGGGACAAATTAATCCAAATCTCAATGATTACCACTCCGACCCAATGGAGATTAGTAGTTCATTGTAGATACGGGACATAACGGATTGGTGGCGCCAACATGAAGAAACGCACTCACAGTACGCCGATCTCTCCAATGTGGCGCGCGACATAGTCTCTATCATTCTACATGGTGTTGGAGTGGAGGCCAGTTTTTCCCTTGGCCGAGATGTTATTGGCTGGAGGCAGTCAAAAACCACAGGCGAGACCCGTCGCGAAAAATTTGTTGTAATGCAGTTCGCTTGAGCCAATAACGGGATTTTGGCACGCACTGATCCAGAATTGGATACCATGAACACAGAAAACGACTCAGAAATGAGGAAAGAGGCGGAGGAAAGGAAATTGCACAGAATGGCCAAGGTTCACGACTTTTTGGAGATGTGGCAGGGCAGCCGAAACCTACATGCTACCCAGAAGGAATCTCGCGCTCAAAACAAGCAGATGACCGCCGTAGGATACATTTCGGATACGGAAGAGATTGTAAAAGCATCCTGGTCACTCTTTCAACATGATGGTGCAGCTGCATTTAAATTGTCAGAAAGATCACCTTTGCCACCAGCTTTGCCTGCAAAGTACCTCCCTGGAGAACGAACTCAAATCTTAAATGTCCACCGAATCTGAAGAATCAACCATCATCCAGTCGAAAGCGATGAGGATAGCGCACCTGAAAACATTTCGGACACCGATGATTGGCTAAACTGGAGTGGCGACTTGGATGATCCAATTGACAGCGAAGAGGATTGCGCAGCGGGCGATGAATCCAATATAGAGCAGAACAATCGCATCGAGGATCCGGAATGCCCAGAGCAGCAGGATGTGAGCGCCGCGCCATATGTGCCCAGATTGGTTCGGCCAACACGAAAGTCAAAGAGACAGGCTAAAGATGTGTTGGTGACGGTCAATGCAGCAGAAACGAGGAGAAATACAGGAGGGAAGAAAAAGTAGGACAAAATGCGTCAATGGTTCTCCAGCTTAATGTAGCATCACCGAGAGTTTCAGTTAGAGATATATTATGTGCGAATGGTAAGAAGTAGCGTGTGAATATCGGTTCATAAATAGATGTATACCAGGTGCAATGAATCTTTTGGCATGATACATCATTTTTAGTCGTGTGAGAGTGAACAGTGCAAGATTATTATGCCGCTCGGCTTTGCCACAGGGCCGAGTCTTAATCATGCAGAAGGACAACCTATAAAGTCAAATCAGGATGAAAACAATTATCGACGGCAGCAGATGATGAATGGACAATGCATTATCATGAGCGTCAACGGAGCGTCAATGATTTGTGGTCTTGTAAGTACGGTAATTCACCAGTGACTTGGTCGTTGTTATGCATAACAGACGTATTGGCACCGTTTATTGGCAAAAGATATAGCAACATGGTCACCGCCCCATTCTTAGCATGAGTGTCAACGGAGCGTCAACGATTATTAGCTTTGCATCTTGTGTAAGTTATGTTCTGATTGGTTGCAGACCTCCATTTATGAGATATTGGCAGCCTTCACTGGCAAACACAACAGCGACACGCTCCCTGCAGCATCCTGAAAATGAGCGTCAACGGAGGGTCAACAATTTTCAGCTTTGCATCTTGGGTAAGTTATGTTCCGATTGGTTGCAGACATCCATTTATGAGATATTGGCAGCCTTCACTGGCAAAAACAACAGCGACATGCTACCTGCGGCATCCTGAAAATGAGCGTCAACGGAGCGTCAACAGTTTTAGGACTTGCATATTTCGTAATCCAGGCATCGCGCGGATCTTCGCGTGCATAACTGTATTATTGACCGCCTTCCTAGGCAAAAATACCATTTATCGAAGGTGAAACACAGATACCAAATTAATCAATATTGCAAACTGCTCAACAAGTAAAAGCACATTGTTGGTTGCTGAAAACGCGATTCTGATGAGATACTATTAACACACTGCAAATACAAGAGCCTTATATGAATCTATAGATGGACCCGCTGGGCGACCCGCTTACAACCCACCCAATTCAGACGGCTTGGGTGTTTACCATGGAACCGTACCTGAGTCAGCAGTTCGGGTTTATTGATGACCCGGACCGCCAATTTGGCAACTGTTCGGTCTGGATCCTGACCTGGACCCGAAGTGACGGTCCGGAACCGTTGCTAACACTAGTCATTACTATAAATAATCAAAGTATTGGCCACCTTCATAGGGAAAAAGGTCGGCGACACACTCCGTACCCCTTCATGAAAATGGGCGTCAATGCAGCGTCAACGATTTTTGGCCTTTCATCATTGGTAATCAAAGCAAGATGCATGGGTTATTGTGTATATATCATGTTCTGTCAGTTTTTCTAGGCTAAAACGGTGATGAAGTCTTCATTGCATCATTGTAAATGAAATTTGTTGTTTCTGTCCAGCAGGCTGTCACAGGAATGTCACTTGCTTATCTGCCTAGAGAGGCTGCCAATTCCTCCTTAATGGAGGTTTGCAATCATGCGCCACTTGAATTACCCAAGATAAAAGACCTTCAATCGTTGACACTCATTTGATGCTGATCTTCAAGATGGGGCAGGGAGCGTGTCGCTTCTGCTTTTGCCTATAAAGGAGGCCAATACCTCAGTTATAACTATCTGCAACCAATGCCCACTCTGATTACCCAGGATGCCAGACCTGAAATGGTTGACGCTGAGTTGAGGCACATTTCCAGGTTGGGGCAGGGAGCATTGGTCTACATATTTTCATCACAACAGTACCGAGTATATCCAAAAAGTACATCGTCGTACCATCGTTAATATTTTACGATTAACAGTAGGATATCTGAAAGCGACCATCGATAGAACAACCCAAAATGCAAACCCGGAGATTGGAACCCACGGGTCTAGCCAAACCGGGTGAAATCCGCTGGTTCACAGGTACAGGGCTGGGTTTGGACAGCCATGAAGCAGCAGGCTGGGTTTTTGGACAGTTCCGGAACCGAACTGAACCCTTTTCCAGGTCCTGACCCGGACCGCTGGTGGGTTACCCGGACCCATTGCTAATAGTAACCACCGGGCTGGGAGAAATTCTCACCTTCTGGTCGCAGAGAACAATTCTTGTTGGGACCGTTTCAACTTTCGGGCGGAACAGTTGAGATCTACCTAGCTGAACCTGGAAACTTTCAACTCAAAAGGCTTTTTTTGATGCTGGTAGAATCTAACATTTTCTGGCTGCAAGTTCCAGTGCTACCTGCCTGGGAGCAATTCTCAACTTCCAGTCAGAGAATGCAATTCATGTTGGGAAAGTTTCAACTTTCTGGTCGGTATTGAGATCAACCTTGCCGAATCTGGGTGCTTTCAACTTGTATGGCTTTGTTCATTATTGGTAGAAACGATAATCTCCCATCCAGATGATCAAATAATATCTGACTGCAAGAAATTCTCAACTTCCGGTCAGTGAATGATACAATTTTTTGTGAGACATTTTCACCGTCTGACAACAGGATGCATAGACTCCCAGCCTCTGGTCGGTGGATGCAGTTCTCCTTCCAACAGTGCCTACTTTCTGGTTCAAACTGAATCCTTAACCTCAACTCAGTGACAGCTATTCTAGGTATAATGCACCACAAGCACCTGGTAATTAATTCGGGATGATTTGTTACCATGCTATAACTGCGGTTATTGTGGACTACCACACATTCCAGATTAACCCAAAACAGCTCGCACATTCTCGTAACAGGGTCACGCCTTGCCACAACCTTTTCTGAAAGAATTGTCGAAACAATTGTTGTGGTGGTCTAGCGCAAAGTCTCATGCAGGAAAAGCTATATATTTCACACATTGCACAATTACTGAAGAGAGAAAGTTAACGAACTCTTGGAACGATGACCATATCTTCTTCACTATACTGGCAGCACCTCATCCTCACAGAATCATCTTCTCACTTGGTGAGTCACATTGTAATGACCCTAACCCTAACCCATACTTATTTGACCGAGTTGAAACCGGTGCGCATGCTATCAGCAACGGTTCCGGGTTACCCGGCTTCGTTCAGGGTCGGAACCGAACCAAAGACCCCGGTCCGGGTCAGGAACCGCCAAGCAACCCGAACTGCTTTGTCTTGGCAGGTTTGTTACCCGGAGTGGGCCTAAACCTGTGGTTTTTTGGCCACATTGAACCCAGACCACGGTTCCATTCTACGGTTCCCACGACTTTGGCTCTAATTATGTATGTGAGTTATGATCATATCGTGACTTGATTAATACGCACATTGTGCAGTTTTATGAACTCTTTAACCTGCAGCATACAGATTTGTGATACGATTGATATTCATTGAGTGACTGTGACATAAGAGTAAATTATAAGCAAAATTCGCGGGTTTTCGATAGCAACTCAACCAAAATTGGTCCGATGCCAAACCTGAATGTGCGAGGTGAAAGAGCGGCTAAAACTGCAGAATCTACGTATTGCTCATGTTGCGATATGATCAGAACTGAAGTACTTAATCGGTGCCAAAATTGTGAGCTTCAAATGGTGGGTTTTTGGTGGTAAAACCGGCCCATTTCCAATGGTCCGGGTTTTTCGTGTGGTAAGACCCGTTGCAACGGTCCGGTTTCGGGTGGAACCGGAACCGGAACCGACCTGCGATTTTGGACCCGTTGCTAACACTAGGTGCACAGATCCACTTTACAGTTCCCAGAACTTTGGCTGCAATTCAATATTTGGGTTCTCATCATATCATGAAATGATCAATACGTTGATTGTGCAGTTTCGACAGCTCTTCCACCTCCCGCCTTCAGATTTGCCATCTGACCAATATTGGTTGAATTGAGGTGAACTAATGCTATGTTATATGTGAAATTGGTGGGTTTTCAATTGTGACTGAACAATTATCAATCCGATTGAAAATCTGACCCCGGGAGGTGAGTGTGCGGCTAACACTGCATGCTCTAGGTATTGATCTTGTCACAATATGATCAGAACTCTGATACCCAATTGGACACAAAATTGTGAAGTTGAAATGTCCTGTTTGCGGTGGTAAAACCAGGCGAATTCCAATGGGTCAGGTTTGTTGTGTGGTAAGACCAGTTGCGATGGACTGGTTTCGAGTGGAACTGGAACCGGAACTGAACTGCGAATTTGGAACAGTTGCTAACACTAGGCACTTCTGGAGCCAGGCCCGGGACAGCGGCTAGCAAGACGGATCAATCCATGGCCAACGAGTCCCCTCCCTCACACCATCAAACGCGACATTCACTGTGTTCTGTGACATTCCGGTATCCCTGTGAAAGAAGTAGCAAACTGTCTGGCGAACATAACCCGCATTGCAAGTGGGGACACTACGATAGAGACTCCATACACCTCAGCCTCGAATATGGCCTGACGAATCTCCCAGGCAATGGCCAGCAGCCAAAGGTATGGTGGGAGGCAGACAAATGCAGCTAGCACTTCAGGTATAGGCTGAAGGGAAATGCAGACAAAAAGACCTATTCTGATGACGAGCTTGAAGTCATTAGTGGTCAGGTTTTACCTCCTAAAATCCGGGCTTGCACCCACTGGCGTATACTTAAATCAATTCAGTCACTGAGAGGACGACAAGTGCTGGTGGTGTCAAGGAACACTGGCCCAGATGCTGCAGCACCGCTTCCGCCACTGCAGCCGGTGGAGAGACCAGCAGAGCACGTTCTGGAAAGCAGTCGGACAGGCCATGGGTTAAGAGGATGGGATGTTTTGGTACATTTCATGAATGCAATTTTGTCGCCTGAGCAGACCGTCACAACATAAGTAGAGTGAATGCATAAAGGATACATAAAGAGATGATATAAATACCGTCAGAATTGACGAAAAAAGCCAAATCAATCGACCCCTGGCATGTGCCAGATATCTAGCTAATGGCGAATGCTACTGCATACCACTCCGACGCTCGGCATTTCGGTGCTGTCATCTAAGTTTGTGCAGTCAGATCATCGTCTAGCCTACAATTTGTTCGCAATGCCGTGTCAAACGAATCTCGACATCAATGTGGGTTTAAAACAAGCCACGAACCTGAGAGGCGTGGTTGAAAGAACCCTCGAGCTCTCTGCTCATACCAACAGGTTAGCCGAATCTAGATCAAGGTCTACTTCGGTCTATGAAACACTCCCTACATTCAATATTCAATAGTGCACTCGTACATGATCTACGACCCCCAGCTACTCAACTGAAATTCGTATGACATAGGACACAAAAATAAGGCAGACAGCGACGATTACCAGCACCAATAACACTCGCAGGACATACAAGATCAAAATCACGAGTGACAGAAGTACCGAAGCGATAGTACGCAAAATCAATATCGGTATAGCAAAAAGCAAAAGGAGAAAGCGCAAAATAGCAGTGATGAGGACCTCAACCGGGAAAAACACAGTTCGTAAAATAAGAACCGGTATACGGATGAAAAACGGCAGAGACCAGCTCATACCGTCTTCATCCGCATCCTCATAATCAGTCGCTCCGTATCGGTAACCCCGATATTGTGTGCCACCAAGCGAGCTTTCGAGTCTCCGCGAGGCGTGAGTAACGTCGTTATATCGAGACGGAGAGCACGGTAATTGTGCTCCAACAAACGAGCTTTCGAGTATTTCATCTGAGTAGTCGTAATATCGAGAGGGATAGCCTGGTAATTGTGCTCCAACAAACGAGCTTTTGTGTGTTGGCGCAGCGTAGTCGCGATATCGAGAGGGTGTTTTGCCATATGTCACAACCCTGTTCGGCTCATGGTTGGGATAACCCAATATCTTTTGCCTCACCAATGCCAATGACTGGGCGGTCAATCGTGCCGTTCCTCCATGAAGCGGCTCCAGTACGCCCAGTGGTACAATGAACCTGTCCTCTAACCTAACATAGCTCTGTTTTTCATCCGATAACGGTCTCCCCGTCGTTAAAGTCTGCAGTCTCTCTCCCGTATCAGGATGGGGGTCCGCCGGAGCGAGCGGAAGGTACTTTAGACGTTGTTTCTCCGACCATGGGGCGTTGCTAGAGAATTTCTCCAATAGGGGAGTGGATCGGAAAGTAGTGATCTGCTTGGTATTAGCAATTGGTGCGCGTGCGGCCAAGAGAAACGCACGGCGCAAACGAGGGTGCCACCAGGCCGCCAAGAAAGGACAAGGACTGGGTGGTTGAGACGGCCGTCCGTGACCGTCTTAGTAGGATCAATGGCTGGGAACCAGAGGATGGTGCCGGGTGTGGGATTAATAGCCGCGTCTTTCATCGTTCGCGCTTCAGTTTAGGAGATAGGAGAAACCATGAGTTGATCGGTTGAGTGACAGCGCTTATGTAGGTACATCTTGACTGAAATTTACCCGGTCACGCTTTGCTGTACCATTCAACTTGTGAGTACACCTGCCTAAATGGGAGAGACTGGTGATGTATCATGCCTTGCAAATCAACCCTAACCGCCGATCATCCTTTCTCACCAGAAATTTTGACTTTTCCACGGGGACGTGCTGCAAGGTCACGGTGTGGGGTCTTTTGGCAGACCGAATTATGGATGCTCGATGGGATAATCGTAGTGAGTCTACTTCACATAGAGCGGAGAAACATCCAAAAACAGAAAAACATGTAGACTGAAATGAAATAGGTACTTAGTTCATTTAGAAAGCATGAATATATACAATGTTACTGAGAATTCTAACCAGTTGTGTTCCATGTATTGGGGGACGGTGATCCTGCATTGATGTGAAGGAAAGGCAATGAGAAAGAGAACCTCGAGTCTATCTTCAATGAAGGCGAAAGAGTATGGCCAACAAGTCGCAAGTGCAACCACAACATAGCTAAGATTGAAACGAATAGACTGTGATTTCCTAGCGTGAGTGAGTTCAAGGTTATTTGACTTCCAGCTATCCATACAAATTGAATGATATTCCACCAGTGCATGCGCATTGTCAAAAAGATTATTCCATGTCCAGTTAGAGAGTGGATGGGGTTGGGCCAGATTGCCCACTGCGCATGAAGCAGTGCCTAGACGTTGATACATCGATCACATCGTTAGAAACTCGAACCAAATAGCATGCTCTGTGCCTGCTGAAACCATCATCAACATCGGTAGTCAACCGGGGATGTTTGGGTGAGTCTTCTTTAGCAGATTCCCCAGGCATTGCAAATCTCTTCTATCTATTCTCAACTCCGAGACTCTGTCGGTTCTTATCAACATACAACGACTCTATCATCGGCGATGTGCGACAGGTACTATCTTCCATCCCTGTCTGCTGCTTTGGCAACTGCTGTCACCCTTCCGACCGACATTTTACAAGCTGACCTAGATTATGCTTCTTTCTGCTTAGTTCTATCCGAGCAGCTTGAGGAAAAAACACTCTCCCGTCAGTGAGGGATATCGAGGAGGCTATTAGCTATCAATTTCAGCGCTCGGATACAGTAGCTAACCAGCCGCACCAAATTCCAAGCTCCAGAGTACAACAACATATAAACTCGAGAGGGAATACATTTAGCTTTAGCTGACTATAAAAAGCCGGCAGAAATCATTCCTATACTTTTTTTTTTTTTTCAACAGCTTCGCAAGTCTCTTCTCAAACCGTACTCTGCGCAAACAATTTGTTGACGGAATATTGGGCTGTCGGGTGAGATCATGGACTGGCATCGTGTGATTGCTTAGCTATTACGTGGGTTGCCACTTATCTTGACATCGTGTACTTAGATATTCTTCTTTTCTCTTCTCTCTTTAGAACTTAGACGGTTGACGAGTTTTCCACGCACACTCCAACACCTGCGTGTCAACGCAATTAAGAGATCTAAGCTATGGTATGAAACTAATTGGTGTGACACGCATCGGCCGTCACGGTTAGGCTAGAACGCCGGCAGAAGCTCTAAAAATGACATACGTATATATTTCTCAACACCAATTTCGGAAACCGCAGTGAACAAACCTTCTCTCACTCTCATATTTCCTCAACCAAAATTCCCTTTTTCACCGAAAGCAGCTAGTAATTCACTGCCGAAATCGAGATGACAGTTGTTTAATATTCTTTTTTCGATTAGAGACTTATTAAGGCAGACCATTGATGCGATTTAACAGTTAACTGCAATGCTTTAAAGTTTAAGCTTCGACAACGGTAGGATGCAGCGTTTAACAAGCCAATGACTGAAGGAGCTACAGTCAATAGTGTGCGGGGTGTTAGGATAGAATGAGAGGTTGATGGAGTCTTTTTCAGCCCCACCACCCACACCTGCGTTTGAAAGGTATCTGGCTTTTCTTTCCTTTGTTTTGCGATAGGTTCGGCGATTAGATTCTTGAGTGCTCAGGGTGAGCTTAGACAATAACAGCTTGTACTACGTAAGTCGATACCTTCAAAACCAATTTGCGCGTAGAGATAAGGATCTCTGCCGCAAGATTGTAGTCTCAAAACAGGTACGTTTCTGTTGGATATTGCAGGAACGACACGTTGATTGGTTGAAGTAACATTAAATCACATGGTGCGCTGCCGCAAATAACACAAGCCATGCCATGCACTCATCAGTTTCATCATTCAGCAGTGCCTCTCACCCGACTCCTCAGAACAATGTACCCTTGCTTCCAACCCTATTCCTCTCCATTGCTCTTTCAGGTCATTTACACATGGATCAACCAAAACATAATTGGCCTGATGGATCTTTTTCATAGTCTTCAAAGTTCGGACTCAAATTTCGCTTTGTAGGACCTGAAACACTCTCTATGGTGGATATTACTATGTGAAATTGATCGCAGGGATACAACAGTCTACAATTTTTTTACTGATAGTTTGCATATACTATACAACATTTTCCTCTTCGTCTACAAGTATGGTTGTAGTGTGCTCATTCCATTCGAGCTTGAATGGCTGGGGACCGATACAAGCACGAGAAAGCCAGAAAACACGTTTGCAATGTTGAAAAAGATGGGTGTTCGCCACTATTAACATACCCGCATCAGGTTTTTTAGCCGTAGGCCATTCAAAGTCCTAATTGGTTCATGCATCAGACATATAGATATGCCATGCTCTTAGGTTCCATTAAGTACACATGCATGGTCAGTAACCTACCGTTCTGAAGCCCACCTCGTCCTCAGGGGCGTTTCTCTGAAGTTCTGCAAATTTTTATACCGCCAATAAAGTCCGTTCATAAATTGATGACTCAGTCTTAGCTTTCAATTGTCGGATAAAGATATGAACCAGTTCGTCAAGCATCTCGGGAATGATACCAAGGGAAATGCGCCTTGGATTCATCACATAAGACAGTGTAGAGACCTTCTTACACTGGTCTTTGCCGACAGGAATTTCGGTCCGAAGATATTCCTGGTCTGGTATGTCTACCTTCTGATTCCAAATTCTTCTCCCGATTGCCAAACTACAGCGATACTCAACTTCCACCAGGTCTTTTAGTTGTGACCATAGTTTAGTTTCATTGCTCCCAATGAACACGAAGAATCGGTCCCGCTCCAAACCCGCAATAGTCAGTCCTGTAGTGTTCAGCAACAATCTTCTGCTTACCGACACATATTACCGCGGCGCCATCGCTTACTGTCAACTTGTTGCACAGTTCTTCGAACAATACGGGACTGCCAGTGCAAGAGACTCCGAAATCCGATGCTCTTCTGCCACAGCACTACTTACACGGGGCCCTGGTGCACTATAGACAGAGACCATGTTAATTATTTCCCCGAAGACAAAGTAACTCTCAATATTTCTCCCCTTTCTACCATGAACTCTACAATATATACACTCCGGTTTTGAAGGTTGGCGAAATACCCTCTTGCTGCTGCCGAACTCCTGAACAAAAGTGAGATCCCTCTTGTGCCCTGGCGCATTCTCACAAACTTCGACAATCTGGACTTGATCATGACCCTTAGGAGGATGTTCCCAAAGTCATATTCCGTGGTTTCTGTCAACCAATATGGAAGTAATCCGCTGTGAATCGTTTTCTGCCTCATAATTCAAGTCTACGGCCTTAAGGCTGAAATGAAGCTGCTGGGCTAGAAGTGGCAGTGATTCAAGAGTAGTTTGAGTTAGACCGTCTGTGAAGGGGTTTCCCTGAGGAGTGGTGAAATCGTGCATCGAGCCCTGAGATTAGATCATTTGACATTCAGTTCTAGATACGCCAGATTATAAGTTCAAATATGGTTCGGGGTCCTGCTCCGCATCTTCAGGGGATTCTTGCTGAGTTTGTAATAATTCCGGGATAGCCAGAGTTAGGTCCTCAATTAAAGTAACTCCGTGAGGAGCGTGATCTGGAATCCAGCGCGTAGCCTGGGTGAAATGGCCCTCTGAACAAACTCCGCATTCTAGTTCTAATAGACGGGTTCCGGAGGATGTGTGGGACATACAAAGGACCTGTCATAGGAGCTGTCGATAGTTACCGCATGCCATGTAGCTAATTGAAGTCAGTATCTCCAAACTATCCCTTAAGTGCTAAGTTGTTATCAGCAAGTGTTTGTTCGTAGCCGATGCCGATTTGCAGTCAGGAAAACCCTTCCCAAAGACCAATGTTGGAAGTTTGGCTGCCTCCAAAGTTCTGAATACCATCCCAATTGGAATGACCGAGCGTCAAAGGGCCAACTGTCTTGGTCGTCATAAACGAGATCGAGACCGGGCTGTTGGCTATCGTTGATTTGTGTTCTGAATAACTCAAGTTCTCCTAGCCTAGGCAATAGCTCTATGTCAAGCGAGGCAGCTAGGAATGCATCTACAGAGGCCGTGCGATGGTGTGCAAAGATTTCCCATAGAGAGTTCCTGTATATAATCAAGATTAGTACGTGTTTCTAATATGCAAAATGGTGTCTACTGTTCTGAGTAAATATCCAGAGCTTCATCTTCCTCCTGATAGACCCGCGGTACTAGCGCTAAGCCACCAGCAAATTTCGAGATAAAACCAGAGTAACAGACCAGGTTTGGGCTCAGTGCTGTCCCAGCACCATACAGCTTTTCATGATACCCAACCCAACCAACCACTCAACTTAATAGTTGGTATCGGTGAATGACGTCAGGGACTCTGGCTGACGGGTTCGCAGACACCCGTTATCATGAACGAACTGTTCCCCTTCTCCAAGCCTAGAGCGGACCACAAACGAAAAAGCGCACGAAAGAGATCATTCTCGAGCACGAGCAAACTCCTCCTCGATTCGCAAGAGTAGCTGGAGCTACACCATCGAAATCGAATTACCGTCCTGGAAAACTGCCGTTGTGCAATTCTGCTGCAGGCTGTATTACAGGATGTGACAACCGCGCGAGTTGTTGGAAGAACTCGTACCCGCGGTCGAGGAAGTGGCCGGCCAGGAAATGGCCGTATATGTTGCCGACGACTGCATCCCTGGCACGACGGGGTTAAAGGTCAAGGGCCGCTGGGAGATGGGTATGCATGTTAGGAGCTGCTTCTCGCTAGGACGGATTCTGGGACGCAAGTTTTGCGATGACATCAGTGCGCAGGTGGTTGACATGTTTCTTGTGCCGAAGCTTTGCGACATTCTAATGGTAACAAGAGGTGATTCAATCGTGGAAGTCCACCGTCTACCGTACGTCGCTCATCGACCAGGCAGGTCTTCTCGCCCTGCTCCTAGTGTTTGCGATGCACTACTATCTCAGCTAGATGAGACTCATGGTGTCGAAAGAAAGTGGGGTCACAGAGATTCTAGATTGGGATATGAGTTGCGATCTATCTTTGGCATTGGCTGCAAGCATGCCCTCTTTTTAGGTGGTGAATTTAGGCGTGATATGTACCACCAGCAACCGGGATTTGAACAATTTGAGCGTGCATTCTGGGATATGGTAATGGATTCTGCGCCATCGGAGGTTGTGGGGAACCCCGAGGCCATGCAAGTAGCCGCGCTGATTGGACACATCTTGGGAAAGTTTGAAGGAGAGAATATAATCTCTACAATAGTTCTTGCGGCACTTCCGACGCTCATAAAATACAGAATTCCAGCGATAAGGGAGTATCGTAAGCATTCAGGACTGATAGGTAGCATTACTTTACTATTACTGCAAGAACTAATTTACTGCAGATGACGTTTTCGTGCGTCGGCGAGGCGGCGATGGCAAAATATTGTTATACATCTCTCAGTACGCTAAGCTAGGTCTATAACGTGCCAATTAGTCCGAGTCCATGGGATTAACAAGGCAGTGGATGAGCCGCCATGCACCATACAATGATTTATTAACCGTACACCCTATTTCTAGTAGCGTCGTAGGAAGCACCACATACATCAGGCTAGGGTTTTATAACAGGTGACTTATCGAGTCGGTTTCCATCTGTACAAATGTGCCACACTTCGGGTCTGATGTACGTACCTCCGTTGCAATTGAGGGGTAAACTATTTGCGCCTTGTGTTCTCCTGTGTGATCGAGCTAGGCTATGGGTATTGTTGCCGTCATTATCCTCATGAGGGTTTTCATTCTTTTGAACCTCCATTCATTGAAGATGGGGTCGACTCCTAACAATATCTTTGCACTAATATTCTTACGCGGGAAGTTGACTCTTCTCGATCGCGTGCTGGTGCCGTACACCTTATAAAGCTGTGAATATATAAAGCCAAGGCGACTGTGATTCATTCTGCTGATCATGAAGTATACCGACGAATATAAAACATTTTGTTGACGAAAATGCTGGGCTTTTGCCCACGAGCATCGAAGGGCATCATGTGATTGCTTGACTGTTACGTGGGTTGCCATTTCTAGTATAGTATTTTAGACATTGTGTCCTTTAGTCTTCTCCTTTGCTCTTCTCTTTAGAACTTAAACGGCTGACGAGATTTCCACACCCACTGCAACAACCGCGTGACAACATTTCTGTAGCAAAAAGAAATCATCAGAAAGGACAAGGAACGCCAAAGATGACAAATATAACTGCCGCCATCCCAAGGACATTCAATGCCTTCACTGCTGCCTTCCACTTCCATGAATTCGACCATTTTGGCAAGAGATTTCTCAATCCGCTGCTCCCACTCTGATTCCGTTCGAGTTCTTGTTGATAATAATTACTTTGATCCCTGGCCTTCCGCATCTCATAGTTTGCGTTGTATGCCTTAACCGACTCTTTCTGCAAGTCAAACTTCAACTGTCTAATCGTCTTTTTGTTTCTTCACCGGCCCCTTCTGCTCATCGTACTTCCCTTTAAGCCGCTGAGCCACCGTCTGAGCTATCGCATAATCGTTTCGGACCCTACTGTATATAGTCTTCTTATTGTTGAGATCCTTCTAGAGTTTGTCTACCCGTGCCTTCTCTACCGCCACATCTTGTTCGAATTGGTTTGCGTGCGCATTCTCTGCCGCGGAATCCGCCGAAGAATTTTGAGTTCCGATATGAATTTGTCGTCTTGCGAAGTACCTTTCGATGCTTTTTAGACAACTCCGCATAATCTTCCTTCTATGTTGCAAGCTCCGCTTTCATTTGATCGCGTTCGTGATAGGCCTTTTTGGCGTATTCGCAGGGGCATTCATCGTAGGAAGGACTGTCTCCCTAAGAGGTAGGCGACGTGGAATCGTCCTAGTATTGCGTTATCATTTGCTTGAGGAATTCGACGTCGTGGAGCTTCAACAATATCATGTCCTTAGTAGGCTTGTCGGTCATGGTCAGAGGTTGCGCTTGTTGCTGTTCAGGGAAAACAGAGATTAAAGAGTAGGAGTGTGTAGTGGCATAGGTGGTAGCGTGGGTGGTGGCATGTGTGGTGGCATGTGTGTGGTTGGCGGGTGTAGTTGCGGGTGTAGTCGTGCCATACTCACGACAAATGCCACTACAAGCGTTTTTTCTATATCGTGCGAAGTAAACCACATAGCGTGTGAATCACACAATAATTTCGTGAGATCTAAATAATAATATCGTGTGATTCGGATGATGTCCACCTAAACCCGCTCTCGTGGCATTACCACCACAAAATCCCACGATAGTTCACACCAGAGTTGTAGTTTACTTCACACGACAGATCTGTAGTGAGATTTACACTACACCGGTTGTACCTTAGGGGTAAAACGATGTTTAGTAAACACGTAAGAGGATCTGTGGTAGTTGGCTTCAACGGGACGATACCGTAATTCATAGAAGGGCTTTTATCGTTTCTTTCTCCATCAAGCTCCTAGGCAGACCAAGGGGAGTCCGGTCCTGGAGGCGGGACCTCTGCGGACTATCACCCTCACTATCACCCCAAGACATTTTACCGCAGTGAACCACGCTACTTTACTCGGTATTTAATTTTCAAAATTCATAACTTCAACATTCTCGCTGGCGATCCTGGGGAAGACCTCAATGCTTTTGTATCTGGCAGTACCTTCTGGCGAAAAGATAAGTGTCACGGATTTTCTACCGGTTGTGACTGTAGGGAAAATGATTACCAGTAATTGACGGGAATAGTATGCATGGGGGAGGAGGAGCCTTGTCCTTATTCATCTTTCACAAACAAGTTCATTATTTCCTGGTCGCACTTCAAGGTCACCGTTTGCGCCATGATCATATCTGCTACAACCGAACAGCACCGATTACATAAGCATCACTCTGGGGAGACAATAGGAAATTGTGAGCAGCTGTGTCAGACTACCTACTACTATCTTCCCGGCCACTCACTTGTTTCCACCGCCGCCTACCTTGCCCTTCCTTTCGTATTATCCTCACTTATGCCACTATATTCCTCAGTCTGTCTATCTTCAACCAATCACAAGCCACTATTTCAAATTTCAAAGGCTACTAACAACATACATTTGTTTTTGAGCTGCGGTGCATTTGTGAGCCCAAAAGATTTTATTGTAAGGTATTTTGTATTTTGAAGACCTTGGTTAAAGTACCGATAAGATGAGTATCTTTGGCGCGTAATCGCGATAAAATGTCTTGGGGTGATAGTGAGGGTGATAGTCCGGAGGGGTCCCGCATGGAGGGGTGGTCGTGATGTGCACAAGGAATATTGGTTGTTTCCACACATCATGAAGTGACAGGGCTACATGCTAGTGAATGATGTCTCCAATAAAACGTAGACACTAAAGGAGGACTAGAGAGAATTTTATAGAGGGCTGATAGCCATGTACATAGACATTAACCTTCCAGTAGACAAACAAATAAGATTCAAGAATGTAAGTTAAGTAACGTCCTGCGTGAGGCGAGAGTGTCTGGTGCAGCAAATATATGCTCTCAAAAGTGAAACGCTCGATAGCTATGGTCTTGTGGCAGGATTACGCGGAGGTGATATGTAGGAGCATAGGATATGCCACAATGACAGAACGGCCGACTATAGATCGACGAAAGGCTTATTGATTGCAAACAAATCGACCGAACACGCAGCCACCTCCGCACGGCCAATATAACCGAAGTTGCCAGTTGTTTCAGCTCCACGAAAGCCCCATTGTGTTGTCATGCCAGCAGTGCAGTTTTCGTAACCATGTTCCTTATAACTATATATCGAAGGTTGTAACTGTTTTGTGCGCCTTATCTGTAATGTCTCAATTTAAAACGGCTGTTGTGTTGATAGAGCCTAAGGTTCGTGACTGCTCTTTTAGACTTCACACTGCTCTTCCATTCCCTACACATCTTGGACCTTTAGACCTGTGCCTAGACAGTCATTGCTCTATAGCCAATACACACGGTTCTCCCCTTCACTATCGCAACATGTTGTATTAATTATTTATGTGGCTTATGCACGTACAGCAAATGGCATATCAACCACGTTTATCGATGGCCCACAGAGTGTAGGGTCCGGGAATACAGAATCACAGCCTTACATAGCATTATAGGGCGTTCGTACAGACCCAATACCAACCGGGCATACGGATAACCTCATAGTTGGTCTCTCGGAAGAAGGAGCAGCGAAAGTTTGCGACGAGCCCCAAAGGGTTGTCAACTTCACTCTGCGTCACTCAGCCAGCCAGCTTAACTTCTGTTACTATAGTACTTAGGGAAGAACCGTGTGTGTAGATTCAATGATACAGTGGAAAGAAGAAGAGAAGGAGAAAGACTCGACTTATATACAGAGAATCATCACGGAAAACTTCGATGTTTCGCCACTCAGAGTCACTTGCCACCGGATATGTAACAACTTCGGTGTTACTGTAAGGTCTGGAATGAGGTCGTCGATACACTGAGTCACCGAGCAGACTAGATTCATATAGTTGCTCACTTGCCCCTCCATCACCTCTACGGGATCTCCAGACTCCACATGTATATAAAGGCATAGACTATACCCTTAGATAGAATAAGAGACTTCCTCTTCACCACAGAAAGCAACATTCGGGAGCGCACCAGCGGACTCACTCCGACACTCAAGACTTCTACCGGATTTATTCCACTTCAATCACAAACTTGCCCACCCCGCCCTTTCCACCCAGAACCTCCTCACAACCCTGTATCACCCCCTGTAAATCATTCAACTTCACCATCCTTCCAACCACAGGGTTCAATTTTCCCTCCTCCATCCACTTCGTCAGTCTTGCCAGCCTATCCGCCGAATCCTTCGGCTGAAGCAGGAAAAACGCATACCCCACCCCCCACCTGCTAATCCTCCAGCGATAAATCCAATCCACGAAATCCAGTACCCGCCTAAGAGCCCACGGTGTATCCGGATACATTTCCCTTATCTGCTCCCCGCTCGGAAACGTCGATATAGACCCCACAAACCCAGCCCCGGGCTTCACAAGCGAAACGTACGTCATCGCCTGCCTCTTGGTGTCGAAAAAGAAATCCACACTCGCTCTCTCCACCTCCTGCAACACATCCTGCCGAACATAGTCCACAACCACATCGACAGTACCCTCCCCCAGCAGCTCGGCCACCCTAGCAACTTTCCCAGTTGAAACAGTGGTAATCACCCGTCCCGCGCCAAAGACATTTTTCGCCAACTGTATCGCCACCGAGCCCGTTCCTGACAGCCCCGCATTGACGAATACCGTCTTCCCGCCAAGTCCGCCTGGAATCGTACGCTCCGCATAATCGAACGCTTGCAGCACCGTCAACCCAACCACCGGCAGTGCTGCGGCAGCGGTCGGAGTGACGGATTCTGGGCGGCGACTGAGCGTGCTAGCGGGGACGACGACGTACTCTGCCGCAGCGCCGGTGGTGTCTGCGAGCAAGCCATAGACTTGGTCGCCTGGTGTGAAGTCCGCAGCAGAACCGACTTCGATCACGGTCCCGCTGAGATCGGTGCCGAGCTTGTGCGGGAATGTTGTCGAGCAAAAGGCTTTGAATTGGCCTGACGCTCGCCGGAGATCGCCGGGGTTCACGCTGGTTGCGTGGATTTTGATGAGTACGTCGGTGGGCGAGAAGATGGTGGGTGTTGGGAGGTGGGAGAGCGTGAAGTTTGACGGAGAGGTGTAGCGCGGGGCCGTGAGGGAGAGCATTGAGGCTGCAGGAGACGACATGGCGGTTGTAGGCGGAGTGATGGGCTACGAAGAACTTTTGTAGGCGGAGACGAGTTGCACCGTCTCTGCTGATTCGGAACGGAAGAGCAAGCGCGCTAGCTAGGCGAGATGCGGGGCGAGAGAGCGCCGGATTCGGCGTCCGCAGGAATTGAGAAGAGGGGGGCTCTGCATGCAGAAGACGAGATTCGGAGCAGAAAGCAAGGAAATGAGGCATCTCGGCCGCGCAGGCTCACCGCTACTCGTCGCCATTTCCGAGTGATGGGCAGTGCGGAGATTCGCACCCCTCATTGATGTCTCGGCGGACTGCATCGAATTGCTTGGCTGCGTGGTGGGCACATCAATCCAAGGCCAGCATCCACATGTGCGCAGGCACCCCGCATTGTCAGTCCCGCAGATCGAGACTTCCGCGTTCTTGACTCGCTGCGCATCCGACATGCAGAGCGGCGCGGGGCTGAATCAGCCTGCATGCGGCTGATGTTTCGAGCTGCATGGCAGCTTTTGCGTTGCAGTGACAGCCAACGGCCGCGAAGTCATCGTACGACGCCCTGCAGGCCGGGTTTGGGTAAGGCCAATGATTTGCAGCGGTCGGCGCACTCACCACCCTCCACTGCCAAGACTGCAGCAACGAGCGCGAGTAAACATGTTCGGCACTGACAAATGCGGAGGAACTTTGGGTGTCCACCTAAACCGCGCAATTATGATAAGTTGCTCCATCAGCCGACGGGTTTCGCTGATATAAGAATTGCCAAACTCCCGTCCAGTCACCATCAACCATCCTCGTCTGATCAGCCACCCCGCACAGAAAGCAACCGCAATCATGGGCATTCTCGACAACATTGAAACACGTCTCTTCATCGGCAATGAGGTATGCATTCCCTCCTACTAACAGCCTCTACCTAACCCCGTCAGTTTGTCGCCGGAAAAACCGGCAAGACCTTCCAGCTCGTCAACCCCGCCACCGAAGAACCAACCGTCTCCGTCCATGAAGCCGAGGCCGCCGACATCGACATCGCTGTGCAGCACGCAAAGAAAGCGCAACCGGGTTGGGCCGAGCTCGACAGTAACCCGTCCTGTCCACCCTCTGCCCCGTGGTGTACTTACGTCCGCCAGGTTTCAAGCGCGCCACAGTCCTCAACCGCCTTGCCCAGCTCCTGATGCAGCATTCCGACCGCTTTTGCGAGCTCGAGTCGATCAGCATGGGCGTACCCGCCGCTACCTACAAACCGTTTACACAACTGGCCGCGCTGTGGCTGACCTGCAAGTTCCCCCTTCCCCTCTCATTCCGGCTCCACTAACCGTTACAGACTACGCCGGACTCGGGATGGATATACACGGCGACACCAGCTTGCGTACAGCCGACCATTTGAACCTCGTGCTGAAGCAGCCCTATGGCGTGTGCGCGGTGATCATCCCGTGGAACAGCCCTCTCATCCTTGCCGTCGCACACATCGCCGCCGCACTGGCAGCTGGGAATGCTGTTATCCTCAAGTCCTCGGAGAAGGCACCGCTTACCTGCTGTCTCCTCGCACAAATCATTAAGGATTGTGGTCTCTTCCCACCAGGACTGGTGCAGATTGTGTCCGGGATGGGGCCTACCACAGGTGCGGCGTTGGCATCGCATATGGAAATTCGGAAGCTTGCTTTTGTCGGTGCGTATTTCATGCCACGGTTAATACAACTCATCACTGATGACCGAGACAGGATCGGTCGCAACGGGGAAGAAGATCAAGGAGATGGCCGCCAGAAGCAACCTCAAAAACGTCACATGCGAGCTGGGCGGAAAGAGCCCATTGATAGTGTTCGACGACGCGAACCTCGAAAAGGCGGCAGGTGATGCCGCAATGTCGATTGGGTTCAATTCGGGGCAGATCTGTAGCGCATCCTCGAGGGCAGTCTCCACGTCGCCCACACCATGTCACCAAACTAACTGTGTACAGGTCTACGTCCACCATTCCATCCGCACACAATTCACCGAAGCCTTCAAACTAGCCTTCCAGCGCATACTATCTAAAGCCGGCGACCCTCTGGACCCGGATACAACGCAGGGGCCGCAAGTCGATGCCCTCCAGTTCCAAAACATCATGAAATTTCTTAACGACGCAAAGGCAGATGGTCTCGTCCCGTCCCTCGGTGGAGGTCGCCTCGGCGAAAAAGGCTACTTTATTGAGCCGACTATCTACTGCGATGTGAGCTCCCCACACAGCTACTGCGTAACTCTCTAACACCCCGCAGCCACCGGAATCACATCCCGTCAACGTTCGCGAGATCTTTGGCCCTGTGGTCGTGTTGCACAGCTTTACTGATGAAGAGGAGGTGCTACAAAAGGCTAATGACACAGAGTATGGGCTGTACTCGTCAGTGTACACCAAGGACATCTCGCGTGCGTTGCGGCTTGTAAAGAAGCTGGAGGCGGGCACTGTTGGCGTGAACTGCACCAGCCCTACCATCGGGTTTGATATGCCGTTTGGCGGGTGGAAACAAAGTGGTGAGGGGAGACAGTGGGGCAGGGTGGGACTCGATGGGTGGTTGGAGGTGAGTTATTATGTAGCAGAATGGTGGTGTAGTGCTAACGATTAAACAGACGAAGACGGTGTTTATTAACCTTACCGCTTGAAGATGAAACGAGCGAGTGGTGAGACGTGCACGGTGTTTTTTGGCAACGCAGCAGCATGTTTCTACCTTAGTTTATGTTTTCTTTTCCATCTCATAGTGCGTGTTCTGATTTGTCAGTAGTATTTGATGGAGGCAGGCGTGGTCTCGAGAAACGAGTTCGATTTTTTTATTGAAAGTCAATGAACTTGCGTAATTATTGTGCTGTGCTTCTATAACCTTCCGAGATTGCTAGCGTTTTATTATTTACCGAGCTCCAAATGTCTTACCCTCACCGTCACCGTACGATTTTTCCACACTGAGGCATTTCTGGATACACTGACCATGCCGACACGTTGAATGGAGGTTATATATAGTCAATTGCATCAACTGCAACTTATACTAACACTCTGAACTGCTCATAGCGAAGACACAGACGCCTAACACCGTCTAACCCTAGCATCAAGATTATCTAAGTACGGGCGCCCAACTGGTAATGTTAGCCGACGACGCGGGGTACTTGGTCAATTTGGAAAGTCACTTCGCGCCAGTCAACCTCGACCGTTCTCATTGTTTTGTTTACCAAAGACGTCTATATGGTCAAGACAGTTTCTGTTATCTTCCCACATTTTTGACAACCGATGGCCACTCCTTCACTCAAATCTCAAGCTATCTCTTTACTACGCATAAGTAATAAAACATAATCCTCTGTAGTATAAACTTTGCCCACTATATCGCTAGCAGAATCAGCAGCGCGAACGCAGGCTCATAACATCTTGAAAATAGCCCGAGAGAAAAAGTTGATTATTCTCTACATAAGCCGCCACAAGGTCGGACTATCCCCGACACTCTCGTTTTCTAAGATTTCCTATCCTAGATGCCGATCAGTTCTATCAATCAATCGGAAATGCGAAACTGTGCAGCCAAGGCGGAAAACTGCAACAAATCTTAGGAAACTGAGCGTGTAGGGGATACTCTATTAAGATTCCGTGCGCGCACGCGTGCTATAGCAGTCCCAAGAGTAGTGCCAGGAAGTATAACTTTATCGTGCGACTTGACTCTGTGTGTCCTCGTGCCAACAAGACAGAAGCGAGGACAAGCTATCTGGAGTTGTTTCTCTGGCAATGTCCGAACAAGATTTCAGAGACTGTAATTTGGAAAAGGTCACGCTCACAAAACTACCCAAAAACATATTTCCCATCTACCCGAGGAAGATCAATCATCAATTTGATCAACGTAGTTCCTATGAACTATTAAAACAGCCAAGCTTGCAGATTAAAATCCCCAGCCCAGAGTAGAGGATGGCAGCTCGACCTCTAATCCCCCTAAAAATTCCTGTTCCTGAGTCGCATCAGATCCAGCCAAAGCTGCCGAGCATACTTCAATATTCTGTTGCGTGCCAAATATTGGAAACTAACGCCGTGTGGAGAGCGGCTGAGGGATCCGGGCGATTCATGATGAGCTGCCCAGGCTAATCAGTCACTTGATTAAAACCACTTCGCGGTGTTGAAAACTTGTGATAGAGAAGCTTAATTGTTTCTATCTACGAGGGAGCTTGTATACTCTTATATACGGCATTCAGTGTATGCTTTGTATGCATGCATGCATGCATGCGCACTCGGCAGCCATTTCCAGCTGAATCCCGAATGACCGTCAGCCCGATGATATTATGATCGCCATCGACCCAGCTGAAGCCCATAAGCCTTACAACGGGCGACGGTCCATATATGCAACACGCAGTATGAATGTACCTAACTCTGTACAAATACACTTCAAGCAAGGGAAAGGGGATCAGAAGGAGTGGACGGCATTGAATTTAGGGTTATAATGGGGTAGAATTTCACAATTGTTATTTGAATTTACTGCATATATAGATTTTGTAAAAATGTTAACCTGCCCTCTGACAACTAGTGTGTCGGACGGCTTTTGAACGCGTGTGGGCTAAGCGACAGCGAACACATATAGCCGTCTACAGAATAGCTCTGAGTGACTCAGGCCTGTCGCTCTACACTGTGTGCTAACACGAGTCAAACACCAGGCTCGTCCGGTTGTTCTCGCTCGCCTGGGCTTATGTTGTTTTGTATGAGTACCCAGGCCACTGCCCTACTGATCTAGGATAAGCCCGGGCTCTTTGTGAATAGCCCGAGTCCTTCAGCTCCCCCGAAAAGCCGTTCGGAATTCGAAATGCTCTGGGTAAAGGATTCATAACCTCGGGGAGATCTATTGTGACCATGGCACTTATATGGATCCAAAAATGCGCTGACATTATGTTTTTGCAAATGCCCACGAAGCAAAACCGTATGATCGCTTCCGTTTGGACCAAGACTACTGCTTCCTATATGAGGAAAGACGCTTTTGCGGCGGTTTATAATCACTTCTCCAAGATGGTGCTTGGACTCCCTTCGTGGCGCTTTAGGGTACCGAAAAAGTCATACCCTAGCTGTACTCGTGATTCTCCTGATGTTAAAGGGAAAGAAAGTGGTGTAATTACCCAATTGGCATTCCATGGCTTGCGCTTTACTGCCATACGTCAAATCAGCATTGCTGCCTTTGCCGATAATCTTTGAGATGATGGACAAGTTGTACCGGTTTTGTGAGGGCCTTCGTGACATGCGCATCGAGTTGTATTGGATCATTGACCAACTGAACGCTATGGACACTTCGCCTGGTGCCCCACTGGTTTGACAGACGAGAAGCGCAAGGAGCACTAGAATTCATCGTGGGGGCAACTTCCAATCAATTTTACATCTGGAGTTCTCGTGGAACTAACAGAATGCCAAACACGACCAAATAGGCAGATTGGTGAATCCATGTTCTCCTCGTCCCGGGCCTCAACAAGGTAAATAAGTTCTCTCTACACTGTATTGTATCTTTTTATTAATGACTGTTAGGCTGATATGAATAGCTGGTGGTTAAACTTCAAACATCGACGTCCCCTCGGCCTCCGTGAAGCAGATAATAGAATGCTAGAGTATGCCTTTGCTAGATCTGTCGCTTGGGTTTGTTGGACGGATTTTGAGTACGACTAGTTATAACATAATGTTGGGTTAGGGTTGAGTGGCGGAGCCGCTGCACTTTTAACACTATACAGTCATTCGCGTCTGACTGTACCGACCGTTACTTTACCGGCGTATCAACTCTCTGTACCACCCTATACTAAGAAGTTCAAGTGCCCCTATTAGTTAATTCCCGCAAGTGCCGATTCACATCGACACAGAATTAACTCGCGCGAAGTGACTGTCAGAAATAGCTATCTAGAATCAAGGCGTACATACAGACTATTACATTATTAGGAATCGGGCGGGTATATTTTAGAGATGATAGAGAGACGAGAGAAAAATCTCCGGACTATCTATATTGTGTGTTTGGGGGCAGGAAGTACGCATAAGTGCAAGTGTACATAAGTATATATATAACACAGACGATTGGGAGACGCTAAGTGTACCAAACCAAATTCCTAAACGTATTCCCCTGCCCATAACCCAAGTTATCCAACTTCATATCCTCCTGGCAGTCCTATGCAACGTACTTAGGTAGTTAACAAATCTGGCACCCTATTTGCTGAGGTTGCTTATGTTCTATTCCGTCAATCAAATTTCTCACAGGGCCAAAGGGACCTCCCGTTAACCAGGATGATATACCGTTGACCGAAGGGCAGCATGGCATTTGTGGTTGGTGGGTGGGATATCTTCTGGCGAGGTAGTGGTGGTACATAGCGGGCGAAATCACGAGGCTGTCCCCTCCAATACGGACGACTCTCTGCAAATTTGTTCTCTCTTTTTATCACGCCTACGCCACTTTCACTTATATCAGCCACTAGTGCCTCTACCCCTGCTGCACTTCCCGCTGTCAACCTGTCTTTGCTGATCTACAGGCCGGGATCAGGACATGGGTGTGAACCAATGTTGTCAACGGTCCGGGGATGGACCAGTCTAGACTAGAACAGTCCGGGTTTAGTCCTGTTCAGTGCGGGGTCTTTTTGGACTGAGCTCTGATCAGTCTAACATTTCATTAGACCGGTTCAGACTCACTCTGGACTGGATTTTGTTGCAGGGTTAGGTTTAAACTTGCAGGAATCGGGTTGATAATGGGATAAATTTGCCCATTTTGACCGGAAACTCATACTACACTAGACATAATCGTCTATTTGTGCATGTTCGCTAGTTAAAAATATATAGGGATGTATCATGATTTTGTAGGCCACCTGCTCAGAGCCATACCGAATCTGGATAAGTAAACATCGGCAGTTATGGACTGGCCTCGACCAGTACGGTCCAGTGCAAGACTGCCAGTTTGTGGTCCAGTCCAGTCTGACCTCGCTGTTGGGTTGGTCTGTACTGATCCCTACCTGATACCGGGTCCGTCCGGACCGGTGAAAACATTGGCGTAAACTGAAGGCGATTGTCAAGTTGCGAGGGTTTTAATGCTGTAAATATAATGCTTTTCCTTCAGGCATTGTTTGCTTGGCTCTGGTGGTGTCGTACTTTGCTGTGCCGCGCCGTGACCCAACATACTCCGAGCTGCTGTAGTATTAGCAGACAATCCCCGCCTATTTTGCTCTGGAATCGGCAATCCAGCATGCCATGCAATTTCAAAGATCAGAGGGATAGCGATAAGGAAATTTCAGGACAGGTCTGGGAAGTACTTACGCGTCAACAATGTGCCACGTTTTTGGCTACCGGAAGTGGCAGAACAACTCACTTGTCAGAAATCCTATTCACCGAATTCCGCTGTTCAACTGGTGAACCGTTCAAACCACGACACACCGCCAAGTCAATGCAATGAAAAGCGTAAGTAGTCGCCGCGCCCAGACTCTGGGCATTGGAGTAATCGACCGCAAACACCTATAAAAACCGAGCGGCATATGCACACCGGCCTTGGAACCTGAAACCGGCGCATCGCCGGGAATCCTGCTTATTTGGCTCGGATCAAAATCTAAGTTCACTGGAAACTACACTTCATCAGCCGAGATACTCCTGCGCAGTTTTGTATTGTGATGGGTGCGTGTATTTACTACACAGAAGGCCATGCAGGAAGTTATGTTGTCGTGATGGCATGTGTATCTACATCGCAATTACGAGCAAGTTCAACTGAAAGCCGACCGGGTACACTGCCAGCGAACCAAGATGGCTCAGAAAGATAATACAAACCATTATAAGTGCTCGACCGTTGCAGAGACTGAGAGTAATGATCAAGGTGATAGTCTGGAGACACCAGTCACAATCGCAGACGAGGATATTCTGTACTGCAAGTCAAATTTTCGCTTGCAAGTCATGACCGCTTGCGGAGGTGAGTGCGGCAATGATTGGTAGTGTTTGGAAAAATGAGATGACGACCACTTCTTGGCTTTTTCACACAATAAGACAACCCGTCACCGTTTGCAGGACCGAGTGGTAATCCATGACCAGCAGGCCGAGTGTTGTCGGCCGAAAGATAGCCGCATCACATCAGTTTTCGTCACCACAACAACCACCATCCTTTACAACACCACGGCCGTCGCCTCAGCACTTTACATTCTCCGCTTCTAAGTTCTACCATGTCCAGGAGATGGAACTCGAACTTGCAAAACGTTGTCACGATACCCTCTATAGATGCCCGATACGTCAGTGGCTCCAGATGTTGTCGAAAACTGTTCGGTGTCAGAGAGATGACGCTATCACTAGCTTGAGACTCGTCACAGCCCTCTAATCCAGACTGAGCCATCCGGATTGGCGAGTTTGGGATTGAGGTGATGGTCTTATTCAGATCTGGTCTCAGCTCGTCCGGGTGAAGTGCCATCGAAATTGTGGGTCAGTGTGAACGAGGGAGCTGATATACCCTAATGACAGTATTCAAATGATGTATATACCCTTTGAGTTAGCGAAACGACACTCTCGAAGCTGGTGACGGGGTTCGTCATTCAGTACGCATCGCCTCGATGACGAAGGAGTGGGAACACCAACCCAAAACCCATCGCATAATTCACTTCAACAGCTTTCGACTCGCCATCTCGGTTACTGCCGATCAAAGAACGGGCATGTGTTTTGAACGAGCGTCAAATGGCGACTTGGGGTTGATGGGCCGGGCGGTAGTGACGCGAGCAGGCGGTGCGAGTGATATTTTGTGTCCGTTCACTGGATAAAAGCCATTCCTGCTACTGCCTTGTCTTAGCATTTATACGACCAGACACGATCTGAGGGACGGCGTTCACTTACTACCGCTGAGCAAGAATATTTGGTAGAAGAGGGATTGGGCAAAATGGCACTGGGAACATTGTTATCGATGAGCGCATATACTTTATTAACAGAGTAGCTCCGGATTGTTGATTGGCCCTGGAAGCTGAGTGCCAGTACGCTGACCGCAAGACGAAACCTCGAAGGCAAAGGGCGGGAATGCAAGAGTGTTCAACGCGTGGTTACCTGCCACTGCTTTCGGCACCGTGTCGGGGGGTTTGATGTTCGAACGGGTAGTCACGGTTAATGAAGAACGTACCGAGCAGAGATGGCCCCCAGTGGGAGAGGAAACGGTATTCTGTGTCCGTGCGACTGGGAGCTGTTATATTGCAGCTTTGCACTAAATTCACTTTGTACCCTCCAAGTTTCAAATGCTGAGAGAAGAACCCCAGTAAGTGATAAAAGAAGGGAGCGCACATCACTAAACCTCTGTTAGTGAGCCGGCCCTAAAAGCTGACGCCTAAGCAGCAACGTGCTGAGGGGAGAGAATGCCAGGACGGCAACCGAAAATCCAACACGTGGTTACCTGCAACTGCTTGCAGCGGCATGGCCCGCTACTGTTTCCGCAAACGGGGTATTTGGAGTGATCGCATTTCGAACGGGTGGGCTTTTTGTATGAACCAAGCTGAATAACCGCAACCGGGAGACGAGTGATAGCTGGTGTCCGTTCTCCTTCGCTTTAGTGGGCACGCGCTTTGGAGGGTGGGTTTACTTTGCTCCCGGGAGGTGTCAATGCAGAGGGGAGTGGAGAGAGCAAACCGGGACTGGGAACGATGAATACTGACACTCTTTGTTAGCGAACGCTACCACATACTCTCCCAGCACATACCTCAGAGGTAACGCTCACAGCATCCACACAGCACGGAATGCACCCAAAAACTCAACATTGTTATTAGCTACTATATAATACTTATAACAAAAAAAAACAAATCTACAGTCACCCAAGTAAACCCTCCCCCCCTTCCTACATACCCTTAATAATATCCGCCGCCTTCTCGGCAATCGCATACCTTGTACTAACCAAATGATTACTGGGAATAATCGGCATAATACTCAGATCCACCACCCTCAACCCCTTCGTGCCGTACACATTCAACTCCTCATCCACCACACCCCCAATATCTCTATCCATCATGGGGCACGTACAACTAGCATGTCCAACACTGGGGTTCACAATTCGTCCTCTCGCCACCTCCTCCAGGGCCTTCTCACTAGTCACGTCTTTTCCAGGGTACGTCTCAACGGGCTTGAAGCTGGACATTCCTTCGCTTTCAAAGAAGGCGCGGGCATACTTGATATTCTGTGTCACCACCTTGACATCAGTGGGATCGGAGAAGGTGCGGTAGTATATCTTTGGATCCTCGAAGGGGTTCGAGCTTGCGATCTCGATGTATCCGCGAGAGAGGGGTTTCATTGACAACAACGCGGGGCCTGGTGCGATGCCGGGACGGAGTGAGACCTCGCCTGCGCCAACATGTTTTGTCAAGAGGCCGTCGAGGATGATTTTCTTCTGTTTTTTGAAGCCTGCGACGATGGTGCGGTCGTCATTGGGGAGGTAAGTGGAGTCGGGAGTATGGCGGGAGGTGGAGATGATGGATTTGTAGTTGTCGGGCGCCATGATTGGGAATGGGATGTATGCGACGGTAGAGCCAGCGAGCGGGCGGGTGTAGTAGCCTGTCTTCTTTGATTTGTAGAGGGCTAGCTGCTCGGCTTGGTAGGTTGTGTTTGTGAGTGCGGGGGTGGGGTCAATGTATGGCCCTTTGGGGTGGAGTTCGGTAGTGTAGTTTAGGGGTCGGACGAGGGCGTGGTCTTGGAGGTTTGAACCGACACCCGGAAGGTCGACGAAGACCGGGATTTTGTGCTTTTGCAGTAGGGATTTGGCGCCTATTCCAGAGAGCTGAAGGAGCTTGGGGTTATTGAGGGCCCCCGCGCAAAGGATGACTTCCTTCTTCGCCGAGATTTCCGTCGATTTTGAGGAGGCGTCTTTGGAGTACTAGTATTTGTTAACGGATGCTTTTGCGGGAGAGGAGGTACAGGGAACGAACGGTAACACCTGTGGCACGCTTTGACTTGTCGAAGAGGATCTTGGTCACCTGCTGTCCGATGATGAGATGGTAGTTGCTCCGCTTTGCGGCCTTGTCGTGGTATGCAGTGCGGGAGTACGAGCGCATCTCAGTTTTTGGGTCGATTGGGCTCGGAGTCCATAGCGAGCCGACACCGTTTCCACTGGAGGCATCGCGTGGCGTTAGAATCCCAATCTTCTTCCAGGCATTCACGATAGTTTCTATTCAATTAGCCATACGCCTCGAACTGCCTGCTCGGAGGGGGGCACCTACTATACTGCGGATAAATAAACGACGCAAACTTGACTTGCACCGGCCCCTCTGTCCCGCGTACACTGGGATCCCAGCTGATACCGAACTCCTTCTGCTGTTTCTTGGTCGGGGGGTGGAAGGTCTCGGCCTTCATGAAATACGGCAGCATCCCGTCCCAGCCCCAGCCCTCGTTTCCCATCGCCTCCCAGCTGTCGTAGTCCGCTTTCGTGCCTCGGTCATACGACATTGAGTTTAGTGCGCTGTCACCGCCGACGGCTTTTGCGGCCGGGATGATGAAGGTGCCATTGTCTTTTAGTGTGTGGATCGGCTGCGACATAAAGTTCCATTGGTACTTAAACCCGAGTGCGGCGGAGTTGCCGGGAATCATGATGTCGTCTTGGGTTTCGTTGAATCTGGGAGGTCAGTCGGAAGTATTGGGGTATCTGAGGCAAAGGAGGGCTTACAGGATTCCAGCTTCAACTACGAGTACCGTTTCTACACATAGTCAGCGACAGGCATAGACACGGACGGTTGACACTCACTATCCACATCCTCCGACAACCGATTTGCCAAGGCCAACCCCGCGGTTCCACCACCGACAACAACGTAGTCATAAGAGCTCTTGAGATCCTCCTCACGCTCGACGAGGACTCCGGGGAACGGGAACGCAGCAACAAGCTGGAAGCTGGCTATTAGGCCGAAAAGGAGACAGGAATACATGATGAACGAGCGTTGGTGGATTGTTGACCCCTCCTCGGCGCACAGGAGGTATAAATACGATCCCTTCGTGCTCAGCTCGACTCAGACAGGAGTTTCTGGTGAGACTTTGGGTCAATGGTATCCTGGGCAGGTACACCCTGCACAGGATTGGACTGCATGATGCAATGTGTCTTGTCGGGCGACACCCGCTGCTATTGGTGTTGTGTTGTTTGTGCATGGATGTTGGATGTTGTGACACTGTAAGTATAAGTTATATATAGCGTGTCTGCTCTCGGCCGAGGTGCCTGAAGGAAGAGACATGCCTAACCCAATGCGCTGGCTGGATAAGCGAGGCGAGCACTGGACGGCATTGATCAGCGCTGCGTTCAATCCATCGCTGCTTGGCCATTGGTGCGAAAAATCGGAAAGTTTAGCGAGAGATCTGGAACTGCATGCGTGGGGAAACAACTCGATTGGAGAGCTGCCATGCTGCCATGCATACTGTGCATTGTGTGGGGGAAGGCGGTCCAGCTGTTGATCTCCAGCCATCGCGACAGCGACAGTGCCAGTCGCCAGGCCAAGCGTCTCGCACAGTAAGCCGTAGCTGGGCGGGTTCTCGCGGGTGTCGAGGCAGCAAGTCGCTGGCTGCTCGTATTGCGTGCAACCGGGATGCGCCGTTCTGACGGCACCACTGTGTTGGCTGGCTGACGGGTTGTCCCGCTCGGCCGAGTTGGCTCCTGTGCATGCAGGTACGGCAGCCCTCAGTTCAGCCGGGATGTTGGTACATGCGCTCTTTCCCGTTCCAGCGCCCATGAGTCCCGCCGTTCCCGAGACAGAATGCTTGAACCGTCTCAAATCAAGCTTCACGAATTCCTGCCGTGCCAAATCAAGCTTCTGCGTGCGCTGTCGATCGGGCAGGCGAGCGATCACCAACATCAGCCCATTATTAGATCACCGGTGAGCTGCGCTGGGCGCGAACGAGTTAATCTGCAGGTATTGTTCACATTACGAGCTGCAGATCAGCTGGGGACTGTTTTCTCAGTTAGGTATTGTTCACGTTACGAGCTGCAGATCAGCTGGGGACTGTTTTCTCAGTTAGGGAGCGCCCAACAGATTCGATCGGCTGGACAATGTTGCACGGCCCCGCGGAACCGCGCCGCGAATAGCTTGCGGCCGATACTGTACTCTAGGAATATCATGGTCCAGCGCAGCTTAGACTACAATTTCTAATTAGATTGTATACGATGCACCGCCCCGTAATCTTGACTGTTTGACGAGTACGCTGCTGCATATTTTTGGCTTCGTGTCTCATTGGGCTGCCGCGCTGATCGCAAACCCGTGCCATGGTTCGGATCCCGGCACGGCGCCTAAGCTTTCTGTGCTCCGGCCGATATTCTTATTGAGGCTGTAGCCCCGCGCAAATGAGAGCGTGCCATTTGATGGGTGAAATTGTGGGGATTCAATCCGATCGATCATCTAGCGATTGGCTGAAACCGTGAATGTGTATTTTGGATTTCCCTGTGGGATGTTTTGGAGGTTTGAAATGTTGTGTGGACTCTGTGCGGCTCTGCGGCTGGTAACCTACAATACTATGGTATTATGAATCCTTGATTTTCGTATCCCGTCTTCAGATTTCGATTGTTCATACCTGCTTGAGTTGTCTCTCGGGTATGCGGCTGTAGGCGTGTACAAAACTCATGGGTTCATGATCACCCGGATAATACGGCTCGTTGTACCCGAGACGGCCTTCGGAGGGTTTAGAAGCATCAGATATGCGTTCTGCACAATAATCATGGGTTCAGTCGGATAGCACAAGATGTTGTACTAGAATACGATACAGGTCGCAGGGTTCCTCATACGAGTGAGATATTGTGATCGAACTCGGCCGAGAGCTTCGTGAAGATCAACACACTTCATAGCCCCTCGATGAACTCGTAACAAGCACTTCTCTAAAACAGCGACAGTGGGAGTCAAAGTCTGGGCATCAGAGTCAACCACAGACCTGGAACCAATATCCCGAAGATCTAACTCAAACAGCTCCGTCGGAGAATACTCGCATGGATATGATCTGAGATCTTGAGCTTGATTTAGTGGTGAGACGAGATGGTTCGAGATCAAGTCAACTCGTCGAGGTGAGCCCCTGAGCCACAGATAGAATTACCGAGCAAGGACAGCGTCTTATTAAACCCCAGACTCTGCCCGTGCTTATTTGCTGACTTCATTCCAGTTCTTGTCTCATACCCAGATTTCTTGAGTCCGGATAAATCTTTTCCGAATGAGGTTGGGAACACTAATTCATTTCAGGGCCCGTTCGGTTGGCAAGTACATGATATTGGAATAGGACGCAACTTCAAGATTTAGGACGACGCCTAGAGTTTGAGCATGTTCTACAGCTATTAATATGGAGCTATAGGTACTTAAATATCCTCTGCAGAGCATCCCGAGCGCCCACTTTTAGTTAACTGAACGATCCAGCAAGTCAACTATATCTGTACTACCAACCCCACACCCTCCGGCAGCAGAAAACGTCTCTCTGGAAACACAACTCAGACAACCAAATGAGCGGAAACAAGACAAAGTCCACTTCAACAGACGTATATAGATTGAGCATATAAGCCACTTAGGCAAGTTAAAACTACGCTTTCGCTCTAATCTTGGGTCCAATATTTGACGTCCAGTATTCTAGATATAACAGTTATACTTAATACCCTATTATCTCCTAAAACATCTCTACAGAATCATAAATAAAGCTCGAACTCAAAAACCGATTCTCCCCCGCGCCTGCTCCACTCGCAACCTTAATTTTAACCGTATTCTCCCCTTCCATCAATGTTCCCGCGGGAATCACAAAACTAAACGCCTCCCCGCGGCCCCTATACGCGCCGCGGGTGAACCCCCTACTATCAATCGCTGGCGGCTTCGCCGGAATAGGCGCAATGTACGAGTTCACCTGCGCTAACGGCCGTCCGCTATTGAATGATAGGGTGGTGTAGATTTTCAGCGTGTATTGCCCCGCTGCCTGGGCGGCGGTGAGGGTGACTAGGATAGTGGTGGGGTCGTTAACGCCCTGGATCTGCGCCATGGGGAAGTCCGCGTCGGTATTGGAGCCGACGGTGAAGGTGGTTGGGGTCCAGCTTACCATGCGGGCGTCGGAGGGGTGCATTATGGGTTGTAGGTCGGCGTTTTTGAAGCCTACGGGAGTCCCTTCGGCGGCGCCGATGCGGAAGATTGGATTGTTCGACGGTGATTGCGTTGGAGAAATATTGCTCTCAACGGAATCACCGGCAGTGATGGTCACGGTTGTTGTTGCCACCTTCAGCTCCGTATTATACAGAACCATCGTGTAGGTTCCTGGCTTCATCGGCGGCGAGGTGAAGGCGCCGTTTTCGCTGCACTTGACCCAGTACTGCGCCACGGAATTGTACCAGTGCGCCACGCAGTTTGCGACCCCAGATGCGACGCCGACGACGGTTCCGCGGTCAGAGGTGGGTACGAATCCTGTCAGCGAAAGAGTTTCGTAGAAGCTAAAGTCAGGAAGTGCCGGGGTGTCGCCGTTAGTGAAGATCAGCGCGTACGGTCCATGAAAGCCCATGCGGTATGCCTCGGTTTGAAGATGATTCGAGTTCATGTAGAAGTACAGCTCCTGCTGCGCGGATCCCTGGTTGTCGATGTCGCGGAAGAACCTAGTTTCATCAATAAGACCACGAGAGAGGGAGGGGGAGGGGGAAACTTACGGCCCGCCAGATGAAGACTCGTAGTTTCCGATCGCCATGCAGGCGGCAACGCCGCTGCCGGATACACAGTGGACTTCGTCTTCGATGAACCGGATACTGGAGTAGAATTTGCTCCGTGTTTCTCCGTTGACCATGAATACATCGCTACCCTCGACTACACTTCCGCCCTCGACGTCGGAGGCTTTCACGCCATTCGGAACCGCGGATTTGCTGAGACGAGAAATGTACCGCAGCTCGCCGATGGTGGGCTCCGCGGTGATGTACGTGCCCATAAACACTGCCGGGATGCCTGACTACTCTGATCAGCTTTCATTATCCAATCTTCAACTACTCTAGCTCACCTTCGCAATATAATACTGCGTCAGGGTCGGCGTCGTAACCGTAATCTTGACCACATCACTCCCGACGTTAGTTGCAACAACATTTCCCGACTTCAAACCTGAACCGATTTGCGAGAATCGAGATTTATCCTGGCACTCATTGCCTCTATACTTGAGCGAGACGATATCCCCTGACGCCTGGCTAACTGCAAAAATTAGTCCCCCATCAGTGTCGACGACGTACTTGCCTCCGCTGGAGGTGACGCCGAAGGCTGTGAGCCCAGTTCCTGCTAGGCTTGAAAGGACGGCTAGAATGAGAGTGGTACGCATGGTTCAGAGGTGCGCATGCGCAGGAAAGAAAAAGAGAGTGGATGAAGCAGAAGAGCTTCTGGTATGTCGATGTCTGCAGCCTGGCTATGGTATGGAAACCAGTTTTATATAACTTTCGTCGGGCCCTCCGTCGCCTCGGAATTCGAGGATTCCAGGTAGAGTGTTAATATCGGCAGGCGAAAGATACTGAGACGCCTCGTGTCTGGCAAGTTATGCGCCGTAAGAGGAAATTATCTAGTCCTACACCCTACACGACCAGTTAAAAAAAAGTGCCGTCTGACGGACTAAGAATTGTCCGGCACGCCATGTACATTATTGGTAAAGCGTACCTACATTTTATCCTGAAAGTGTAGTCTGTCAGACGGATTTGGATACAGCCCCAGCGAAACAATAGCCGCCTGACAGACATCGCAAATCAAGTGATGAGTTTTATTATGGGGATATAGGTGTGGAGACTAACATAATTGTCAGTGCGTAGTAAACCTGCTCTTTAAGTAGTTCCAATCTCTCTTGGCTGAGTAACTAATAGTGCCTGATTTTCGCCGGTATTAGCAGTGAGAGAATAAGTCAGCCATGAGAAACTTTCTCGCCCTGCGCCTGAAGAATAGAATAACAAGGGAAATATCTGTCTTGGCATAAATGAGTGAGATTATCTGAAAGATATCTTGCTGCTTCGAATACACTCGCCATGGGTCCCACTCTACAACAGAGAAACAATTGCGAATAGCAGGAGGTTTCAGGACATTATCACTTTGGTACATATCTCCATTGATAGGTGTTAGTAGCGGTGTGTGCAGCGAAATTTAGAATGTAGGCAGGGAAGTGATATTATACCACGCCGCTTCCCAGTCAGGGGTAGCAAATCACGTGCAGAATTTGATACTTGGGTATGGGGGTTTTAGTATTTAAATGCGGTGACGGTAAGAACAGTGGCCAGGGCACCACCCATTAAAGACAAATAGAAATCGGTCTTCGCAGCTTTAAGTCGGCGCCCCCCACACTTAACGGTGGAATCACTAACCCCTGCACTCCCAATTTCACCTTCCATATGCAAGAACCTGCAAGAACCTGCAAGAACCACGCAGCTATCCCGCCGCAGATAAGCAGAGGAAACGAGCATCACTCCAAGGTTAATTTCCAACATTACTCGGAATGGGAGAGGATCTCCTGCCATGTAAGTGTATTTGAGATCCTTTACAGTTGTGCAGGGCAATACAGGATAATAATTCATACCTATGGCAGCGATTCCGTAGCAGACAATGCAAAAGATGAAACTTACCTAGATGTAGGGAAGTACTTGGTCATTACCGTTTTTACAGGGCTAAATTTCGGGTTTTGCATATTCCATACTAAATGTTTGACCTGAGTGTTTGTAACCAATCAGGTGAAAGTTGCTGGCCTCTAGGCCTGAATGTCGCCATTCTTTTCCCACACTGCAGATCTGTGGGCTTGCAGAAAATTGAGCAGAACAGCAATTTTGGTACTCAAACCATCTTCTAGGCAAAGCAGAATCACCCGTGTACAGCCCTAACAAAATTCAGCTGTCAACGAAGCTCGACATGACAGGGATCAGAGTTAACTGAACTCAGACCGCACCGCTGGGTAGTATATTCGGGTATGGAAACAAAGGACCTAATTAGTTAGTATGGAGAAGTACAGAGGGGCTGATATGGGGATAGCCTACTACGGAATATTAGTCGGAGTAAGTTTTATCCACTTGGCATGTTTGACTCTAAACTTAGGTCCTGAGAAAACAACCTAGAAACAAATTCCGTCCGTAGAAAGACTATGATTGGACGAGGTGGGATTCAGTATGAAATCTTTGAGCTGCTATAATCATTGTATATCTGTTATGGAGATTGTACTCAGATTTACTGCCCGAGGCATGCGTGGTTTTTTCCAATTTTTATCTTCAACCACCTCAAAGCAATGTACCCCGAGAGAATATTAGCGTGGTACACTCCTGGGAAGGATTTGGTACCGAAGAATGCATCTTCGAGAATCACTCGATATGGTAGTTGTTTCTGCCGTTCTAGGTAGGTTACACATACCTCTCCATCTAGAGTACCGTCGATATTTAAGCATTCTCACTTTATCGGGTTCAGGCAGAATAATACCTGGACCATCGGTCTCACCAACTACCTCCTAGTCTTGGCATGTTATATATTAACGATTGTTACCCAGGCGAGAGAGGCAAAACCCGTCCAGATGGTCCTTCATATATTATAGCTGAATCCCTTGCTGCTTCAGAGATTACTGCGCTACTGAAAAGCGCAAGCTGCTGATCGCACATCACTTGCGGAGTCTATACACCCACCTCGCAGAATATACTTGGACGCACTTTTAGCTAAAAGTAAGTGCATAAGCGATTAAGAGGGAAATCCTGACATATAATGTCGGTGGAGCGTGTGTCGTGGTTGCATTCCTCTAAATATCGATGGTCACGTTCTTAAGACTGAGCCGATGTATAGGGGTAAATAATTTGGATAAGCTTATATTCTTTACAAGGAAAAGCTAGTAATCGACCGGGTTCTCCCCTTGGAGTTCACCCCGGATCACCCTCTATCCCACACCTCAAACTCTCCTATCGATGGTAGTGTCGGTTGATGCATTAAGTTAGTGTATGGAAGGAATGGAATCATGTTGACTAGTACACCTAACCACTAGAAACCCCTCTCGGACTATATTCCTCATGAATCGTCACTCGAATAATTAATGTTTGTGCAACAAATTCTTAGAGAAACGGAAAATTTTGTTGATGCGACTCTGAGTTGTCTGACATCATCCTAAGCCATCGTTTTCATTCTGCTGTTCTTTGTGACTTGTGCGCTAACTAGTTCGTCACTCTGCCGCTCGCTTGCGTACTGAGATCGAAACAAAGCCTAGGTAGAGCCGGAAAGCAACCTATTTGGCTTTCACTTCCCACCAAAGTTACTCGAGGGGTTCCTTTGGTTCACATCTCCTCACTGTGCATTGTGGCTCGTTTTGTGCCGCATATTTTGCCCACTCTCACACTCTGCTCTTATCCTCTTATTGCTCTCAACATTGAAACCACCTTTTGGGGCATCACACCCTGAGAGCTGGCGGATTGTGTGATTTGTTTTAATCTCATTGTATAAGGGGGTGATAGATGGGAAAAATGGCGCATATTTGATCATTTGAGTGATGTGAATTATGATAAATGCAATTAGATGCGGCGGAGTTAATTAGAACTAGATTCGATCTATACAGCCTTTCAGAGCTTCCGGTATCAAATGGTGCTACACTCCCGAGTGATCGTTGTGAGTTTGAATATATGGTGTTTTGCACGAGCATGTCAGTAGCTCCTTGCTCTCAGCGGAGGGAGCGTCATGAAGCGCCGAATCGTGCCAAGCAAAGATATTTACTACAGTTACCGAGAAACAGGGTGCCACTGTTCTCCCCTTCATAGTCGCAACAGGCATTTCTGTGAGGTATTTTCCCTGAAATGCCGGACGTTTCTATAAGTGTGATTGGAGGCGGTATCAAACTTTACAATGCTCGAGTGATCAATGTCAACTGGAAGTGGTTCTTCCATGTTGCTAGAAAGCTGAAGGAGCGATGAAGCTTGGTCTAGGAAGAGGATTAGTCGCCCTTGCGACTGAAAGAACCATCGGAATTCTATAGCTATCACTGTATAAGCATGACATCTCGATGCATCTTGTGGGATACTTCATACGTACCCTTACGAGCATTCTTGTTCCGCACGGCTCATAGAAACTGAGAAGTTTGAAGCGGTGCACTATGTTAAGAAACCTAGATAGCTGCGATCTTAGATTGTCGGATGTAGCATGAATCGATTCAACAAGTTTGGCCTTCCCATGAAAGTCCGGTCCAATGTACTGGTGATATCGTCCACCACTGTACCACGATATGGTGTACCGGAAAACATCACCGCCTTCGTGGGTTCAAAGATTGCACGCGGTTTCTGACCCCCTTCCCTAACCCTTGCCATCAAGAGGGTTTGCGACCGTTAGACGACATCTTCGGGAAGCACCCTAATATGCTTACCAAGCCCTAGCGCACATGAATTTGGTGTAGCAGTGTTTAAAGCCACGAAAACGTCGTTTTAAGACCATGCTGTGCCACAGTTGTGGTTTATATCAAATACTGGTGTATAAAGCGTTTAATCTATAGTACCATCGTTTTCTCTAAACTATGTAGTATCAGGATGCTGATGCATCGTTTAAACCATTAGGTGAAGTGTAGATTGAACGATGGTAAGTGGAGGTGGAGTGTAGATCTCACACTGAAAAATCTCGAACTTTTTCGAAGTTCATTTTTGTATGGGAGCTGTTTGTCAAAAAGAGGCCTGTAGATGTCTATAGTACCAATTCAGTGTACAAATTTGAGCATGGCATAGAGGTTAGTGGTTCTGGATTGAGACAACATTCAGCCACTCATTCTTCATAGGTTCAATTCCTAGCAGTGGAATGACTTTTGCCTATTCGAATAGCATCGTTTAAACCACAAACGCGATATAAATGTAGTTCTAGTGTAAAAGAGATGCCAAAGGCGTGTGAAAGTGACATCAATGAGGTGTAAATACCACTACAGTGTGGGATAAACGAAACTACCCAGTAGTGGTATTTACACACTCACTGCCTGTGACCACCATCACGACAATCTCACGACAATCTTCACAAGTATACCACGATTATTACCCGACAACCGCTACGAAAATCTCGCCATGATCTCACGACAACGTGATCTCAATGCCACACTGCCGGTCGTGAGATTTAAACTACACGGAAGTGTACCCTAGGGCAAGCATACAATAAGTCTACCGATGCTATGGGCGATAAATATGGCTGGTCGTTGCATTTTTAATAGAATTTAGAGTTGTCTTAGTACTGTAGAGAGTTTCTGTGTCCTTATAACAATGTCCATCCTAGCTTTCTCTAGCTCAGTTAGAAATTCGTCGTTATAGTCCTTAATTGTTTGGACGCCATGGTTTTGAATCTAGAGTTGTAACCGTATGTCATAGTTCTGCAGTGCGGAAGGGCTCGGGCAAGAATTTCCGAAGCCCGAAGCCACATCCTGCATGTCCAGCCCAGTACTCACTTTTCGGAATCACGTTTTGGTTTTGCTTATGCAAGTTATCAGGAATTGAGACTCCTATTTCTCACCGACATTATTGATTTCGCTTCTATATACGAGCCATTAAACTAAAATTATTTGAGTAGAATACCCAATTGAAACCGCCACAACAACTTCTAGCTAACGAAGAGCACGATGGTGTTTATGTATAGACATTCTTCGTCGACATGTGTCATTAAGCTGACCACTCACATAGAGTCTAAGATTGTAAAGGCGATCGTGCTAATTCTGCATACAAATGGCGAGGTTTATCTATCCTCCATAAGCATGCAGTAAGCTACGGAAGGGTGACTGAGCTATTTGTATTACGTTCCAGCCACTTCTGGGCAGTCGGAGTACTGAAGCATTTGGGTTGCATGTGTAGTTATCTGCTTCGGAATTATTGGTTTAATTCAGGTCTGTTGAGCACAGTCTCAGTTTCCGTAATCGGGAGTACGGAGATAATCGAAATCACTAGACATTAATTTCCAGGAAATTGGGACGATTGGACATATCTCAGTGTTCAACCAACTTCACGCCTATCTCACATCAAAGCATTCCTAGTACCCACTATCAAATGCTTGGAACTATATTGCCGCAGCACCAAATATACATCGTACGCGTGTCTTTGATTCTCGGTACCGTAGTTCGCAGTGGATGTAATATGATATGTGCCTATAGTGCGATGAACCATATATCTTTGCTTTTATATCGGTTTGTGGCATGGATAGCATGTGATGCGCGATGCTCACATGTGGCGTGTGGAAGTGAGTACAGACCAAGGGGAAGAAGGGTAGCGGAAGGGATCTCTCCAACCCAGCAGGTTATCCGGAGGGGGTTAGATAGCAGAGCTGAGAAGACAGTATGTGGGTTTCATTATTCGGCATGGTAGAGTTCAATATATCACGGAAGTTATGGCTGCTTTCTCTCTGCAAGTGATCGGTACACACTGATACCTGAGTACTTATTTACGTACAGATTCTCATGGACAATATATGGACCGTATAATCATCTTTGGATGCCGCAAAAGCGTGTAATCCCGGCCAAGCTCTGACAATTCAGTGGGGGAGGTTGGGATTTTGTATTTGAATAATCTCTGAGTGATACTTTGAGTGAATCGTACCTGGCTCTACTCAGATTCTCTGATTAGTTAGTGTTCCCGAATTATGAATCCCTAGGATAAATTCAAGAGTTCGTCACCATATATCCAGTAGTTTATGACGTCGCTAGCCTACAGGGTCAAACTCTCATACATGTGCACACAGACCACATCGTATTTCGACTGTTACAGATGTACATGAGCCGGAGCCCTAGGGTTTGTGACTGCTCTTTTAGACTTTGCACTCTACTTTTTTCTTTCCTACTATCTTGGATCTTTAGACCGGTACACAGTTATCGCACCATAGAATACACGCACACGGTTCTCCCCAACTTCCATATCGTAACATCGACCAACTGTTGTCCTTCAAACCTCAAGACGTCGACAATTACTGGCCTCGCCTGCTTAAAAATTTGTCCCGTCGGCTGAACCACCTACCCCTGGTAGAAATAAATACACCCTTAAAATTGCCGCCCTTAGCTAGTTCTTCTCCATGCCACTCTCCCTTCCATCCACTTATACTATGACTCGCAATCCCTTTCCCTCAAGATACTGTTTCCACATTCCTAACTGTTCTTAAACGTACATGTAGTATCTTTTCCCGTCCAGGAATGTTCCCCTCAAGTTCGTACGGCGGTCGGCGCTCCTCCGCCTTGCAGTTCAGCTGGTACATATATCGACGGACGTGTCGCTTCAAGCTCGGGCCGACGCTGATCAACTTGGACTGCTTGAGAAGTGGGTTCTTGGTTCCTCTGATAACGCCTCCCAACCGTAAATGCGACGAACAAAATGGCAATGAAAGCGATTACTGCTCCAACTCCAATGCCGGCTGCACCTCCTGTAGTCAGTTTGCTGCCGCTTGCATCTGCTGTTCTATCTGGTACCGCTGCCTGGTTGCTGGAGGTTGTAGTAATTGTGGATGATGAAGAGGAAGTTGTCGCTATGATAAAGGAAGTAGTTGCGGCGCCCGACAAGGTAGTAATAGCGGAATTTGTGTCAAACTTCCCGGTGAACGTACTCGTGATAGCGCTCAACTGCAGCTGAGAACTAGGTGGCTTCTCTCGCGGCAAAAGAAACAATGGGTTTGGGAACACATCTTTCTTCAATTCACACCAGGCTCCGCCTTCATTCGATTGACAACTTTCAATGTATTTGTCGCAACACCCTGGCGGGTTAGGTATATTAGTTTAGCGTTTCTTGCGACCTTACAGCATCCACTTACGCCCATTCGTGCATTTCGTATTACTCGCCGAACCGTCGCACCCCAGTGCGTCGCTCCAACAGCGCTCTCTACAGAAGGACCGCTTTAGCTTCGCCATTGGGGTAATGGGGGCATGTATACTTAGATGCAGGGCAACACCATGTCTTCACAAAACCTGGACGAGTGACATAGGCGCAGCCGCCATATTTGTCCGGGGACCCTGTAAAGTTGCCTAATACCGGTCAGCACGAGTAATTGAGCGGGTTTGGGGATTCATGCAGAACGGATCGTTCGCATCTCCTTGAGGGTGAGTGCATGAGAAGTTAACGTCGTTAGGATTGAAGCTGAACTTGATATCGTATGTCAGTTGTGCTTGAGTTCCCAATCCAGAAGCAAGCACTAGTACTACAGCCGAAAACATCGACTCAGAAGGAGGAGGAGGCGAGATGAACACTACGTACAGTGAGTTAGATCTAGATAGTCAGCCTCACCTAGACGATCGCCATCGATATGCTGACTGTCATGTGAGTCGCAGTTGGCTGGTGCAGTGTGCCGTCCAGATAATCCGATTGGCAGCCTGCGTCATGACAACGCACCCACAGGTCCCACCCAATTGGAAATTCAAGCTGTCAAACATGTTGAAAAATGTGCGCACAATCTGTGCAGCTGATAGTGCGGGGGTCACGTATGGTCACAGTCATTGCAAGATATGTTTAATCCGCTTATCTAATCGCATCAATCAATCGTAACTACGTGCATCAATCTCCAGATCAGACCTCAGATATACATTGCAGATCGCCCGGATCATCCCAGATGAGCCAATCGTTGGTCAAGGCGGCCACGTTTATATCGGCCAGCTTCCTTGAACCGTCATTCTCGCTGGGTACGTACCTACAAGTACACATGTACTTAAGCACCCAACCAGGTACTTTGGTATGTATCACTACAGGGGTCAGCTGGAGATCTGCAGATCATCACCGCGTTTTCTAATAGCCATTGGGGGATCAGTCGTGCACTTACGCACTGCAAGTCCAACGTCGGCACTCTATCTTAACACCACCGCTGCCACGCCAATATATCAATGATCCTGCTTGATCTTGTGCGACGTTACGAGACGTTTCAGCGATAGTACTGTATATAACGGCATTTATGAACTCACCTCGTTTGTTATCCAATCGATTGAGTCTCACTACCCTATGGCTCCTGATTCGATAGACGATTGCAGGCCCATCATAAACGAAACTAAGCACGGACCAGAAAGAAACGTCTGGTGGTGCACCAACGGTAGCGCAGGCGTTACGGCTACGAAGACGGTTGAACATCTCGCGAAGGAGCCACTTTACGGCAGCCGTGTAGCTGCTATCCAGCTCGAGACAAACCCCAAAGAATCCAATGACTGTTGCGGTACATACCACAAACCCATCGATCCAAAACCTGCGGCACTACTCTCGCGGTAACTGCCGCCTGTCTTCAAATCATGGACCTCCCCGAGTCACAGCTCAATTATGCCCAGCGCGAAACTATCTGAGTGATACGTTGCAACCATTCTGCCAAAGTGGGGAACAAGTTTAAGAACCGCTAGTGGTCCAATAAAAATGGAATCAAGAAAGCGGTTTGGGCAAACAGACCATCCCACGCACGCGGTTGTATATCCATCTTATGCACTCAATTCTCCTGAGGACGACACCAGAATTCTCTTAGCTTGTTACAACTGGAGCCAAGATGCCGCACGTCTTAGGTGCCTTTGGCAAGGTTTCGACTTATTATAGCAGGAGGCGATTGTTTCGGCCGTTATTGCAGATCTCGCATACATGATATGACGGAGAATGAGTTGTGGAGTCTCCACAATTCTCATCCCGTGCACGACTGGTACTGCGATGAATTCACAAGGGGTGCATACAGTTTTTTTTGGCTCTGGACAGTTTTCGTCTTTCTTTGGGCAGATTCAGAAGGCGGCAGCGTTAGGGGGCCGCTATTCATTGCTGCCGGGATTGCGAGAATCTATCATTGTTGGATTTTTGCCGCTTGAACAGTACGTTCGAGGCAGTGCACAAGTTCTTAGTAGCAGAGTTCGTGCGAAATCGGGGAGCACAATTAAGGAGCTCTACATCAAAGAGTTGAAAAAATTGGTGGATGAATAGGACCCAAATAAAGCTGATGGTGATGATGGTAATGGTGATGGTGATGGTGATGGTACCGAAAGCACTTAGTCAAGTAGGTTGGCTATGTCAACGTCAATGTCAAAGCTTTAACAGACTTAAAGCCTTCTATTGGCCAAAGCTTCAACAAACTCAGAGTTCAATCGGCCCAGAGATTCCTGGGGAAATGCTACTCCTGCCGAAATGTGGCTATCTCAAGCGTGGCTCTGAAGCAGGCTCTCAAGTAGGCTCTTAATCAAGCTCTCAATCAGGCTCTCAAGCCAGCTCTCAAGCCGGCTCTGAAGCGGCCACTCAAGATGCTCTCAATGAGTGTGTCAGCACTATCGAAGCCTGTTGGCAGTCAAGACTGGCTGAGGTTTATCGACTGCCTGCCGTATATAGTCCCATAGTGCCACGCACAGATGTCCATAGACCGACTATGGATGACTATAGACTGCGCGTTGTGCAGGGGTCCATGGGAAGCTTGCTATGAGCTGAGCGTAGCGCAGTCTATAGTTAATTTGCACTTTTGCCGATGCTTCGTCTCCTGCCTACCTACTAACTACTCTTATAAGTCTGCCAATTCTTCATTAAATTCTATGCCCATTGGCTCAGTGTAGGAGTATAGTAGAGCTACTCTACACCAAAGGGTGTTCAATTTGGTCCACAATTGGTAGAGCTATGGGGGGGGGGGGGGGGTAGTCTAGTGTCCTCCTCCTTCCCGGCCCCTACCAACCACCCCACTAGGTCTGCCAATTCTTCGTCAAATTCTATGCCCTTTTGCACAGAGTAGCTTTACTATATGTAGATGGGTTCCGCGTTATCCTTGGGCAGGTACTAGAACTGTCTGTGAACTGATTCAGGTCACTACATTTGAGTCACGAGCTGTCACTCATCACAGATGTACTTTACAGTGTTGAAATACTGATTGCTAGAGAAGCATAATTCTACTATCTAAGAGGGCCACAAGGCCATATATATATACGGTACGAGCACGTACGTACTCATCTAAATGTAGAGATGGCTGAGCTCCGTCAGCCCGTATCAGAGCCATCTCGGTCAGCCCAGATCAGAGCCAGCCCCGTATGAGAGCCAGCCTCGTCAGCCCGTATGAGAGCCAGCCCAGTCAGCCCGTGTGAGATCTATTTATGCAACACTCCCCCCTCTTGCTACGCTCTGTGGAGCAAGAAAACAAACAAACAAACAAACAAAGATAATGTGCAACTTGTGATTCCCATAGTAGCCTCCTTAAAACCCTGCTTGATAAGTGAGCAGGGAAAGAGTACTACCGTAGCCTGAGGATGGCCATCCATATAAACAATGAAATCCATATTCCAAAAGACAAGTGAAACAACCTTAAATTGACCTCCAATTACCATAAACCCATTGCTGTTGTGAACTTCGTATGCTTATCTTTTGTAAGTGCTTTTGTGAGTATATCTGCCACATTTTCATCCATGTGTACGTAGGAGTAGTTGACTATTCGGCGTTTGTGCAGATCTCGACTGTTGTTATAAGAAACGTCGATGTGCTTAGTTCGAGCTTTGATGATTCCCGTGCTGATTAGAGTGAGAGCACCCTGATTGTCGCAGTTGATTGGCAGCGGTGGTAAGTCCTTGCCATGAATGTCTTTCTGTAGTTGAAGTTACCATTTCGCTTCTCTAGAGGCCTCCAAGCACGCAATGAACTCGGCCTCGAGAGTTGACATGGCGATTAGGCTTTGCTTTCGAGACTGCCATGAGACTGCTCCACCATTGCTGGCGAGAAACACATGACCTCCCTGGGATTTGCGGTCCTCGCTGTCATTGGCCCGATCGGAATCCGAGTACCCTGCGAGACTGTTGCCGATGTCAATGCCGTTGAAATGTAGTCGCAAATCGGCTGTATATTTGAGGTACTGATGAACTCTCTTAGCAGCCGTCACATGGCTGGTAAATGGCCGCGAATTGTAACTAGAAAGAGCAGCGACCGCATACGAGATATCTGGTCGAGTTGCAAGTGCTGAGTACATTAGTGATCCCATCACTGGTTGATAGTCTGTGATATTATCCAATTCCTTCTCCCCCCGATCCTAGGCCAAGTCCAACTTTACATTAGGATCCATGTGTTAGGGGTTCTCCCCTGACAGCGGTGATGATACATGAATGGATTGCAGCAAGTACACATGACTATTCATTTGAGAATGAACCGTGTGGATAACACCTACTTGTGGAACATCATCATGGTAGTCAGCCTAGTAATCCTTAGCGGGATTATACTAGGGCCGCATGTCGATCAATTAGTCTGGGTCGCAGCCTGACTAGCGGATTCAACTTTGATGATGCAATTATGACGCCATAACTGGGAAGTGAAAAACCTTCAGCAGTGCACATAATTATTGACCACACCTACTATATCTTATCTAGCGGGACAACACACAGTTAAGTTGTGCTTATGCAGAATTACGTGTGCGGCAGACGATAACGCAATATGCGAGTATGTGGGAATTCGGAAGCTCACGCGCTCAGCGGTGGGAACACCTCGCGGAGATCTCCAGTCTAAGGACCTAAGCATGCGGTGTCTGAGGGATTAATGACATTGGCTGAAGATAAGAGGCCTGAAGCGAACCTGCTCATTGGTTTGAGTTAGTATGCATCGCAACGACATACTAGTTTAAAACTAGGTGCGCGTGTCATAATCTACGTTGGCAGAGTATCGGTTGGTCACCGATTAAATCTCTGACGCAATGCGAAACATCCTGATCTAAGGTGAGGCAATTAATAGTGAAGAGCTATAAAAATATATTGCGAAAAGCACTGATAAGACTACGAGTCATCAGATGTTCCATCTACTGAACAAATGGGAAGCAAGATGTCTAAGTTGAAGTTACGAGTTGTCATATTATGTGCGCATGATATCATGATATGAGGATGGCCCTCCAGGGGGGTGTAACACCTTGAAACCACTCATACATGAACACGATAACCTTGAGGGAATTCGTGGCACTATCAATGGGTCACTTAAGATGATTTCGGCAATAAGCTATCAAGCAAACTAAGTGTCATGGCGGTAATCCAAAGGCAAGCTTGACCTGAGGATCCGACTATATAAGAACTCGCATTGTCCCCGACAATGATAAGAACCAAGCTCTAGCAGCAATCCACAGTCAGACATTACAAGCGAAGCACACCTTAAAATATTATTAAGAATTCTATCTAGAAATTATTTGAACATTACTTCCCTAATTCACTTTCGTGAATACTGTTTGTATGTGTTTGCTCAAACTGACACATTCTCAATACGCACACAAAGCAGTCGTCGAAACTATCAGCGAACAAATATGGTACTTCGGCGTTTGGTATTCAACCCACATCTGCTGTGCGCTTTCTCTATACGTCATGATACTTGGTATCGAATACGACGTACAACGGTACATCACTCCCGGGATGTTACCCTTCGAAGAATACTCTCAAGAACCACTTTGGACGGACGAGGAGAATTGGTGAGCTCTTACTAGTAAAACTAGATAAGAGGTTGAGTCTTGGGAAAGACGAGGAACGGAAAAGGGAGGTTTAGATAGGCGGCTTTATTTAGTCTGATAGATGTTGTATTGATCATTGGGCCTAAATATCCCCAAAACACCATGGGCATTGAGACCCCGTGACTATGCTCCATGCCGAATGATCTGAGGATTGTGGTGATATAGGCTTTCTGACCGAGACTGATTCTGGTACCAATTTCATCGCGGTAGATCTCGATGCCGAGGAATTGGCGTGCCAGGCCGAGGTTCATGATCTTCTATTTCTCTGAGAGTTTCGCCTTGACCTCGATCGCGGCTTTGGCGGCGGCCTCTGGATATGACATGGAGATATTGTCGACATACAGAAGTATCAGAATACCATCGCTGCGGAGATAGAGGTTGTGATCGGCTGAGGACTGTGTGAACCCAAGAGAGAGTAGAAAAGCATTGATATCGTCGTGCCATAGCCGTGGAGCTTGTTTAAGGCCATATAGAGCTTTCCTGAGTCTGACAATGATCTTTCGTGCGTTGAGGCCCTCTGGCCATCCTTCTGGCAAAGTCATATAGATGTTGTCATCGTCGATTTCGGAGTTTAGGAAAGCGGTAACTACATCCAAGTGGTCCATATCCCACTCCTATCTCCCGATGAGAGAGATGGGATACCAAAACATAGTTAGCTTCCCAATGTTAGGAGTTCTCCCCGAACAACGATGATGGTACTTGCGTTGATTCGATGAATACATATCATGGAGTTACTCTCGGTCTAGTCACGTGATATGCACAACACCTATTCATGTCAAGCACGAGATGAGTCCTATGTCCTTTAGCGGGGATACATAAGAGTCGCGCGTCGATTGAATAACCAAGTCTCGATGCTTAGCAGATTCATTGAAAGAATACACACTACAGTAATTCTTATTTGATGACGCAGCAATGCTGCCAGATCGAAAGGAGGTAACTCCTGCCGAGGGCATTGTTTTCAACCACGTTCATATCCTAGATACTAGCGGGATTGTTTGATTGGACTGGAGATTACTCCGACACACAAACGCAGCAGTTGATAGTCAATATGCGAGTAAGAGGGACCCATAGCTTATTGCCACAGGCGATAAGAGTGACTATGGTACTCTCTGGTCAAAGAGAATGGTCTCGACCTAATCATGATGTAACTGAGGGAATTTTGACGTTGGCTGAAGATAAGAGGCCTGAAGCAACCCTGCTCATTGACTTGAGTTAGTATGCATTGCAACGTCAGACTCATATTCAATACGAGCTGACGCGTCGAGTTCTACGTTGGCATAGTATCGGTTGGTCGCCGATTAAATCTATGACGCAAGCCAAATAGTCTGTAAGGTGAGGCATTAATTTGCGATAAGCGCTGCCAACTAGGTTATTGGCAGATGTTCCAATTACTGTCGCAAACGGGTAGTAAGATGTCTAAGTTTAAGTTTTGTCTGAGGCACAGTATGATATGATATCATGCGATGGATGGCCTGATTCTTATCAGGAGCGTAACGCTTTGAAACCACATTGCATGAACACGATAACCAATTGGGAAGCGTGGCACTTATCACCGGGCGCATTCTAAGACGCGACTGCGATAACGCTATCAGGATACTTGTAGTCATAGTGTCAAAGTATGGGTGTACAAGACCTTCAAAGACAACTATAAAGAGGTGGTGATGTTCTGATGATGAGAAGGAACTCAGGCAGCAACCTACAGTCAAACATTCAGAACACCGAAGACGATCTTAAAATATTATTAAGAATTCTATCTATTATAACCTATTCAATATTTCATCTCAAGACCTTATCCACACTCGTGACTACGCATTGTATGCCTGGACACAGATACACACAATCCGAGTACGCACTGCATCAAGTTGTTGAATCATTCGGCAACCTTCTCTTCAGTTTGGAAGAGCAGCGTTTAACCCACACCTATCAAGTGGTGTTTCGCTTTTGTGTGTACGAGAATATCGACTACCTGGTGCTGAGATATCTTCGCACCGGCTTATTACCATTCGAGGAGTTTTCCGAGGATTAGTCGTTCAATGAAGAGGAGCAGTTTACATCTATCGAGGAGACGGTCTTTGGTACCATTATAGATTGGTCGCTCTTGCGTCTCAGGTGCAAGAGGTTGAGTCTTAGGATAAGACGAGGAAAGAAAGAGTTTTCTTTGATAGGCGGGTGTACTTAATTCAATAGATATTGTACTGATTATTGGGATTAAGAACCCCCATAACACCCAACAGGAGCATAAGTCTCACCGAAATCCGTCTGTTTGTATCCCTCGATGACTAGCTGTGCTTTGTACCATGTGGACCCATTAGGAATGTATTTAGTTTTATAAACCCACTTCGAGCCAATCGGCTTAACTTGCTGTTGCCGTGCTTCCCCAGAGTTGAGAGCGGAGAAGGTGTAATTGAGCAGGATTGATGTGCTTTCTTCCTCCATGGCTCTTTTCCAGTGATCTCGTTGAGGGCTTTCCATAGCCTCCATGTATGTGAATGGATCTTCTATGGATGCCCTGAATCCTTCTGCGGAGGCTTTACCTCGGCTTCTTGTGACACGACTTGCTATCGGCGGAGCTGGAGCTGGAGATGCTGGCGGTACTTGGCTTGATTTCATGATTGCTGCTGCCAAGCGCTCGGCAGTTTGATCCTCCCTGCGGAGGCGCCAGCTGTGGGCGATGTTTTCTGCATCTGCTACCAAACGCTGGGCAGTCTGATCCTCTCTGCAGAGGCGCCAGCTGTGGGCGTTTTCTGCGTCTGCTGCCGAACGCTGGGCAGTCTGATCCTCTTGGCGGAGGCACCGGCTGTGGGCATTTTCTGCTTCCTCGTCAGGAGCTTCACGCATGTGAGATGTGGATCTCTTACCTATCTGCGTAGGTTGAATATCTCGGAGAGGCTCATCTACGGTATCTGTTTCGTCGATATATTCCATGTCTTCTGGTAGTCCAAACATATCGGTATCAATATCATTGCTTTCATGCTGGCATGACATGTGTGCATTTCTTTCTTCGTCGAAGACGACTTCTGATTGGGCTTTCACCTTCTGGAAATCAGGATCCCATATCCTCCACAACGTCTTTGAATCGTGTGTGTAGCCTACCATCATACAGGGCTTTGACCTTGGGCCAAACTTGCCCTGGCAGCGTTGAACGTCGGGAATGAGTCTACTGGCATAGCATCCGAATCAACTTAGGTTGTGGAGAGAGGCTTGATACGATATTTCGTTGCCGGCAGCATCGTGTGTCGGTTTGCCAAATCCATGTAGCATTTTGTATGGCATTTCGTACGATCCTCGACACCCATTGTGGTCATTTCTTTTCAGGCCTTCATTCGGTGATCTCTGATGGAGATAGACAGCGGTATTAACTGCTTCTCCCCAGAACTGAATGGGAGCCTGAGAGTCAATCATCATTGCCTGGGCCTTTCCAGTGATTGTACGGATCATTCGTTCGGCGGCACTGTTCTTATGGTGGCCGTATGGAGGACATGGCTCGTATGTAGTACTGCGGGCTGCAAGGACATACCGGAAGATCTTATTGTGGTATTCTCCCCGTCCATTATCGCACTGGATTCGCTTGATCTCATATCCCATTGAGTCTACTCGGGCCTGAAATGACTGGTAGGCGGAGGTGCAGGTCTCCGCTGTCTTATTTGGGAACAGCCATACGGATGTGTACCTCGTGTAGTCGTCGATGAATAGTATATAGTATCAATTGTCTCCTAAGGTCGCTGTGGAGAAGGGACCGCACACATCCGAATGTACAAGTTCAAAAGGCTTCGTAGTGCGCTTGACTGGCACTCTAATGAACCTTTGCTTGTGCTTGGCTTGGATGCAGACTGTGCACATAGAATCATCGTGTTTATATCCGCCAATCAGAGTTTTCATGGCGGTAGGATTTATATGGGCTAGTCGTCAGTGCCATAGTCTTGATTCTGAGATTTTGAGAGACTTATGAGTGGACTTAGTTTTTGCTGCGGTAGGTGCTCTTGGAGGTGAGCTTTCTCTTGGAGGCGAGCTTTCTCTTGGAGGTGAGCTTTCTCTCTTTCTCTTTCTCCCATTCTTGGTAGTCAATGATAGGAGTGCAGTTGCGGGAACTATGATATATATGCCATTGATTAGTTCTCCGGCGAGGGTGCAGGAAGATGAAAAAGTTATGGAGCATTTAGAAGTTATGGTGCATTTTCCGTTCTGAAATACAGTCATATGCCCGCCCAAATCCAATTGGTTGATCGATAGAAGGGAAAGTCGAAAAGTAGGAGTATAGAGGTCTTCAACTTGATAGCCCTCTATGACGTTGACAAAGCCATAATGCGTGGCGGTGACTGAGTTGTTGTCTCCGAGTTTGATTACTATAGGAAGTGAAAGCTTTTTGAAGGTTGAAACGCTGCTGCGGTCATTGCTCATGTGGTGTGATGCTCCGGAATCAATGACCCACTTCGGAGCGGCAGAGGTGAGAGCACAAGCAGTTAGTCAGAAGGGTTTGCAGTCTCCGGTCGTAGCGAGAGCTGCTGTTGTTGTGGCTTTCTTCACTTTCCACCATGCCTGTATACGTTTGTAGGAGATGCAATCGACTTTGACGTGACCTGGGAGCCCGCACTGGAAGCAAATGCACTCATCGTTGTTTCCTCCCTCCTGAGGGCGTTTCCGCTTTCTGCATGCATCTGTTGTATGGCTGTCAATTTTGCAATAGGTGCACTTACTCTCTTGGCTATCTCCGCTTCCACCACTTCCACCGTTTCCACCACGTCCACCGCATCCACCACGTCCACTGCACCCAAGGCCTCAGCTTGGGCCTCTGCCACGGTAGCTGCCACGTTGGGAAAGTTGGGCGGCCCCTGTGGATGCATCTCCAAGTTCCTTGGTAAGGCCGGTTGTAGTTTCTTCTTCTACGAGGTCATGCATGGCTTCTTCGGGTGTGGGCAAGGGTCTTCTATGCTTCAGGACCATTAATATCATTGCATACTGCGATGGCAATGATGTGAATATCTGTGTGTGGAAATCTCAATCGGTGATTGCATCGTCTGTATGGTCCAGTTGTGTGCTGTAGTTACTAAATTTGGTGAAGTATGTTTTAAGTGGTTCGTCCTCCTTGGGTTGGCAAGCACAGAATTGGTGAAGGATGTCCTGTCTGCCAATATAAGATCCAGCGGTGTCCAAGGTGATTTCGAGTGTGTTCCACATCTCGTGAGGGTTTCTCATTCCCTTGACGATACGCTGTACTTCGGGGGAACAGCAAAGTCTGATCATAGATGCAGCTTTGGCTTCCTTAGCCTTCCAATCATCATAGTTGTCATCGTGGTCAAAATCAAGGGGCTGCGGTTCAGGATCATCTCCAATGACGATTGCATATGCTTTCATGGCTGATAGGACAAGTATCATGTCGTCTTTCCATTCATTGTAGTTTGTGTGAGTGAGCTTGGGAATGTTGCCCCACCTGGTCTTGTCGAAGGCGGGTTCGGAGGAAGACATCGTGAGATCATGGAGATGGTGTTGAGTTTTAGTGCTGTTTTATGCGGCTGTTGCTACGGTGACGAGGTTTAGGGTTCTTTAGGTTTAGGGTTCTTTTTAGATCGAGATTGTGAGAATAGGATTTTATATGGTAGCGATAGCCGGGCTCATAACCTGTTTAAATACTGATTGCTAGAGAAGCATAATTCTACTATCTAAGAGGGCCACAAGGCTATATATATATACGGTACGAGCACGTACCTACTCATCTAAATGTAGAGACGGCTGAGCTCCGTCAGCCCGTATCAGAGCCATCTCCGTCAGCCCGGATCAGAGCCAGCCCCGTCAGCCCGTATGAGAGCCAGCCTCGTCAGCCCGTATGAGAGCCAGCCCAGTCAGCCCATGTGAGATCTATTTATGCAACATACAGTGTTACGATATGGAAGTTGGGGAGAACCGTGTGCGTATATTCTATGGTACAGAGAAGAGAGAAGGAGAAAGACTCGAGATATACAGGAGGCATCAGCCCCTGCAGCAGGACCGTGTATCAGACCTGTAACATCATGTACATCTGTAACATACAGTTCTGTAGAAAAGATTTACCTGATGGTATACAACATGTATCTAAGCATCAGGTAGAAATAGTTTACCTGACACAAAGTACCAGTAGTGCTAAGCAGTGCTTAGCAGCATCAGCAGTGCTGAGTATATTCTAAGCCACTGTACTTAATCTACAACAACTCCTTAAATATTAGAGAAAACTAAAAGAGGAGGCAAGCAAGTGAAAGAGCATCTTGTTAACTACATTTCATATATAAACAATATCCTGGTCAAAGTAAAACTCATGGAGTTAATT
>Ga0307515_10001115_pt1 | contig 61466 bp, 56 predicted proteins | sample 17_EM_MG_FD_194513 | JGI IMG/M metagenome (GOLD analysis project Ga0307515, IMG submission 194513) | Populus trichocarpa ectomycorrhiza microbial communities from riparian zone in the Pacific Northwest, United States - 17_EM | ecosystem: Host-associated > Plants > Roots > Unclassified | place... | reverse complement strand
TGGTGCCGAGCATCTGCTGCGCAGCCGTGCCGTCAACGAGGATGTGGCAAGGAAGCTCGACGGGCTGATTTCCTGGTGGGAAAATTACGTGGCGATGCACGGTGCTTCGCTGGACAACAATCCATCGCCGGGAAACAAGCGCGGCGGCCTGACGACCATTCTTGAAAAGTCGCTCGGTGCCGTGGCCAAGGGCGGGCGTTCGCCGCTGACCGCCGTTTATAACTATGCCGAACGGGTTAAGGAACATGGCCTCGTCTTCATGGATACGCCCGGCTACGATCCGGTTTCGGCCACAGGCCAGGTGGCCGGCGGCGCCAATGTGATCACCTTCACCACCGGTCGCGGCAGTTGCTTCGGCTCGCGCCCATGCCCATCGATCAAGCTGACCAGCAACACCGCGCTATTTCAGTCGATGGAAGAGGACATGGACATCGATTGCGGGACAATCGCCAGCGGTGACGCGACGATTGCTGGAAAGGCACGCGAGATTTTCGACCTGATCGTCGACACGGCCTCCGGCAAGAAGACCAAGAGCGAACTGTTCGGGTATGGCGACAATGAATTCGTACCCTGGCACCTGGGCGCGACGCTCTGACGAAGCATGCGCTGATAGAACGCGACTGGCGGACGGAAGGAAAGACTTTTGCTGAAGACCAGAAAAATCGGCCGGACAGATCTGTCGGTCACGGAGTTCAGCTTCGGCACCGCGCCGCTTGGCGGCATGTATCGCGCCTGTCCGCGCGACGTGGCCATGGCAACATTGGATGCTGCTTGGGAATCCGGCATCCGGTTTATCGATACAGCACCTTGGTATGGCTTCGGGCTTGCCGAGCGACGCGTCGGCGATTTCCTGCGTGACAAGCCGAAGGGAAGTTATGTCCTGTCGACCAAGGTCGGGCGGTTGCAGCGGCCCGTCGCTGACGACCAGGTGCCAAGCTACGGTTTCGTCGATCCGCTGCCTTTCGATACGGATTACGACTATTCCTATGATGGCATCATGCGCTCGGTCGAATTCAGCCATGCGCGCCTTGGTCTCAACCGCATCGATATCCTCTTCGTGCATGACATCGGCGTCTATACGCATGGCGCCGAGCGCAATGCAGTCTACTTGCGCCAGCTTCTTGACGGCGGCCTGAAAGCGTTGGAAGAGCTGAAGTCGAGCGGTGCGATCACTGCCTTTGGTCTCGGGGTCAACGAGGTCCCTGTTTGCCTCGACGTGATGCGCGAGGCCGATCTCGACTGCATCCTTCTTGCCGGCCGATACACCCTGCTCGACCGGACGGCGACCGCCGAACTCTTGCCGTTATGCGCAAAGAAGCAGACCTCGCTCGTGGTCGGCGGCGTGTTCAATTCCGGCATTCTGGCGACCGGCCCTGTCGAGGGAGCGCATTTCGACTACATGGCCGCGACGCCTGACGTTCTGGAAAAAGTGACCGCCATGGAAAAGATTGCGAAGGCGCAGGGCTTGCCGCTTGCTCAGCCGGCGATCCAGTTCCCCCTGCAGGACCCGATCGTCGCTTCGGTCCTTCTTGGTACGGCAAAACCATCGAGCCTCCTGCGCAACATGGAACTGATCGACCGGCGTCTCTTGCCGGGAGACTTCACGGCCTATGACGCCTATACGCTGGTCGCCCCGGAACTCGGGGCCGACGCGGTCCGTGTCTGACGGACAGAAGAGGAAGACCACATGCTGAAAGGCATTCACCCACTGCTTGGGCCGGAGCTGCTGCACGCGATCCGCACCATGGGCCATGGCGATGAGATCGTCATTGCCGATGCAAATTTCCCATCGAGCACGCTGGGCCCCAAAGTCGTGCGTGCCGACGGTGTCGATGCGCTCTCGATTACCGAGGCTGTTCTGGCGCATATGCCGCTCGATACCTTCGTCGCGGAAGCCGCCTGGCGGATGGAAGTGGTCGGGGATCCGGAGGCCGTGCCGGAGGTCTGTGTCAAGTTCCAGGGGCTGGTCAGGAAACTCGCTGGCGACTTCAAGGTCGTGCCGATCGAACGCTTCGCCTTTTACGAGCGGGCGCGCAAGGCAGCCTACATCGTCGCGACGACCGAATTCCGGCTTTACGGAAATATCATCCTGAAGAAGGGTGTCGTACACCCGCAGGAACTCTATCGCGTCTGATGGCGGCATAAATCTTAACGTTGAAATATTCGTAAATAAAACAATGGCTTGGTGTTGAAAGAAAATCGATGTTGCGGGCAGTTAAGACCGCTTGCATTTTCAAAACTGCTGAGATAGCTTGCCATTGCCAAATGTTTTTTATGGATAAAAGATCGCCTGTTGACGTCTTGCAGACCGGTCTGAGGAGAACTTAACAAGACGTTGTTGGAGGAGAACAACACCATGACACTGTTGAAGAATATCCTGTCCCGTCGCGCATTCACCAGCCTGGCTGGCGCTGCGGTTTTCGCAACCATGATGCCGATGACATCGTTCGCACAGGACGTGACCATCCCGATCATCGTCAAGGACACCACGTCCTTCTACTGGCAGATCGTTCTGGCCGGCGCCCGCGCTGCTGGCAAGGATCTCGGCGTCAACGTGCCGGAACTCGGCGCGCAGTCGGAATCTGACATCAACGGCCAGATCACCATCCTTGAAAACGCCGTTGCCGGCGCACCGGCCGCCGTCGTCATTTCGCCGACGGAGTTCAAGGCGCTTGGCAAGCCGATCGACGAAGCTGCCAAGGCTGTTCCGATCATCGGTATCGACTCCGGCGCCGACTCGAAGGCCTTCACGTCGTTCCTGACCACTGACAACGTCCAGGGCGGCCGTATCGCTGCTGACGGTCTTGCCGCTGCGATCAAAGAAGCGACCGGCAAGGAAGAAGGCGAAATCGCCATCATTACCTCGCTGCCGGGCGTCGGTTCGCTCGACCAGCGCCATGAAGGCTTCGTCGAAGTGATCGCTGCCAAGTATCCGGGCCTGAAGGTGGTTGCCGACAAGTATGCCGACGGCCAGGCAACAACCGGTCTCAACATGATGACCGACCTGATCACCGCCAACCCGAACCTCGTTGGCGTCTTTGCGTCCAACCTGATCATGGCACAGGGCGTTGGCCAGGCGATCGCAGAAAACAAGCTCGGCGACAAGATCAAGGTCATCGGCTTCGACTCGGATGAAAAGACGGTCGGGTTCCTCAAGGAAGGCGTCCTTGCCGGTCTCGTCGTGCAGGACCCCTACCGTATGGGCTATGACGGCATCAAGACCGCGCTCGCCGCTTCCAAGAAGGAAAAGGTCGAGGCCAACGTCGATACCGGCGCAAATCTGGTGACCAAGGCCAACATGGCCGATCCGAAGATCGATGCCCTTTTGAACCCAAAGGTCAACTGATCCGCGTCACTGGCGGGGCACGGTTTGTCGCCGTGTCCTGTCAACGTCGATCCGGACGAATCTTCCTGCCTCATTCGGTTTGCGCCGCATGAGGCAGGCTTTCGAATGTGGGGAGGGAGCCGCCATGACAGGACTTCACGACATCAGCCAGTTGCACACCGCAGGGCATCCTGTTGCCAAGGGGCAGCCGATCCTCGAATTGCGCGGACTGCAGAAGAAATACGGTGCCGTCGAGGCCTTGAAGCCGGCGAACATCACCTTTCTGTCCGGCGAAATCCACGCCATTGTCGGTGAAAACGGCGCGGGAAAATCCACCCTTATCAAGCTTCTGACAGGTGTGATCCGCCGCACATCCGGCGAAGTCTACTGGTGCGGCCAGTCGGTGCAGCTTGCGACGCCGACCGAGGCCATTGCCCGCGGCATCAATGCCGTGCACCAGGAGGTCGTGCTTTGTCGTCACCTGACGGTCGCGGCCAATATGTTTCTTGGCGACGAGATGCAGGCGAACGGCCTGATGCGCCAACGCGCCATGACCGACGCCGCGCAGGCGGTGCTCAACGATCTCGGTTTCAATCTCCCGGCGGCGGCTCTCCTCAGCGACCTGACGATTGGCCAGCAGCAGCTCGTTGCGACGGCGCGCGCGGCGATGCGCGGCACCCAGTTCCTGATTTTCGACGAGCCGACCGCCTATCTGACGCGCCAGGAATCGGCGCAGCTGTTCCGGCTCATTCGCCGGCTTCAGAATGAAGGCGTGACGATCGTCTATATCAGCCACCGCATGGAAGAAGTCTTCGAATTGGCCGACCGTGTCTCGGTTCTGCGCGACGGCACCCATGTCGGAACGCGCCTGATCGGCGAGACCAACGATGCCGAACTGATCTCGATGATGATCAATCGCACCATCGAACAGATCTATCACAAGGAACATCTGCCGATCGGCGAGACGATCGTTGAGACGCGTGGACTGTCCGGCCCGGGCTTCGAGAACGTGTCCCTGTCGGTCAAGGCCGGCGAGATCGTCGGTCTCTACGGTCTGATCGGGGCAGGGCGCAGCGAATTCGCGCTTGGGCTCTATGGCCGCCAGCCGGTCAGCGCCGGTGAAATCCTCTGGGAAGGCCAGAAGGTCGAGATCCGCAACGAACGCAAGGCCATGGACCTTGGCATCGCACTGGCACCGGAAAGCCGGCGCGACCAGGGTCTGTGTCTCAACCTGCCGATCGGCCTCAACATCAACCTGCCGATTTTCGACCGGCTGACCAGCGGCCTGACCATCAATCGACGTCGCGAAATCGAGAATGCCGACAAGCAGATCAACGACCTGAAGATCAAGACGCCGACGCGGCGGGTGCTTGCATCCGCCATGTCCGGCGGCAACCAGCAGAAAATCGTTATCGGCAAATGGCTGAGCCACGGCGCCAAGCTGTTCATCTTCGACGAGCCGACCGTCGGCGTCGATGTCGGCACCAAGGCGGAAATCTACCGGCTGTTTGCCCGGCTTCTGGAGCAGGGTGCCGGCATCATCCTGATCTCGTCCTATCTGCCGGAAGTCTATGAGCTTTCGGACAGGCTACATGTGTTCCGGCAGGGTAAACTCGTGGCCAGCCACACCTATCGCAGCGCCTCGCATGAGGAAGTGCTGACACAGGCGATCGGTGTCTGACGTGCGGCGAATTGAAAAAGACAAGATAAGAAAATCTGAGGGAGGAAAGTCATGAGTGTAGAGACCACAACGGAAACCGCGCTGGTGCCGAAGAAGGGCATGAACATCCTGTTCGGGCTGATCCTGCTCGGTCTTCTGCTACTCCTCTGGTTGCTGCTGGGCATCTTCACGAACAGCTTCTGGACGCCGAACAACATCAGCAATCTTCTTCGGCAGGGTGCGATGACGGCGATCCTCGCGGTTGGCCAGACTTTCGTCATCATCACAGCCGGTATCGACCTGTCGGTCGGCGCAGTGGTCGGCTTCTCCAGCGTCACAGTGGCCTGGATGCTGCAGGCGGGTGTGCCGCTCTGGCCGGCCATGGCGCTGACCCTGCTGGTTGGCGTCGCCATCGGCGCGTTCCACGCTTTCGGCATCGTGCGCATGGGCCTGCCTGCGTTCATCATCACGCTTGCGACGTTGACATCGCTACGCGGCATCGGCCTTCTGATCACCAACGGCTCGACCATATCGATCAGCAATGACGCCTTCACCGACTTTTCCCGTGCCGATTTTCTCGGCGTGCCCAGCCTGTTCTGGATGGTGCTGGTTGTCGCGGTTCCGGCCTATATCTTCCTGCATCTCAGCCGCTGGGGTCGTTATCTCTTCGCCGTCGGCTCGAACAGCGAGGCGGCGCGCCTGTCTGGTGTCAATGTCAACCGGACCATCTATCTCGCTTACATCCTGTCCTCGACATGCGCCGCCTTCGTCGGCTTGCTGCTTGCCTCGCGCATCGGCATCGGCAATGCGACCCAGGCAGAAGGCTGGGAATTGCAGGCGATCGCCTCTTCGGTGATCGGTGGCACCAGCCTGTTCGGCGCTGTCGGCTCCGTGCACGGGCCGTTGATCGGCGCGTTCATCCTGGCGACGATCAACAACGGCGCCAATCTTCTCAACGTCAATTCATTCTGGCAGCGGATCATCACCGGCGCACTGATCATCATCATCGTCTACATCGACCAGTTGCGGCGTCGCGGCGCCCGCTGATCCGATCCTCTGCGCGGCACGGCTTCCTCAGTGCCACGCAGTCTCTCCAAAACACTAGTCGGACGTTGCCATGAAAGCTGTTCTTTGCACTGAACCCGGACGTCTGGAGATCGTCGACAGGCAGGCGCTGCCGACGCCACCGGCTGGCTGGGCGCGGTTGGCCGTCAGTCATGTCGGCATCTGCGGCACCGATTATCATATCTTCGAGGGCAAGCACCCTTTTCTGGAATATCCGCGAGTCATGGGTCACGAGATTTCCGCGACCGTGCTGGAAGTCGGTACAGGCGTGTTGCTCCAGCCAGGAACGCCGGTGATCGTCAACCCTTATCTGTCCTGCGACACCTGCGTCGCCTGCCGACAGGGGAAACCGAACTGCTGCACCGCCATCAAGGTTCTGGGCGTGCACACCGACGGCGCCTTCTGTGAGGAAATCCTCGTTCCAGAAGCCAATCTCTACCCGGCCGGCGACCTGTCGCTCGAAGCAGCGGCGACGGTGGAGTTTCTGGCCATCGGCGCCCATGCCGTGCGCCGTTCCTTGGCACCCTCCGGCGTCCGGTCGCTGGTTATCGGTGCTGGCCCGATCGGTCTCGGCACCGCAATCTTCTCGCGGATTGCCGGCCATGCGGTGACGCTTCTCGATGCCAGCTCCGAACGGCTGGACATGGCGGCGGACCGTCTCGGCTTTGCCGGCGGCATTCTGGCCGGCGATGGCGCACTCGACGCAGTCCTCTCGGCGACCGGTGGCGATGGTTTCGATGTGGTGTTCGATGCGACGGGCTATGGTGGCTCCATGGAGAAATCCTTCTCTTTCGTCGCCCACGGCGGCTCTCTCGTCTTCGTCAGTGTCGTGAAGGATGAGATCCGCTTTTCCGATCCGGAGTTCCATAAGCGGGAAATGATGCTCATCGGCAGCCGCAATGCAACACGGGTGGATTTCGAGCATGTTGCAGCTTCAATTCGCGCAGGACACGTGCCGGTCGAGCATCTGATCACCCATCGTACCACGCTTGAGCGCGCTGTCGAAGATCTGCCGCGTTGGGCGCATGAAAAATCCGGTCTGATCAAGGCGGTGATCAAGGTCTCTGTATGAAGCGGATCGACGCGCATCAGCATTATTGGACCCTCGGCCTAGGTCACAACAATTGGCCGACGCCGGATCTCGCTGCGATCTACCGCGATTTTGGACCCACCGATCTCCGCCCGCATCTGGCGGAATGCGGCGTGGTCAGGACTGTTCTGGTTCAGGCAGCACCAAACATTGCGGAGACGGAGTTCCTGCTGGACCTTTCACGAGGGGAAGAGACGGTTTCGGCGGTCGTCGGATGGGTTGATGTCTGCGCGCCAACGGCGATCGAGGATCTTCGCCGGCTAAGCCGTTTTCCGAAATTCAAGGGCATCCGGCCGATGCTTCAGGGTATCGAGGAAACGGCCTATATTCTCCAGCCGGCGGCGCTGGCAACGCTCGAGGTCGTTGCGGAGATGGGGCTGCGCCTCGACGCCTTGATCCAGCCAAGACATCTGCCGGTGATCGCAGCGCTTGCGGATCGTCTGCCGGCTTTGCCGATCGTGGTCGATCATGGCGCCAAGCCCTTTATCGAAAACGGAATTTCGCAGCCCTGGCGCGCCGACATGGCCGCCTTGGCGAAGCGTTCCAATGTCTCCGTGAAGCTCTCAGGCCTAGTCACGGAAGCGGGCGAGAGCTGGTCGCTGGAACGTTTGAAGCCCTATGTCCTGCATCTGCTCGATGTTTTTGGTGCCACCCGCGTGATGTTCGGCAGCGACTGGCCGGTCGTGGTACTCGCCACGACCTATAAGGGCTGGATGGAGGCCGCGGACGCGCTGACCGCGCATCTGGGCGAGGAGGACAGGCACGCGGTCCTCTATGGGACCGCCGCCGGCTTCTACGGGATTACGGATTGAAAGTCGTCGACAGGCAGGGGCAAGCCACTTTACGTTATATCAAGCCCTGTCTTGTAGGGTTTCGACAGGATGGATTGCCTTGCAGCGCTTCCGCCCTATTTATTGCGTTGCAACAGAATAGTGCCTAGTGTCGCGTGTTGTGGCGACGAAAAGAACAGGAATGCAGGGTTGCGTCCGATAGGGAGCGGCGTTGTCGTTTACGGTAACAGGGAGTGCGCTGCCGATGTTTTACCATCTCTATGAACTCAATCACGCGATGATGGCACCGTGGCGGGCTGCCGCCGACGCCATGCGGCTTGCTTACAGCAATCCTCTCAATCCGGTATCGCACACCTATATGGGCCGTGCGGCTGCCGCGGGTCTCGAGGTCTTCGAGCGCTCCACCCGCCGCTACGGCAAGCCGACGTTCGGCCTGCCGGAAACCGTTATCGATGGCATGCCGGTCTCCGTGACGGAAAAGATCGTCTGGCGCGAGCCGTTCTGCAATCTTATCCATTTCCAGCGCGCCTTGCCGAAGGGCCGTGCGGCCGACCCCAAGGTCCTGATCGTCGCGCCGATGTCCGGCCACTATGCAACGCTGCTGCGTGGCACGGTGGAAGCCATGCTGCCGAATTCCGACGTCTATATCACCGACTGGATCGATGCACGCACGGTGCCGCTGGCTGAAGGCACGTTCGATCTCGACGATTACATCGACTACGTCATCAACCTCCTGCATTTCCTCGGGCCTGACACGCATGTCATTGCCGTCTGCCAGCCGGCAGTGCCGGTGCTGGCCGCGGTTGCCGTCATGGAAGCCAATGACGATCCGCTGTCGCCGTCCTCGATGACGCTGATGGGTGGACCGATCGATACGCGCATCAATCCGACGGCGGTCAACAAGCTTGCCAAGGAAAAGCCGATCGAGTGGTTCCGCGACAATGTCGTGATGCCGGTGCCATTTCCGCTTCCGGGCTTCATGCGCGCGGTCTATCCAGGCTTCCTGCAACTGTCGGGATTCATGTCGATGAACCTCGACCGCCATCTGACCGCGACCAAGGATTTCTTTGAACACCTCGTCAAGAACGACGGCGACGCCGCCGAAAAGCACCGCGATTTCTACGATGAATATCTGGCGGTCATGGACCTGACGGCCGAATTCTACCTGCAGACGGTCGAAGTCGTGTTCATGCAGCATGCCTTGCCGAAGGGCGAGATGATGCACCGCGGCCAGAGGGTTGATACGACGGCAATCCGCAAGGTGGCGCTGTTGACTGTCGAGGGCGAAAACGACGATATTTCCGGCGTTGGCCAGACCATGGCGGCGCAGACGATCTGCACCAATATCCCGGACAACATGCGGCTTCACTACATGCAGCCGGATGTCGGGCATTACGGCGTCTTCAACGGTTCGCGGTTCCGCCGCGAGATCGCGCCGCGGATTTCGGCTTTCCACCGCGAGCACGTACGCAGCGCCAGGCCGGTGCGGCGCGTCATCAAGGGTGGCAAGTCGGCCTGACACTCTACGCTTCAAGGATTTCCTCCATTCCGATCAGGGACTTGATCGATTGGAATGGAGGAATATCTTGCAGAGGGAGCTCAGCCTTCCCACATCCTCGATAGCGGGTCGCACAGGGCGGCCCACGATGAACGAGGACTTCCACAGATGAACCAATCCGCATTGATCCGTCCGGACTGGACGCCCGCGACCATTGCAATGATGGTGCTCGGTTTCGTGGTTTTCTGGCCGCTTGGCCTGGCCATGCTCGCCTATATCATCTTCGGCGAACGGCTGAAGAGCTTCAAGAAGGATGCCAACGACACCGTCGATGGCGTGTTTTCGTCCTTCAAGCGCGGCGGCCGCAACCGCTATCGCCCGTCTTTTGGCACCGGTAACGTTGCCTTCGACGACTGGCGCGATGCTGAACTGACCCGTCTCGACGAGGAACGCCGCAAGCTGGACGAAATGCGCGAGCAGTTCGATTCCTACGTGCGTGAGCTTCGCCGCGCCAAGGACCAGGACGATTTCGACCGTTTCATGCGCGAACGCAATTCCGGCGGTTCGGGCTCGGTTCCGGGCTTCCCGGCAAACTGATCCACAGCAGCCATATGCTGTGACAATACCGGACCGGCGCCTTCATCGGGGCGCCGGTCTTTTTCGGATATATGCTTTTACGGGATACATGCACCTGCCAATCGAATCGGTTATCACCGTCTGATGTTTTCGTTGCTCAGAAAATCCAGTCGTTCGCCGAAGAAACCACCGCCGCCGACGGTGCGCAGTATCGACGTGGCCGGCAAAGTCCTGTCGCTGACGATCAAGCAGAATGCCCGGGCGACACGCATGACGCTTCGGATCGAGCCCGGCGGCCGCTCACTGAAGATGACCATTCCGCAAGGCTTGCCGGAGCGCGAGATCAACGCATTCCTGGATCGGCATCAGGGCTGGCTGATGACCAAGCTTGCCCGCTTCTCCGGTGAAAGCACCTTGGAAGATGGCGGCAGCATTCTCATCCGCGGCGTTGCCCATCGCATCGAGCGGACCGGCAAGCTGCGCGGCCTGACCGAGGCAATTATCGTCGATGACGAGCAGGTTCTGCGGGTCAGCGGCGCGGAGGAGCATCTGGGCCGCCGGATCGTCGATTTCCTGAAGAAGGAAGCCCGCAAGGACCTTGAGAGGCTGGTAGCGATTCACGCCCGTACGGTCGGCCGTAAGGTAAAGTCGCTCAGTTTCAAGGATACGCGAAGCCGCTGGGGATCCTGTTCGGCCGATGGCGCACTGAGCTTCTCCTGGCGTATCGTCATGGCGCCGCCCAAGGTGATCGACTATCTGGCCGCCCATGAAGTGGCGCATCTGCGCGAGATGAACCATGGACCGGATTTCTGGGATCTCTGCGAGGACCTTTGTCCGGCGATGGACGATGCCAAGCGCTGGCTGAAGCGCAACGGCACGATGCTTCACGCCATCGATTTCGACTGAGCGCAGTTCAGCCTAGCGGCGATACTGATCGCCAAGCGCTTCCCTGATCTTCTCGTCGGTCTTGTACTGGCTGAGCGCATAGACCGACCAGATCGCCGCTGGAATCCAGCCGATCAGCGTCACCTGCAGGATCAGGCAGATGATGCCTGCAAACGGCCGGCCGATCGTGAAGAACTGCAGCCAGGGCAGGAGCAGGGCAAGCAGAAGGCGCATGTTGGTTCTCCGTTCGTTATGCTTGGACGGGATATGGTTCGTCAGCCGCCGGCTTACAATACATAGGGAATACGCACGGCAGGCGAACCGGCGTCGAAATCCTTCGTGTTCCGTGTCACCAGAAGCATGCCATTGACCTGTGCCGACGCCTCAATAATCGCATCCGGCAGCTTGATCCTTCGCTCACGGCGCAGAACCACGGCACAGGCAGCAATCCGGTCATTCAGTTCGATCAACTGAAACCGGCCCAGAAACGCCCGCGATGCCTGCTCGAAACGCGTGTCAGCGCCAACCATGACCTCCATCCAGGAAATGATACTGATTGCCTTGTCGTGATACAGTTGGATTTCGTCCCGCGCCTGCGGAACTCCGTTCAGGTAGTCGATCAGGATGTTGGTATCGAACAGGGCTTTCACCATTCGCTACGAATCTTTTCCTGATAGTCGAGGCCGTCGAGCTTGCGATCTCCCCATAACCCGAAGGCGTCGCCATTGTTGTCGTTGGCACGGCGGGATAAATAATCATCAATGGCAGCGCGGATGACGGCTGCCCGCGAACGGTTTTCCGTACGGGCAATCTCTTCCAGGGCTTTTATCTGTGGCTCGGCGATATCGATCAGCGTTTTCATGAAGCCTCGATTGATATAATATATTCATATTATATATCATTGAAGGCATTACGCCGACAAGTCTCTGGGACCAATTGACGCCGCTTTTTGGCTCGACTCCCGCGGGATTTCATGTCACGTCGCTTTCCATGAAAACGGAAGTGAAGATTTGCGGGCTGAAGACTGCCGAAGCCGTGGACCGGGCCGTCGCGCTCGGCGCTTCGCACACGGGTTTCATCTTCTTCCCGAAAAGTCCGCGCAACATCGAACCCGACGATGCCGGGCGTTTGGCGGAGCGGATCCGCGGCAAGGCGAAGATCGTCGCGGTGACCGTGAACGCCGACAATGACGATCTCGACGAAATCATTTCGGCGCTGTCGCCGGATATGCTTCAACTGCATGGCGACGAAAGCCCCGCGCGCGTGCTGAACGTGAAGGCCGTGTATGGGCTTCCGGTGATCAAGGCGCTTTCGATCCGCGATGCCGACGACCTGCGCCGGATCGAACCCTATATCGGCATTGCCGACCGATTCCTGCTCGATGCCAAGCCACCCGAGGGGTCGGAGCTTCCGGGCGGCAACGGGGTTTCCTTCGACTGGAGACTGCTCGAAGCGCTTGACGACGGCGTCGATTACATGCTTTCCGGTGGTTTGAATGCGGACAATATCGCCGAAGCTCTGGCAATCACCGGTGCGAGGGCCATCGATACCTCCTCGGGTGTCGAAAGTGCACCGGGCGTCAAAGACCTAAAGCGCATGGACGCGTTTTTCGATGCCGTGTCCCGCGCGGAAACGGGCCTCGAAAACAATGCAGCAGTTGCAGGGAGAGTGAAGTGAACGAGACGCCAAAACTCAATTCGTTCAAGGCCGGGCCGGATGAAGACGGGCGCTTCGGCATCTTCGGCGGCCGGTTCGTGGCCGAAACCCTGATGCCGCTCATTCTCGATCTTGAGGAAAAGTGGAACATCGCCAAGACCGATCCGGTTTTCCAAGCCGAACTCCAGCATCTCAATACCCATTATACCGGCCGGCCGAGCCCGCTCTATTTCGCGGAACGCATGACGCAGGAACTGGGCGGCGCGAAGATCTACTTCAAGCGCGACGAACTCAACCACACCGGATCGCACAAGATCAACAATTGCCTGGGCCAGATCCTGCTTGCCAAGCGCATGGGCAAGACCCGCATCATCGCGGAAACCGGTGCCGGCCAGCATGGCGTCGCCTCGGCCACGGTCGCCGCGCGTTTCGGTCTTCCCTGCGTCGTCTACATGGGCGCGACGGATGTCGAGCGGCAGGCACCGAACGTCTTCCGCATGAAGCTGCTCGGCGCCGAGGTCAAGCCGGTCACGGCCGGCCATGGCACGCTGAAGGATGCGATGAACGAGGCCCTGCGCGATTGGGTCACCAATGTCGACGACACCTACTACATGATCGGCACCGCGGCCGGCCCGCATCCGTATCCGGAAATGGTCCGGGATTTTCAGTCGATCATCGGCAAGGAAGTGCGCGAGCAGATGATGGCCGCGGAAGGCCGGTTGCCGGATATGCTGATTGCCGCCGTCGGTGGCGGATCGAACGCGATAGGCCTGTTCCATCCGTTCCTCGATGACGCCAGCGTCAAGATCGTCGGCGTCGAAGCCGGCGGCAAGGGTCTGGACGGCGAAGAGCATTGCGCATCGCTGACAGCCGGCTCGCCCGGCGTGCTGCATGGCAACCGCACCTATCTGCTGCAGGACGGCGATGGCCAGATCAAGGAAGGTCATTCGATTTCCGCCGGTCTCGACTATCCCGGGATCGGTCCCGAGCATTCCTGGCTGAAGGATGCCGGCCGCGTCGAATATGTGCCGATCATGGATCACGAGGCGCTTGAGGCCTTCCAGTTCCTGACCCGCCTCGAAGGCATCATTCCGGCGCTTGAGCCGAGCCATGCCCTAGCCGAAGTCATGAAGCGGGCGCCGAAGATGGACAAGGACCAGATCATCGTGATGAACCTTTGCGGCCGCGGCGACAAAGATATTTTCACCGTCGGCAAGCTGCTCGGAATGGGACTGTAAGACGATGACCGCACGCATGAACAAACGTTTTGCCGATCTCGCCGCCGAAGGCCGCCCGGCGCTGGTCACTTATTTCATGGGCGGGGATCCGGATTTTGAAACCTCGCTGGCGATCATGAAGGCACTGCCCTCGGCCGGCGCCGACGTCATCGAACTCGGCATGCCCTTCTCCGATCCGATGGCCGATGGCCCGGCAATCCAGCTGGCCGGTCAGCGCGCACTCAAGGGCGGACAGACGCTGGCAAAGACCATCGACCTGGCCCGCCGGTTTCGTGCCGAAGACCAGGATACGCCGATCGTCCTGATGGGCTATTACAATCCGATCTATATCTACGGCGTCGACCGTTTCATTGGTGATGCGCTCACCGCCGGCATTGATGGCCTGATCGTCGTCGATCTGCCGCCGGAGATGGATGACGAGCTTTGCATCCCGGCGCTGGAAAAAGGCCTTAACTTCATTCGTCTCGCGACGCCGACAACGGATGACAAGCGCCTGCCGAAGGTTTTGCAGAATACATCGGGCTTTGTCTATTACGTATCGATGAACGGCATCACCGGATCGGCGCTGCCGGATCCGTCGCTGGTGTCGGGGGCTGTGCGCCGCATCAAGGGCCATACGAAATTGCCTGTTTGCGTCGGTTTCGGCGTCAAGACGGCCGAGCATGCGCGGGCCATCGGCGCATCGGCAGACGGCGTCGTCGTCGGTACGGCGATCATCAACCAGGTTGCATCCAGCCTGACCGAAGACGGACAGGCCACCGGAGCGACCGTTCCCGGTGTGGAAACGCTGGTGCGCGGCCTTTCGGCCGGCGTTCGCAGCGCAAGACTTGCAGCGGCCGAATAATTGCCCACATTGTGGCGCAGGACCGGATGTGAATATTCAGGAGTTTCGATTTGAACTGGATCACAAACTACGTTCGCCCGAAGATCAACTCGATGCTGGGCCGTCGGGAAGTCGCCGAGAATCTGTGGATCAAATGCCCGGAAACCGGCGAGATGGTGTTTCACCGCGATCTCGAGGAAAACAAATGGGTCATTCCCGCCTCCGGCTTCCATATGAAGATGCCGGCCAAGGCGCGGTTGAAAGACCTTTTCGATGACGGCGTCTACGAGGCTTTTCCGCAGCCGAAGGTGGCGCAGGACCCGCTGAAATTCCGCGATTCCAAGAAGTACACAGACCGCCTGCGCGACAGCCGCATCAAGACCGACCTCGAGGACACGATCGTTGCCGGCCTCGGCCGCTGCCGTGGAGTCAAGCTCGTCGGTGTCGTGCATGAATTCAATTTCATGGGCGGCTCGCTCGGCATTGCCGCCGGCGAGGCGATCATCAAGGCCTTTGAGCGGGCAATCTCGGAAAAATGTCCGTTGGTCATCTTCCCGGCCTCCGGCGGCGCCCGCATGCAGGAAGGCATCCTGTCGCTGATGCAGCTGCCACGCACCACGGTTGCCGTGCAGATGCTGAAGGAAGCCGGCCTTCCCTATATCGTCGTCCTGACCAACCCGACGACCGGCGGTGTCACCGCGTCCTATGCGATGCTGGGCGACCTGCATCTGGCGGAACCGGGTGCCGAAATCTGCTTTGCCGGCAAGCGCGTCATCGAACAGACGATCCGCGAAAAACTGCCGGAAGGTTTCCAGACCTCGGAATACCTGCTGGAGCACGGCATGGTCGATATGGTGATCAAGCGCCACGATATTCCGGAAACGCTTGCCAGCGTCTTGAAGATCCTGATGAAGAAGCCTGCCCAGGCCATCAAAACCAATGGGGCAGCGGCGCCCGTCGTCGCGCTCCCGATCGCGGCCAGCGCCTGATTTCGGGGCGCTCCCGGGCAGGACAGAGCACCATCGCCGCCTTTGCGCCTCTCTGCGCAGGGGCGGTTTTACGTTGAAGCTGTTCGGGTGATGTGGCCTCTGCACGGGAGCCGCCGGGTCACCGGGATTTCTGGGGAAAGACGATGACGGCAGTGAAGGTCAGCGAAGCGGCGCGGGAAATCGAAAAACTCCTCGGGCTCCATCCGAAGGGTTTTGATCTTTCGCTCGACCGGATCACCCGGCTGCTTGGTGTCCTCGGCAATCCGCAGGAGCGCCTGCCGCCGGTCATTCATGTCGCCGGCACCAATGGCAAGGGCTCCGTCACCGCCTTTTCACGCGCCATTCTCGAGGCTTCGGGCCTCAGCGTCCATGTCCATACCTCGCCGCATCTGGTTAACTGGCACGAACGCTACCGACTGGGCGTCAAGGGCGGCCGCGGGCAGCTTGTCGGCGATGCGGTGTTTGCCGATGCCGTCCGGCGGGTGGCGGATGCCAATGGCGGCCAGAAGATCACTGTTTTCGAAATCCTGACGGCCGTCACCTTCCTGCTGTTTGCCGAGCATCCGGCCGATGTGGCGATCATCGAGGTCGGCCTTGGCGGTCGCTTCGATGCCACCAATGTCATTGCAAAACCGGCCGTCTCGGTGATCATGCCGATCTCGCTCGATCACCAGTCCTATCTCGGCGACCGGGTGGAACTGATCGCAGCCGAAAAGGCCGGCATCATGAAACGCGGCTGCGCGGTCGTCATCGGCCATCAGGAAGAAGATGCTGCACGCGAGGTGCTGGTCTCCACGGCCGATCGTCTCGGCTGTCCCTATACGGTCTACGGCCAGGACTTCATGGCCCACGAGGAATTCGGCAGGCTGATCTATCAGGACGAATTCAGCCTGTCCGATCTTCCGCTGCCGAAGCTGCCGGGTCGGCATCAATATGCCAATGCCGCTGCCGCCATCCGTGCGGTCAAGGCCGCCGGTTTTGATGTGCCTGATCGTGCCATCGAGCAGGGGCTGCAATCGGTGGAATGGCCGGGACGCATGCAGAGGCTGACGCTTGGCAATCTTGCGGCGATCGCGCCGAAGGGGGCGGAAATCTGGGTGGATGGCGGACACAATCCCGGTGCGGGCCAAGTGATCGCCGAAACCATGGCGAATTTCGAGGAGTGTGATCCCCGGCCGTTGTTCCTGATCATCGGCATGATCAACACCAAGGACCCAATCGGTTATTTCAATGCCTTCAAGGGGTTGGCGGAACAGGTCTTCACCGTGCCGATCCGCGCGTCCGATGCCGGCATAGACCCTGTTGCACTGGCCGATGACGCTGCATCCGCAGGCTTCGAGGCCAGCGCCGTTTCGGGCGTCTCGGAGGCGCTGGCGGCGATTTCGGAGATGTTCGAGAGCGATCCGGTGGCGCCACGCATCCTGATCGGCGGTTCGCTCTATCTGGTCGGCGATGTGCTGGCCGACAACGGCACGCCCCCAAAATAAACGGCAACAAAAAGCCCGGTCGAACCGGGCTTTTCGCAATTCAAGTCTGTTGGTCGATCAGGCTGCTGCCGTGGAAATCCACGACGTCAGGGCTGTCTTCGGTGCTGCGCCAACCTTGATATCGGCCACTTCACCGGCCTTGAAGAGAGCGAGCGTCGGGATCGAGCGCACGCCGTACTGGGCGGCAATTTCAGGGTTCTCATCGATGTTGACCTTGACGACCTTGACCTTGCCGGCCATCTCGTTGGAAATTTCCTCGAGGCTCGGACCGATCATCTTGCACGGGCCGCACCATTCTGCCCAGAAGTCCACGACCACCGGCTCGGCGGAATTCAGGACTTCCGCCTGAAAATTGGATGTATCGACTTTTACGGTAGCCATGGGCTGCTCCTTGGTTTCGAATTTTGCGTTTTCGAATTCTGCGTTCGGCGAACGGTTGCCCAAGATGTGAGGCGCCGGCCGCGGGTTTTCAATATGGGGTATCTCACTTTGTCGCGAGCTCTTCAAGGCTCGTGTCGAGCATCGCCTCCGGCAGGGCGATAACATGCGGCCCTTCCGTGTAGATCAGCACGCATCGGAATCGATGCTGCGGGTAAAGCGGCTGCAGCAGCGCCCGGTAGATTGCAAGCTGGGCCTTGTAGGTGAAGGGTACGTCCTCTGCTGTCTCGGGCATGTCCCTGTTGGTCTTGAAATCGGCAATCACGACGGTGTCGCCGGTCACCGCAAGCCTGTCGATCCGGCCCGATACCGCATAGTCCCGCCTGCCCAGCGTCAGCGTGCCCATCAATGCCACTTCGGCGCGGGCTTTTTCGTCGAACAGATTGCCAAGGTCCTGATGATCAAGGACGCGGAACACCGACGTGAGCAGCGATTGCCGTTCTGCGGGCGACCAGCCCGGAACGGAGCGCTGCAGATAGCGCTCGGCCGCGGCCAGCCGTTCTTCGGACGGAATGGACGGCAGCATCTGCAGGAACCGGTGCAGGATGGCGCCGCGCAAAAGCGATGCGTGGGGCGCCGCCTTGGGTGAAAACAGGGCCGATCCGACGACGAGATCGGCGTCGTCCTCCTCGATGATGACGCCGGCGCCGGACGGGCTGAGCGGACGCGGCAGATGCCGTTGCGGTGGCAGAGGCAGCGACAATGCCGAGGGCAGGGCCTTGCGCTCCAGCTTTGGCTTGCGCTCGTCGCTGGTCTTCGCATTTGCGGCTTGCGGTCCGCCGGATACGCGCCATACATAACCCGGCCATTCCAGTTCCGCTGCCTTGAACAGTCGTGGCGTGCAGCGCCCCTTCTCGTCGGCTGACAGGCTGGCGGTGATCATCGCATGCCAGGTATCCGGATTCTGTCGCTTTCCACGATAGCCGCAAACGACCAGGCGATCGGCCGCGCGGGTCATGCCGACATAGAGAAGGCGGTGATATTCTTCCTCGGCCGCGGTTTTCAGCCGGTTGGTATCTGCGTCCATGATCGAATTGGAGGCCGCGCCCGGCGGTCGCCAGATCGGAAGCCGGATCGGCAGGGTTGCGGTGCCATCCGCTTCCAGCAGCCGCAGGCCGGAGACGTGCTGCGCATTGAAGGCCTTGCCGCCGCCATCGACGAGAAACACCACCGGCGCTTCCAGTCCCTTGGCGGCATGCACGGTCATGATCCGGACCTCGTTGCGCTCCTTGTCCTGCTCGCGCTTGACGGTCGGCGCCTCCATTTCGAGGCCGGAGATGAAGGCCTGCAGGCCGGGCAGGCCATTCTTCTCGTGATCGAGCGCAAAGGTCAGGAATTCGTCGAGGATGTCGCTCACCTCGGTGCCCAGACGGCCGAGGAAAGCCGCCCGTCCACCGGCGGGACCGAGAATACGGGCGTAGAAATCATGGACGGGAAGCTGGCGGGCGAGCCGCGCATAGGTCGAAAGCAGCTGTACCGTGCCGTTCCATGGGCTTGCCGGGTCCGCTCCAACTTCCTGAAGCCGCGTCCAAAGCGCCTCTGCCGGCGGGCGGCGGGCGGCGAGGTCGAAAAGCGCCTCTTCATTGTGATTGAACAGCGGACTTTTCAAAAGTGCCGCCAGCGACAGGTCATCCTGCGGCAGGAGGACGAAGCGGCCAAGCGCCATCAGGTCCTGAATGGCGATATGGCTCGTTAGGACAAGCCTGTCGGCACCGGCAACCGGAATGTTGTCACGCCTCTTCAGCGCGCGTGTCAGGGCGTTGACGAAGGCATCACGCTTGCGCACCAGGACGATGACATCGCCCGGCTGCATCGGCCGCGTCGTGCCTTTCTCCATGACTGTCTCATGGCCGATCCAATCGCCAAGCACGGCAGCGATGCGCTGCGCCAGGATGTTGACCGGCGCGGTTTCCGGCGTTGCGTCGAAGGCCGCCGTCCATTCGTCCTGCTGGATCGTCTCCAGAGGCGCGATTTCATCCCATACCTCGACGATGCCCGGATGGCCGATACGGTTTGAAGCATGCACCACCGCTTCGCTGCGGGCGCTCAGGCCGCGCGCATGGGTGGGGTTTTCAAAGACCGTGTCGACCGCCGACAGGACATCTTCGGTCGAACGAAACGACAGTTGCAGGCGAATGGCGCTGAACAGCCGCTCTCCTGCCCGCACCCTGCGTTCGGTCGCGATGCTTTCGTCGGAGAACCGCTCGGGACGCGCGCCCTGGAAGGAATAGATCGACTGTTTTTCGTCACCGACCGCAAACATCGTGCGGTTGCCGGCCCGGGCCGTTTCTCCCGAGAAGAATTCCGAAGCGAGCGACTGGATGATCGTCCACTGCACCGGGCTGGTATCCTGCGCCTCATCGACGAGGATATGATCGATGCCCTGGTCAAGCTTGTAGTGGATCCACGGACTGACATCGCCGCGCGACAGAAGCACCGCCGTACGGTTGATCAGATCGTCGAAGTCCAGCTGGCTGCGGCCCTTCTTGATGTCGTCGTAGTCCCGGTTCAACCGATCGGCCAGAACGAGCGCCGCCAGCGTCGCCTCGAACATCCGCAGCAGGTTGAGCCGGTCGCTACGGGAAACGACATGGTCGCGGGCGAGCGTGATCAGGTCTTCGAGATCCGGCGCGACCTTCAGCATGGCCTTCGAGACGAAGGCCGAATCGGCGCGCGGTTTACCGGTCTGCGTGAAGAACAGTTCCTGCAACCCCGTGAAGCGGGTCATAGGGTCGGTCATGCGGCCGATCGCCTTGAGGCCCTCGGCAAATTCTAAGACTTTCGTGCCGCCGGCATCCAGCGCAATGCCGACATAACGTTCCAGCGTTTCGCCGCTCAGTCCGTCCAGCGGCCAGACGGATGCAAGAATGCTGTCTGCCGTTTCATGGGGATCAAGACCAAGGGCAGACCGCAAGGCAGCCTCAGTACCGCCTCTTGATTCGGCGTGATCGAGAAAGCTCTGGATGGCCGTGCGGTTGGCGAAGATCGCTGACAGGAGCTTTTCCAGTCCTGTATCGTCGGCCAGTTCCAGCACGGTGGCGAAAGCCTCGGTCAGTTCGACATCGTCTTCGCTGGCCGTTGCGGTCAAGAGCGCGCGCCGCGCATCGGCAAGCAGCGTGGCCGAGGCACGATCGTCGAGAACCGAAAAATGCCCTGCGACATTGGCTTCCAGCGGAAACTGGTGCAGCAGTGCCTCGCAGAAGGCGTGGATGGTCTGGATCTTCAGGCCGCCCGGCGTCTCCAGCGCCCGGGCAAACAGGCGTCTCGCTTCCTGCAGCTTGAAGAGTGACGGTCGCTCACCCTCGATCTGCTGGATTCGCGCCTCCAGCGCGGTATCGTCGAGCGTCACCCATTCCGCCAGCCGTTCGAAGACGCGGTTCGACATTTCGGACGCAGCCGCCTTGGTATAGGTCAGGCAGAGAATGGCGGATGGCCTGCAGCCGGCCAGCAGCAGCCGGATGACCCGTTGTGTCAGGACATGCGTCTTGCCGGAGCCGGCATTGGCGGACACCCAGGCGGAGCGGGCCGGATCCGAGGCCAGCGCCTGTTTTGCCGAAGTCCAGTCCAGCCAGTTCTGCGGCGAGGGTTCGGCCGGACCGAAGTTGTCATCCCTCATCGCTATCGTCCTCGCTGTCGGCGGTGGTCCATTCGGCAACACGGGCGAGGTGATCATATTCGCCGCCGTAGTCACGCTCCTTCTGAACGATCAGGCGGGAAGCAAAACCATGCCGCCCGCTCATCAGCGCCGATAGAAGGCCTGTCAGCTCCTTCAGGGATTCGTCGGCCAGTTGGTCGGCCGACTTGGTCTGGACGTTGGCGCGGGGCTTGGCATGCTCGTTGTTGACCTCTTCCGAAGCAAACCGTTCGCCGGGTTTCAGGCGCACGTAGAGCAGCGATTGCGGATGCCGTTTGCCGACAGCGGTGAAGGCGCCGGCCTTGACGGCTGCAGCCTCGAGCGCCAGCTGCGGGTCGAGCAGAACCCGCGCTTCCTTCAGCGACGGGTTCGAGCCGGTCTTGTAGTCAACGAGTGCCACCGAGCCATCGCTGAGAATATCGATGCGGTCGGCAACGCCCGTCAGGCGAATGCCCGCAATGCCGAGATCCATGGCGGCTGGAACTTCGGTGTAGGATTGGCGGATGTCGTGCTTGCGGCCGGCCTCCCATTGGATAAAGGCCTTGCCGACGGCCGCAAAGCGCGGACGCCAGACAACATCGATATGCGCCGGAAGCCGTTCGGCATCGAAGACCTCTTTGAGAATCCGGCTCATCTCTTCCGTTGCGGCGGGCGAGGCGGGATCAAAGCCGGCGCGAACGAAACGATCGACGATGCGGTGATAGAGGGTGCCGCGCTCCGAGGCACCCGGATCGCGGTTGAAGGGATCGATCGGCTGCAGACGCAGGATCCGCCGCGCATAGATCACATAGGGATCGCGACGAAGCCGGCTCACTTCGCTGAAGGAGTATTTGCGCGGCTGGAATTGCGGATCGGGTGTCGGCTGCGGCCGCTCCGCCAGGGGCTGGAAACCGTCCTGATCGAGCATGCCTGCCCATGTCCCGTAATCCCGCCCATTGTCGCGAAGCTTTGCGGCAAGGTTCCCGCCTCCAATGGCCAGCAGCCGCTGCAGCCAGCGCGAGGCGACCGTCGGCGTCGCACCCTTGCGCATGGCGCGGGTGAAGATCAGCTTGCGGGTGCCGCAGGCCATCTGCAGGTCATGCGCCAGCTGGCCGATGCGGCGTTCCGGCGGCTCCAGCCCGATCGCCGTTTTCATGGTGCGCGACAGAAAGGGATCGTTTGCTGTCTGTCCCGGCCATACGCCTTCGTTCATGCCGCCCATCACCACGAGAGCGACGCTCTGCAGGCGCGATTCGAGTGCGCCGAAGATGAAAACGCGGGGATGTCGCATGGAGCGCGGCTTGATCGCTTCGCTTGCCGTCAGCGCCTCGATGATGTCACTCCATTGCGGACCATCGGCTGTCATCTGCCCATCGGTCTCGATGATGGTGCGCAGCAATGTCGCCAGCGCGTCGCCAGCTTCGCCGGACCAGAGGCCGGCAAGGCTGGCATTCTCGTCGCTTGCCACGGCCTCCAGAGCCTGCCCGGTCTTCGTCGCCCATTCCGAAAGCGTAAGCGAGACCGTCAGGCCGCGCCCGCCTGGATGCCGGCGCACCAGCGTACCGGCCAGCGGCTCGACGGCGGCTGCGATCCGCACCGCGAGATCGCGGCTGGCAGCAATCGCGGCCTCGTCCAGTCCGGCACGCCATTCCGGGCGGTGGCGGTCGTCCGCCTGGCGGGCCAGCGCCTGGTCGAGCAGGCTCTCAAGGTCGGATATGTCGACGCTGGCGGTTCCGCCGCGCAGAGCGAGCAGTTCCAGCGCGTCGGCCGCCCTGCGTGCCTCGTCCGAAGGCAGGCCGAAACGGGCGAGTGGATGTTTGAGCAGAGCGGTCACGGTCACCGGATCGCCCGGGCGCAGCGTTGCCTCGAGCAGCAGGCGCAACAGGCTGCCGGCCGGCGTCGCCGACAACGGTGTGCCAGCCGAATCATCCGCCTCGATGCCGAACCGCGTCAGTTCCGCCGCGACGCGACGGGCGAGATCGCGATCGGGCGTGATCAGTGCCACTTGGCTGTCGTCGTCATCCTGCAGGGCAAGCCTGAGCGCAATCGCGATGGCGGTTGCTTCCTCGCGTTCATTGGCGGTCTCGATCAATGCGACATCGCAGAAGGCAGCATCCCTGCGCGCCGGATCGATATCGGCGCGCAGATCCGGCCAGCCGCTGGTTGCCTGAACCGGCAGCAGGGCATGGGAAAACAGGCTTGCCCGATAGGCGAGATCGGGGTCTGCCGCGGCGAGCGAAGGGATGGCGTTGCGCGCGATCCCCATGTGCCTGAGCAGGCGGAAAAATCCGTATTGCGGGTGACTGCGGCTGGCCGGGCTTGGCTTTCCGGATATCGTCTCGCCATCCGATGCGATCATCGCCCATTCCGCGTCGGTCATCGTCTCGTCAAGGCCGGGCAGGACGATGGTGCCGTTGTCGAGTTTCTGGACGGCGGCGATCAGGTCGGCGGTTGCGGGAATGGACCCCGTAGAGCCGGCAATGATGATCGGCCCGGTGACCTTGCCGGCGGCGATGCGCTGCACTTCGGCCTGCAGGATGGCGTTTCGGTGCCGCGCCGGCGAGGATTGCCGGAGTTCTTCCAGCCGCGCCGGCCAGTAGGTCCGGGCGATCTTCAGGAATTCGAGCGTCAAAGTCCACCAGAGCGCGTGGTCCGCAGCCTCGATCGTATCGAGGGCTGCCCAGTCCAGTTCCTCGGTCTCCATCGCATCGATCAGATCCGCGAGATTGCGCGCCAGCCAGATTGCATCTGCAGGGCTGGCCGGCGCGATGAGCGGGCTCTCGGCATGGATGTCGAGTACGATCTTGGGAAGCTGGTTGCGCCAGGCGAGCACCAGCCGGCCGAGTTCGATCAGGCGGGACGTGCCTGGCAAGGGCGGGCTCAGATCGAGGATGGCCGGGATTTCGGCATCAAAGAAACCGCTGTCGTCATCGGTTTCGCCCAGCGCCCGTATCATCGGGAGGATCGCCGATTGGCCACCGAGACAATCGACCAGTTCCGAGCGCAGCACACGGGCCGAACGCCGTGTCGGCACGAAGATCGTCACGCCGGCGAGCGATAGGGGATCGTCCGGATCATAGCGAAAACCGGAGACAAGGTCGCCGGAACACAGCTTTTCGACCAGGGTCTTCAGGAAGGGAAGCCCGGGCGGAATGGTGAAGACGTTTGAGACGATCTCCGTCACGCCCTCATGTCCCCACTGCGAAGCGGCCGATGGCGTCTTCGGCTTCGCCAATGGCTTCCGGCGTTCCAACCGTCAGCCAGTGACCCTCAAGAACGATACCGAAGAGCCTGTTTTTCGCAATCGCCCGGTCGAAATAGATGTTGAGGTTGAAGGCATCCGCCGGCGCATCGGCGAAAAGCCGGCTGTGCATGGCGATGGCGCCCGCATAAACGACAGGGTTTTCCATGCCATCCGTGTAGCGCGAAAGCCGCCCGTTCTGATCGAGCGAGAAATCCAGCTTGCCGTTGTGGCCGGTGGTATCCTCGTTGCGCACGCAGAGCAGCGCCATGTCCATGGCTTGCGGATCGAAGAAGGAGGCCAGTCGCTCCAGATTGGATGGCGAATCCGGTCTTTCGCCCACCCAGAAAAGGTCGGCGTTCATCACCAGAACCAGCCCGTCGTCGAGCAGTTTCAGCCCCTTGGCCAAACCGCCGCCGGAATTCATCAGTGCTGCCCGCTCGTCGGAAATGACGATCCTTGGCCGGCTTCGTTTGGCCAGATGCGCTTCCATCTTGTCGGCGAAGTGATGGACGTTGACTGCCGCGTTCTCCACCCCGGCACCGTCCAGCAGGTCGAGCACATAGTCGATCATCGACTTTCCCGCGATCGGAACCAACGGCTTCGGCATGGTATCTGTGACGGGTCGCAGGCGGGTTCCAAGCCCCGCGGCGAGCACCATGGCGTTCTTGATGAGCATGGGGCGTACGTGATCCCAGTGAAATCCGGGCCGGTGATTCGACCTAGAGGATTCCAGCCTTTATGCACCAATCACGCAAGGGCGCGAGCGCTTCATGTTCGAGCGCCACCTGCAGGTAGGAAAATGTCCGGGGCATGTGCTTCATGTAAAAGGGTTTGCCGTCGCGCTGCATCAGCCTTACCCAGATGCCGACGAGCTTGCAGTTGCGCTGGGCCGACATCAGATGCCAGTCGCGCCGGAACGTCGCCTCGTCGAAATCGCCGAGCGCGTGACGCTCCGAACAGTAGAGCGCCAGCATGTCCCTGCAAAGATCAGGCTCGATCGTGACGCGGGCATCCTGTGTGATCGATGCCACGTCATAGGCCGTCGGCCCGATCATCGCATCCTGGAAATCGATGATGCCGATGCGATCGAATCCGGCCTTTTCGCCGCGCCAGATGATGTTCGGAGAGTGGAAATCGCGCAGCAACAGTTTCGCTTCCGATGTGGAAAGCAGATCGATCAGGCGATCCCAGACATGGAAATATTCGGCGCGCTCGGCTTCCGATGCTTTCTCGCTGCGCTTCCACGGCAGATACCAATCGATCAGCAGGCTCGTTTCGATCGTCATCGCCGTTCGATCGAAATCGGGGATGTGATGGGTAACGCTTTCAGAAAGCGCGATATCGCGGGTAACCGGTTGCGCGTGCAGATGGGCGAGAACGCGGACGCTTTCGAGATAACGCTCGGCGATCGGTGCGCCGTCGGTATCGAGAATTCCGTCGCTGCCGAGGTCCTCTATGAGAAGGATGCCCGCCTTGAGATCGCTTTCGTAGACCCGTGGTGCGCAAAATCCCTTTTCGCGGATGTCGCGGGCGATTGCGACGAAGGGGATAACATCTTCGGCGAGATGGGCAAGCTGCTGGTAATATTTGCCGTCCTGAAGGATGGGGCCGGGTTTATGGCGGGCCGAATCCATCAGGATCAACGCCTGCTCTTCGGGCGGGAGAACACGTTCATAGGCCCGCGCGGAGGCATCGCCGCTCAGATGTCGACGTTTTGCATGGCCAAAACCGCGCTGTAGCAGGAAGGTACGGATGGTGAGGCTGCGCTCGATCCGTGCAAGGGTGGCCGGGTCGCCGGAGAGCTTGACGACGCGGCCGTCGCCGAAATGGGAAAACGTGGCCGTCAATCGCGACTTCGGCAGTGCCGCGAGTGCATTTTCGGGCCACTCGACCAGGCAGATGCCCTGCGAAAGCGCCTCGTCGAAGCCGAGTTCGTCCAGTTCGGACACATCGGCCAGCCTATAGAGGTCGAAATGCGAAACGGGAATGCGCAGATCGTAGCTTTGCACCAGCGTGAAGGTGGGGCTCGGAACCTCCAGCGTCTCTTCGTCGGCCATGGCGCGCAGAAATGCGCGGGCGAGTGTCGATTTGCCGGCGCCGAGATCGCCCGAAAGGGCAAGGCAGTCGCCGGCCTTCAATGCCAGCGCCAGATCTTCGCCCAATGCGATGGTGGCCGCTTCGTCCTTCAGGAAAAGCTCGACGGGCTGCATTATTCCGCCGCTTCGGCTTTTGGCAGGTCACCGGATGGAATACGGCAGGTGACTTCCGTGCCATCGCCCTCATGGCTGCGGATCGAAACCGTACCATGATGAAGGCTGACGAAGCTTTCGACAATGGACAGGCCAAGGCCTGCGCCACCATGCTGGCCATGGCTTTCGAAGCGGTTGAACACCGTATCGAGAATGTCCTGGGGGATGCCGGGACCGTTGTCGGAGACGCTGAAGACGAAATCATTGCCTTCGCGGCGGCATCTCAGGCTGATGGTGCTGCCATCGGGTGCGAAATTTGCGGCATTGGTCAGGAGCTTGATCAGGATCTGTTTCAGCCGCTGATGATCGGCGACGAAAAGCCCGAGCATGTCCGGTGCATCGATGCGCAGGGTGACCGCGCTTTCCTGCAGCCTGTCGGCCATCTGCAGCGCGACTTCCTCAAGGAAGTCGGTGAGGTTGATTTCTGAAAGGTCGAGCTCGACGATGCCGGCATCGACGGTGGCGAGATCGAGAATATCGTTGACGATGGTCAGGAGCAGCGAGGAGGATGTCGAGATATGATCGACATATTCCGCCTGTCTTTCGTTGAGTTCGCCGAATGTTGGCGTTTTCAACAGGTCTGCAAAACCGATGATGTTGGTGAGCGGCGACCGCAGTTCATAGGAGACGTGCTGGACGAAATCGTTCTTCAGCGAATCCGCAAGCCGCAGGGCTTCGTTCTTTTCGGTCAGGGCGCGCTCGACGCGGGCGCTGTCGGTGATGTTGACGAAGGTCAGCATGGTCTGCGCGTTCGGCAGCGGAATGACGGCGAAATCGAGGATCAGCCCGGTGCGCAGTTCCAGCACGCCCTGGCAAGATGGCCGTTCGTCATCGAAGCTGGTGATGATATGCGCAAAGCGCTTCCAGCCGTCCGGCTGGTCATAGGACGAGATGCAGGCCTGTTCGATGGCGCGGATATGGGTGCCCGGTGTGGCATCTGCCTCGCTGACGCCCCAGAGCGCGCGAAAGGCCGGATTGGACAGCTTGATGCGACCGTCCGGCCCAAAGACGGCGACGCCTTCCGACAGGTGGTCGATGGTTTCGCCCTGCACCTGGACAAGCGTATTGTAGCGCGTTTCCAGATCGACTTTCTCGGTCAGGTTCTCGAAAACCCAGGTGGCGCCGCCCTGCGGGCGCGCCGTTGCAAACACGCGCAGCGTCTGGCCGTTCGGCAGGTGCCAGAGATCGGTTTGCGTGTCGATCGCCTGGTAGACGGAAAGCGCCTGATCCTTCCATTGTTTCCAGTTCAGCTGCTCCGGCAGCTTGCCGCCGGCGCGCAACCGGTCGAGGATTTCGCCATTGCCCGGCTTGCGCTCGAGAAAGCCCATGTCGAGATCCCAAAGCGTCTGGAAGGCCTGATTGTAGAATTGCAGGCGCTGGCTGCCGTCAAAGGTGGCGACGGGCGTGGCCAGATGGTCGAGCGTTTCCGAATGGCTTTTCAGGGTGCGGCTCAGCTCCTCGCGGACGGCCTCGGCCTCGGAGACATCGACAGCGATGCCGGCCGATCCCGACGGGCTCTTGGCATCGACGACGTCGAAGAAGGTCCGGTTTCCACGAACGACGGTCGAGACCTTGTCGCGATAGGGCGTGTCATAGGTGCTGACGGAGCGGATCTTTTCCCGGGCGACCGTGGCCAGCAGCTCCCGGCCTTCGCGGATGGCGATAGCCGGAGCGGGCGCCTCGACCGATTCGGCATAGGCGTGATTGACCCACAGGAGATTGCCGTCCGGACCGCGTTGCCAGACCGGCAGATCGATGGAATCGAGCATCGTCTGGAAGGAGGAAAGCGAAGCATGCAGGCGGTCGCGTTCCAGTTTCAGATCGGCCAGTTCGGCGCGCAGATTGTTGAGTGCCACGAACCGCACGAAGGCGCGGCCGCCGGACACCCGTCCTTGCGCTTCGAGCACCTCGTTGCGGTTTGTTTCGAGCACGAGGTCGAAACTCTGTGCCGTGGAGCGCAAAAGCTCGATCGCCTTTTCGAGTTCGGACGCGGATCGCGACTTGATCCAGCGACCGAAGGCGAGGAAGTCGCGATCGTCCTGGGGCGCGCCCGTTTCGGCCGGCAGCAGGCCGAGGAATTCCGGTTTGTCGGACAGGCCGTCCCAGACGACGATGCGGCGGTTCTTGTCGGCGATCAATGCCTGGAAGCGGGAAATCCGCTGATTGGCATCGGCAAGGGCTGTATTCAGATCCCGGTTTTCGGTCTCGATATTGCCCCGCTGGCGTATGAGCCAGATGGCGGAGATCATGGCGGCTGAAATGACGCCGATCAAGACGGAAAAAGTGATGACTTCCGAAGAATGAAAGATCGTGCCTGTGGTCAGCAGGTCTTCGACCGAGGCGCTGGCGGGGGTTGCAGCCGCAGCCAGTGCAGATCCGGCCGCGAGCCTGCGCATCAGTCGTCGGATTCGCCCACCCGCGCTCATGCGCCTTGAAGAACCTGTTTCCATGGCGTGCTTTTCCCCGTTTGCACAACACGTGACGCTGCAGCCGAATCGGCAACAGCGATCACACGCGTATTCAATACCTTGGAGCGTGTCCCGACCTTGTCAGTGGAGCGCGATCGTCAGGTTTCTGGTCCGGTTGCAAATCGCTACGCAGGATACACCGATGCCCGCCACTGATATTTGACGCGTGGCGCGGTAGGGCAGGCTCGTTCAGTCCGATCGCATTTCCGGCATGTCTTTGTCTGTTTGTCGCAGAACGACAAGACAGCCCGATTCATGATGTTGGAGGTCCGCATCTCCATCACGAATCAATGCCTGAAAACATACTTCTTCGGGGAATCGCCGGGAAGGGCGATGTCCAAAAAAGAAGCCGCGCCCTCTTGTCAAGGACGCGGCTTCTATATGTTGTGGATTATCCGGGTAAGGATTAGTAGCGGTAGTGTTCCGACTTGAACGGGCCTTGTGTCTTCACACCGATATAGCCGGCCTGTTCCTCGGACAGCTCGGTCAGCTTCACGCCGAGCTTGGCAAGATGCAGGCGTGCGACCTTCTCATCGAGGTGCTTCGGCAGGACATAGACTTCCTTGCCGTACTGCTCGCCCTTGGTGAACAGCTCGATCTGCGCCAGAACCTGGTTGGAGAACGAGGCGGACATGACGAAGGACGGGTGGCCGGTGGCGTTGCCGAGGTTGAGCAGGCGGCCTTCCGAGAGCAGGATCATGCGATTGCCCTTCGGGAACTCGATCATGTCGACCTGCGGCTTGATGTTGGTCCACTTAAGATTACGTAGCGAAGCGACCTGAATCTCGTTGTCGAAGTGGCCGATATTGCCGACGATTGCCATGTCCTTCATTTCGCGCATGTGGTCCATGCGGATGACGTCCTTGTTGCCGGTCGTCGTGATGAAGATGTCGGCAGACGAAACGACGTCCTCGAGCTGGACGACTTCGAAACCGTCCATGGCGGCCTGCAGGGCGCAGATCGGATCGACTTCCGTAACCTTGACGCGGGCACCGGCGCCCGACAGCGATGCGGCAGAACCCTTGCCGACGTCGCCGTAGCCGCAGACCACGGCAACCTTGCCGGCCATCATCACGTCGGTGCCGCGGCGGATACCGTCGACCAGCGATTCCTTGCAGCCGTACTTGTTGTCGAATTTCGACTTGGTGACCGAATCGTTGACGTTGATCGCCGGGAAGGGCAGGAGGCCCTTGGCCTGAAGCTGGTAGAGGCGGTTGACGCCGGTCGTGGTTTCCTCGGTAACGCCCTTGATCGCATCGCGCTGCTTGGTGAACCAGCCCGGCGAGGCCGCAAGCCGCTTCTTGATCTGAGCGACAAGGATTTCTTCTTCCTCGGATTCAGGCTTTGACAGGACGTCCTCGCCGGCTTCGGCGCGGGCGCCGAGCAGGATGTACATGGTGGCGTCGCCGCCGTCGTCGAGGATCATGTTGGAAACGCCGCCATCGGCCCACTGGAAGATCTTATCGGTGTAAGTCCAGTAGTCTTCAAGGGTTTCGCCCTTGACCGCATAGACCGGGATGCCGCTGGCAGCGATCGCGGCTGCGGCATGGTCCTGCGTCGAGAAGATGTTGCAGGAAGCCCAACGGATGTCTGCACCGAGAACGGCCAGTGTCTCGATCAGCACGGCCGTCTGGATGGTCATGTGCAAGGAGCCGGTGATGCGTGCACCCTTCAGCGGCTTCGAAGCGCCGAATTCCTCGCGGCAGGCCATCAGGCCCGGCATTTCGGTTTCAGCGATGGTGATTTCCTTGCGGCCGAAGTCTGCGAGGCCGATATCGGCAACAATATAGTCGTTGGTGGTGCTCATGGATGTCTCCTGACTGGTGGCATTCCGCCGGCCGGCCCCGATTGGCGAGGCGAAGGCATGGCGCAGAATCATGCTCTCCCGAAGTGCAGCGGGAGTTTGGCATCCACCTATCAGGAAATGGCGCGAGGATCAACAGTCATATAAAGAGGTCTTTATATGTTTATGTCGCTACTTTACATTTCCTCGCCGAACTTGTCGCCAACCAGTGCATCGAGGGCGTCGAGTGCTTCCTGAGCCTGAGCGCCACCGGCGGTGACGAAGATGGTTGATCCGGTGCTGGCGGCCAGCATCATCAGGCCCATGATCGACGTGCCGCCAACTGTCATGCCATCCTTCGATACGGTGATTTCGGCATCATAGCCTTCGACCATCTGGACGAACTTGGCTGAGGCGCGTGCGTGCAGCCCTCTTTTGTTGACGATCAGCAATTCACGGGAGAGCGACATCGGCGCAAGCATTCCAGTTATTTGCCGCTGAGGACGCGGCTGGCGACATTGATGTATTTGCGACCGGCTTCCGAGGCCTCGACCAGTGCCCGGTCCATGTCGCTTTCGCCGCGCACGCCGGCGAGCTTGATCAGCATCGGCAGGTTGACCCCGGCGATCACCTCGATCACGCCGCTCTGCATGACGGAAATCGCCAGGTTGGAGGGGGTGCCGCCAAACATGTCGGTCAGGATGATGACGCCCTTGCCGGAATCGGCTGAGATGACCGCCTCAAGGATGTCCTGGCGCCGCTGGTCCATGTCGTCTTCCGGGCCGATACAGACGGTTTCGATTGCCTTTTGCGGACCGACAACATGCTCGAGCGCATGACGAAACTCTTCAGCCAGCTTGCCGTGTGTGACAAGCACAAGTCCGATCATGATGTCTATGCTCCAACTGCATCTGCAACGCTTCGATGGTCAGATATCGCAATGCAGCAATTTCGTCCACCTTTCGGGCGGTCATCTTGGCAAGGAAAAGGCGAAGTGCAAGCCCAAAATGCCACAGAGGCAGCAATTGCGGCACTTTCATCCTCCAAACGCTGAATTTTGAGGCAAAAGGCATTCCAGGATTGCAAAGGAATCCTGTCCGTCGCCATAGGGCAAACGCAGGAGAGGCAGGCTCATCCGTTCATCGAGCCTATGCGTTTCCGTGGCGGGTGGCAGTCTTTCGGTGCCATCGACCTTCACCGGACGAAGTGCGACGTGAAGGACGGCGGATGGAATCTTCTCCATAGCGACGATACCGGCGCCACGGATTTCGAGAAGACCGCGGATCGATTCCGGGCCTCGCGCGATGATCTGCCCGCCAGCCTCAGAAAGGAAAACCTGGTCATCACCAATCAGGGCCGCGTAAAGCCCCCGCAGCCTTGCCTGGGTCATCAGCGTGAGCGCAAGGGTCGATTTTCCTGCTCCTGAAGGCCCGACCAGCAGAAATCCCTTCGTCCCCAGCACGATAGCCGTGCCATGCACGTTGCGGTGGCTGCCCGTCACGGGTTTGCCTCGATCGGCAGGGACAGGATGAAGCGCGCGCCGACGATCTTGCCGGTCTTGGCATCGATCATGTTTTCCGCCTTCAGTGTCCCATCATGGGCTTCGGCGATCTGGCGCGAGATCGACAGGCCGAGACCCGAATTCTGGCCGAAATCCTCACCATCCGGCCGGTCGGTGTAGAAGCGCTCGAAAATGCGGTCGATGTCTTCCGCCTGTATGCCCGGACCATTGTCTTCCACATAGACAATGCAGCGGGTGCGGGCCCGTGTCAGCCGGACGACGATCCGGCCACCGGGGTCGGGAACGAAGGAACGGGCGTTTTCGATCAGGTTGGTGATGATCTGGCCGATGCGCAGCTCGTAACCTGCAACGGCGAATCGCGTTTTCGGATTGTCCTTGCGATCGACGACGAAATCGAGGAGCACGGCCTTCTTGTGGCTGCGAATCTGCCGGGAGATATCAACGAGATCGCCCAGCAGCTTTTCGAGGTCGACGATACTGGCATCGCTGCGGGCCAGTTCTGCGTCCAGCCGGGATGCGTCGGAAATATCGCTGATCAGACGGTCAAGCCGGCGCACATCATGCTGGATGACATCCATCAGCCGCTTCTTCGAATCGTCGGTCCGTGCCAGCGGCAGGGTTTCGACCGCGCTGCGCAGCGACGTCAGCGGATTTTTCAGTTCATGGCTGACATCGGCGGCAAAGTTCTCGATGGCAGCGATCCGGTCGTAGAGCGCGGTCGTCATTTCGCGAAGGGCAACGGAAAGATTGCCGATCTCGTCCTGGCGGGAGGAAAAGTCGGGAATTTCCTCACGCTCCTTGGCACCGCCGCGGCGCACCCGGACAGCCGCTGCCGACAATCGGCGCAGGGGATTGGCGATCGTGCTCGACAGGAGAAGCGACAGGATGACGTTGACGAGGGCCGCAACCCCGAAGACGCGGATGATGGCGAGGCGTTCGGCATGCACGATCTTGTCGATGTCACCCGCCTGGGTCGACAGCAGCAGGACACCAAGGACGGCGCGGAAACGCTGGACCGGTACGGCGACGGAGACGATCAACTCCCCCTTGTCGGTGACGCGCACGACGGCACCGCGCACCCCGGTCAGGGCGTTCATCACTTCGGGATAGATCGACCCGTTGCCGCCGGGCGGTTCCTTGTAGAGCGGCAGGTTGCCGGGCTGCAGGATACGGTTGAACAGGCCGTTCAGCCACTCTGACCATGTGGCCGATTCCGGATCGATCGGCGGCAGGTCGAAACGCAGCACTTGGCCACCGGTGTAGAGATGGCGCGAATCGAGCAGAAGATCGGCATCAGCATCGAAAAGGCGGGCCCGGGTCCTTGTCGGAGAAATCAGGCGCCGCAACACCGGCGCCACGCGTTCCTGCGTGATCGGGAATTCAAGGTCCTCGTCGCTTGGCAATGGCGTAATGCTTTGCCCGGCCTGCAGTTCCAGCAGTTTTTCCGGATCGATGGTGATCGAATTGGTATCGACGGAGGCGGATGCCGCGATCGCGCCGGCAATGATTTCGCCCTGGGTCAGCAGGCTTTCGACACGCGCATCGATCAGCCCCTCGCGAAACTGGTTGAGATACATGATGCCACCGACGAGGACGACGAGCGCGACAAGGTTGAAGAACAGGATGCGGCGCGTCAGGCTGGAAAAGACGGCATTGCCGAAGATCCGGCGCACGAGGGTGAACGGATGCGCCCATCGCCGATCGGAAGGGTTATTCCCGTCGGCGTCATCCATGTCCATGTTTCGCAAGACTTCGACCAAGCCTTCCACTTCCGCCAGCGCGGTCCTTGAATTGCGGGCGGGCAATATTTTACGCCCAGGGCATGCCAGAGTGGGCGAAAGACTGCCCCTTATGCTGCCGATCGATCATACAGTCCGGGACGGAGGCGCGCCAGCCTCGCTGCACGCTGTCCGTCCGTTGGAGCAGTCCCGTTAAAATCAGGCTGATTCGCGGAAACGATAGCCGACGCCATAGAGGGTTTCGATCATGTCGAAATCATTGTCGACCATCTTGAACTTCTTGCGCAGCCGCTTGATGTGGCTGTCGATGGTGCGGTCGTCGACATAGACCTGCTCGTCATAGGCGGCATCCATCAGCGAATCACGGCTTTTGACGACGCCCGGACGCTGGGCCAGCGAGTGCAAGATCAGGAATTCGGTGACCGTCAGCGTCACCTGCTCGTTCTTCCAGGTGCAGGTGTGGCGTTCCTGGTCCATGGCAAGCTGGCCACGCTCCAGCGATCGCGCCTGGATGTCGGCGGCCGATTTCGGGGTGCCCGCGGCATTGGCAGCAGCGGCCGCCTCGCGGTTTGCCGAGCGGCGCAGGATCGCCTTGACCCGCTCAACCAGCAGTCGCTGGGAAAACGGCTTGGTGATGAAATCGTCGGCGCCCATCTTCAGGCCGAAGAGTTCGTCGATTTCCTCGTCCTTGGAAGTCAGGAAGATCACCGGGATATCTGATTTCTGGCGCAGCCGGCGCAGCAGCTCCATACCGTCCATGCGCGGCATCTTGATATCGAAGATCGCAAGCTGCGGCGGACGGGCGAGAAGCCCGTCGAGAGCGGAGGCACCGTCGGTATAGGTCTCGACCTTGTACCCTTCCGCTTCCAGTGCAATGGAAACAGAGGTCAGGATGTTCCGGTCGTCATCGACAAGTGCAATCGTCTGCATCGTAAGTGGCTCCATCATTTAAGCGCTCCTGGTCGAATGATCCAGCCCCAGGCGTATGCTGCCAGTCCAAGCGCTTCTTGAGTATAAAGGTGGAACAAATTGTGGCGAAGTAAAACGCCAAACGTCGTCCTTGCACGGGGAAATCGTAATTCCCCGCATAAATATGACGTTTCGAGAGTGTATTTCAACCGATTAAAAAAGCGATATTTTTCTTTAAATCGATTAATATACTGAAATCGTTACATTTTTTTGTTCTGCGCCTTGTGTTTTAGAAATTCCGCTTTTATGGTCCCCGAAATTCAAAGGTCATTTGACCAATTAGGGAAGGAAAGCTGGACCATGAAGGAACTTGGTATCCGCAACCCGGCGCTCGGGCTGGACGCAATCGGTTTCAAGGCCCTGGATATGGTTCGCTATAACTTCGGTACGGCTGAACTCTACGAAGAAGCACTGCGCCGCGGCGAAGCACAGATCACGGCCCATGGCGCGCTTCGAGCCTTGACCGGCCAGCACACGGGCCGGTCGGCCAAGGACAAGTTCGTCGTTCGCGACGCCACGACATCCGGTCAGATCTGGTGGGACAACAACAAGGAAATGTCTGCGGAACACTTCGCCGTGCTGCATGCCGATATGCTGGCGCGCACGCAGGGCATGTCGCTTTATGTGCAGGACCTGATCGGCGGCGCCGATGCAGTCAATGCCCTGCCGACCCGCGTCGTCACCGAGTTCGCCTGGCATTCGCTGTTCATCCGCAATCTGCTGATCCGTCCGGAACGCGAAGCGCTGAGCGACTTTGCGCCAAGGCTGACGATCATCGATCTGCCAAGCTTCAAGGCTGATCCTGCCCGTCATGGTTGCCGCAGCGAGACAGTGATTGCCTGCGACCTGGTCAATGGCCTCGTGCTCATCGCCGGCACGTCCTATGCCGGCGAAATGAAGAAATCCGTGTTCACGGCGCTCAACTATCTGCTGCCGGAAAAGGGCGTCATGCCCATGCACTGCTCGGCCAATGTCGGCCCGGCCGGCGATTCGGCGGTTTTCTTCGGCCTGTCCGGCACCGGCAAGACGACGCTGTCGGCCGATCCGAAGCGCACGCTGATCGGCGATGACGAACATGGCTGGGGCGAAGACGGCATCTTCAACTTCGAAGGCGGCTGCTACGCCAAGACCATCCGTCTTTCGGCCGAAGCCGAGCCAGAAATCTTTGCGACCACGCGCCGTTTCGGCACGGTGCTGGAAAACGTCGTTCTTGACGAGGATCGCGTGCCTGACTTCAATGATGGCTCCTTGACCGAGAACACGCGCTGCGCCTATCCGCTGGATTTCATCCCGAATGCCAGCGAAACCGGCAAGGCCGGACATCCGAAGACGATCATCATGCTGACCGCCGATGCCTTCGGCGTGTTGCCGCCGATTTCGCGCCTTTCGCCGGAACAGGCGATGTATCACTTCCTTTCGGGCTATACCGCCAAGGTGGCTGGCACAGAAAAGGGCGTCACCGAGCCGGAGGCGACCTTCTCGACCTGCTTCGGCGCGCCATTCATGCCACGTCATCCTTCTGAATACGGCAATCTGCTGAAAGAACTGATCGCCCGCCACGACGTCACCTGCTGGCTGGTCAATACTGGTTGGACCGGCGGCGCTTACGGCACCGGCAACCGCATGCCGATCAAGGCCACGCGAGCGCTGCTGGCTGCGGCGCTCGATGGATCGCTGAAGACCGCCGAATTTCGCACGGATGCAAATTTCGGCTTTGCCGTTCCGGTTGCGGTGGCTGGCGTCGATGGTTCCATCCTCGATCCCCGGTCTACCTGGAGCGATGCCTCGGCATATGATGCGCAGGCACGCAAGCTGGTCGATATGTTCGTCACCAATTTCGCGAAGTTCGAAAGCCATGTCGACGGCAGCGTTCTCGACGCGGCGCCCGGCATGAAGATTGCCGCCGAATAAGCATCGCAGGCGATGATTCACGTGAAACCCGGCCGGCGACGGTCGGGTTTTTGCGTTGTGGCGTTTTCAACGGACCGATCCTGTGAGATAGACGCTGTCGAAGGAAGACAGCGATGGCCAGTGATCCGCTCTACATCAACGACCGCATCGTCATTGCCGGCTGGGAGCTGACGGAGCAATTCGTGCTGGCCGGAGGACCGGGGGGGCAGAACGTCAACAAGGTCTCGACCGCGGTGCAATTGTTCTACGGCATCGCCGCGTCGCCGGCGCTGTCGGAGCGCGTGCGCGAAAATGCCATCAAGCTCGCCGGTCGAAAGGTGTCCAAGGACGGCGTGCTGATGATCGAGGCGTCGCGGTTCCGCAGCCAGGACCGCAATCGCGAGGATGCACGCGAGCGGCTGAAGGAGCTGATCCTGAAGGCGGCCGAGCCGCCGCCACCGCCGCGCCGCAAGACGAGGCCGACCAAGGGCTCGATCGAGCGACGCCTGAAAGCCAAGACGGGGCGCGGCGAGATCAAGAAAATGCGCGGCCGGCCCGACGGCGATTGAAGCGACAAGTTTTCGATGCACGCCTTGTCTTTTGCCGGCAACTGCACTCTTTTACGGCGAGACAAAAACGCCAAGGGAGATGTGCGATGGGTCTTTTCAGCTTTATCAAGAATGCCGGCAAGAAGCTTGGCATCGGCGACGATGATGCGCCCGATGTCGAGGCCGTGAAGAAGGAACTGGCTTCTCATGATCTCGGCACCGAAAAGGTGGATGTCGCAGTCATCGACGACAAGATCGTTCTGACCGGTGTCGTCAAGGACCAGTCCGTGTTTGAAAAGGCCGTTATCGCCGTTGGCAATACGCTGGGCATCTCAAAAGTCGAAGCCTCCGAGTTGAAGGTGGCGGATGCCGCCGCCGCGCCTGTAGCGGCAAAAGACCCTGTGTTCTACACGGTCAAGAAGGGCGACAATCTGTGGAAGATCGCCGAGGCTCAGTATGGTAAGGGCAAGGGCGCAAAGAACACCGCGATCTTCGATGCCAACAAGCCGATGCTGACCCATCCCGACAAGATTTATCCGGGTCAGGTTCTGCGGATTCCGGATATCGAGGAAGCGTGATTATTTCGATGAAACAGTTGCTGAAGCTTTTCTGTGCTGTTTTCCTGATCGCCTGGGCGGGGTTTGCAGCCGCCCAAGTGGTCCATGAGCCGGCAAAGGGTTCTGCGGAGCGGGCTGCGGTTCTCGACGCCCTGCGGCCGGCAGTCGAATCCGAAATGCGCGGACCGGTCGAGTTCGTGGTCAGCGTTCTGCGCACCACGCCGAAATGGGCCTTCGTTCAGGTCGATCCGCAACACCCGGGTGGCAAAGCGATCGACATAGAAGACACCAGCTTTGCCGGTGAAGGGGATATGATGGACGGGCTCACGGTCTTTGCCCTGCTGCGCTTCCAGTCGGGCCGGTGGAACCTGGTCGAGCACGTGGTCGGCCCGACGGACGTCACCTACATCGGTTGGGCGGAACGCTTCGGTGCGCCGCCCACCGTTCTGGGCATGGAATAGAAGGCAAGGTCATGCAGGTCCTGCCCAAGGGCATCAGACATCTACCCGGCTTTCTTGATCGCGACCGGCAGGAGGCGCTTGTTGAGACAATCCGCGCGATTGTTTCAGAGGCGCCTCTTTTCGTTCCGGAAATGCCCCGGACCGGAAAGCCGATGTCGGTGCGCATGACCAATTGCGGCTCGCTCGGCTGGGTCACTGACAAGCAGCGAGGCTATCGCTATCAGGCCGAACATCCCGTGACCGGCAAACCATGGCCGGCGATGCCGGATGCCCTTATGGAAATTTGGACGACAGTCTGTAGCAGTGCCAAGCCGCCGGAAGCTTGCCTTGTGAATTTCTACACGGATGACGCCCGCATGGGCCTGCATCAGGATCGCGACGAGCAGGACCTGCAGACGCCGGTGCTGTCGATTTCACTCGGCGACACCTGTCTCTTTCGCGTCGGTGGTAATGAGCGGGGCGGGCGCACGCTGTCGTTCAAGCTGTCGAGCGGCGATATCGTCGTGCTGGGCGGCGAGGGACGCCTCTGCTTCCATGGCGTCGACAAGATTTATCCTTCGACATCCACACTTTTGAAGAATGGCGGTCGCATCAATCTGACGCTGCGCCGGGTCACACTCTGATCCTCAGAGTTTGCGCAGCGCGACTGTCGCCGTCAGGTGGTTTTCGCCCTTCTGCAGGATGAGGTCGGCTCGCGGGCGGGTCGGCAGGATGTTTTGGCGCAGGTTCTTCAGGTTGATGTTCTGCCAAAGGCCTTCCGCGATCGCCAGCGCCTCGTCCTCGCTGATTTGCGCATAGCGTTTGAAGAAGGAGCTCGGATCCTTGAAGGCGGTCTGGCGCAGGTGCATGAAGCGGTTGACGTACCAGCTGTGGATCAGACTTTCCTCGGCATCGATGTAGATCGAGAAATCGAAGAAATCCGAAACCATCGGCACGATCTTGCCATCGGCCGGCAGATTGCGCGACTGTAGCACGTTTATGCCTTCGAAGATCAGGATGTCGGGTCGGTCGACAATCTTGAACTGGTCCGGCAGCACATCATAGGTCAAGTGCGAGTAGGACGGCGCCTTTACATAGGGCTTCCCGGCCTTGATCGCCGAGAGGAAGCGCAGTAGCGCGCCGATGTCGTAGCTTTCGGGAAAACCCTTGCGATCCATGATGTTTTCGCGCTGCAGAACGGCATTCGGATAGAGGAAGCCATCGGTCGTCACCAGATCGACCTTGGGGCTGGAAGGCCAGCGCGAGAGGAGTTCGGCGAGGATGCGCGCGGTGGTGGATTTTCCGACGGCAACCGATCCGGCAATGCCGATGACGAAAGGCGTCTTTGCCTCCTCCGGCATCGAGAGAAACCGCTGGCGCTGGGCAAACAGCAATTGCGAAGACTCGACATGGGCGGACAGAAGCCGGGACAAAGACAGGTAGATGCGCCGGACTTCGGAGAGATCGATAGGGTCGTTCAGCGAGCGCAGCCGCTGCACTTCGTCAGCCGTCAGCGTCAGGGGCGTATCAGCACGGAACTTCGACCACTCCTCTGCCGAGAAAAAGCGGTAGGGCGAATAATCCTTATTGTCGAAATGATCCGGAATGTCGGCCGGTTCAAGGTCTTTTGCGACGATCGTCATCAACTCTTCCGGTTCGCCTTTTCCTGAAGTCCGGACTGGACGGTCCGCTTGGCAAGTTCGCTCATCACATCATGCAACGGGATGCCGGCAATTTTCAATACGACCATCAGGTGATAGAGAAGGTCGGCGCTTTCGGCCACGAGCTCGGCCTTATCGCCGCCAATGGCCGCAATGACGGTCTCGATGGCTTCCTCGCCAAACTTCTTTGCCGCGCGCGGCTGACCCTGGCCAACGAGCTTGGCCGTCCAGGATTCGTCCGCCGACGCCTTGGCGCGTTCGGCAACGATCCTTTCGAGATCCGATAGAGAAAAATCGCTCATCCCATATCCTTCCGCGTGTCAGTCGAGGCGCATGGCAACGCCATGCTCGGACATATAACGCTTGGCCTCGCCGATGCTGTATGTGCCGAAATGAAAGATCGAGGCAGCGAGAACAGCCGTTGCATGGGCGTCCCTGATGCCGGCGACCAAGTCATCCAGCGTGCCGACACCGCCGGATGCGATCACCGGCACACGAACCGACTCCGCGATGGTGCGCGTCAAGGCGATGTCGTAGCCGCTCTTGGTGCCGTCGCGGTCCATCGAGGTCACCAAAAGTTCGCCGGCTCCGAGCTTGACCATGCGCTGGGCAAATTCGACGGCATCGATCCCTGTCGATTGCCGGCCACCATGGGTGAAGATTTCCCAGCGATCATCTTCGCCTGCGCCGGATACCTTCTTGGCGTCGATCGAGACGACGATGCACTGGTTGCCGAACTTGTCGGCGGCTTCGGCGACAAAATCCGGGTTCTTGACGGCTGCCGAATTGATTGAGACCTTGTCGGCACCGGCCAGCAGCAGCTTGCGGATATCGGCAATCTGGCGAACCCCGCCACCCACCGTCAGCGGCATGAAACAATGATCCGCCGTGCGGGCAACAACGTCGAAGATGGTATCGCGATTGTCCGAGGATGCGGTGATGTCGAGGAAACACAACTCGTCTGCACCGGCCGCATCATAGGCTTTGGCCGATTCCACCGGATCCCCGGCATCGATCAGATCGACGAAGTTGACACCTTTGACGACGCGCCCGTCTTTCACGTCGAGGCAGGGAATGACACGGGCTTTCAGGGTCATGCCGCTTCTCCTTTCGCCTGGCGCAGAAGCGCTAGCGCCTCCGTGGGATCTATCCGACCATCATAAAGCGCGCGGCCGGAAATGACACCTTCGAGCTTGGCGGCATCCGGTTCCATCATGCGGCGGATATCGTCCATGGAGGCGAGGCCGCCGGAGGCAATCACCGGAATGGAAACGGCGTTGGCCAGTTCCAGCGTCGAGGCCCAGTTGATGCCCGTCAGAATGCCGTCCCGGTCGATATCGGTGTAGATGATCGCGGCAACGCCGGCACCTTCGAATTTGCGGGCAAGCTCGATGATGCCGAGCTCCGAAGCTTCCGCCCAGCCCTCGACCGCGACCTTGCCGCCCTTGGCGTCGATGCCGACGGCGACCTTGCCGGGGAAGAGACGGCAGGCTTCGATCACCAGCGCCGGATCGCGCACGGCAACGGTGCCGAGAATGACGCGGGAGAGGCCGCGCGACAGCCAGTTTTCGATGTGGGCCAGCGTGCGGATGCCGCCGCCAAGCTGAACCGGGTTCGTCGCGGCTTTGAGGATCGCATCGACCGCGGCACCGTTCACAGTCTCACCGGCAAAGGCGCCGTTGAGATCGACGACGTGCAGCCACTCGAAGCCCTGGTCCTCGAAGGCTTTGGCCTGATCGGCCGGATCGGGGTTGTAGACGGTCGCCTGGTCCATGTCGCCCAGCTTGAGGCGCACGCACTGGCCGTCCTTCAGGTCGATAGCGGGAAAAAGGATCATGTCATGGCGTCCAGTGCAGGAAATTCGTGATCAGGGCGAGACCGAGCGTCTGGCTCTTTTCCGGGTGGAATTGCGCGCCGGCCGTATTGTCCTTGGCAACGAAGGCTGTCATCGCGCCGCCATAGGATGTCGTCGCCACCAGTTCATCCGGATTTTCCACGGCGAGGTGGTAGGAATGCACGAAATAGGCGTGCAGCCCGTCCGCCCCCGTCTTGATGCCGTTAAACAGCGGATGCGGCCGGTGAAGGTCGAGCGTATTCCAGCCGATCTGGGGAATCTTGAGGTCCGGGTCGGACGGCGTCATTTCGATCACGTCGCCCTTGATCCAGCCGAACCCTTGAGTCGTCGTCTTTTCGAGACCGCGCGACGACATCAGCTGCATGCCGACGCAGATGCCGAGAAAGGGCCGCGCCGCCTTTTCGACGGCTTCCGTCAGTGCCTCGTGCATGCCGTTGACGGCATCGAGCCCGCGACGGCAATCGGCATAGGCGCCGACGCCGGGCAAAACGATGCGATCGGCAGTGGCCACCCGGTCCGGCTTGTCGGTGAGTTCGATTTCGGCATTCATGCCGGCCTCGCGCACGGCGCGCTCGAAGGCCTTGGTGGCCGAGCGCAGATTGCCCGATCCGTAGTCGATTATGGCGACGCGCATCAGCGTTCTCCGTAGGAGCCGAACAGGCCGAAGCCTGGACGGGTATGGGTGCGGGCGGTCGCGCCGCCTGCCAGTTCCGGCAATGCTACAACGGGCATCGGCGTTTGATGCCCCGTCGGTTCGGCCGCGTGAAAATACATCATCTCCGCCGTCGTCGGGTCGTCGGCCGGGATAACCGCGCGCAAGGTCCATCCGGATGCCGCCAGTCGATCTGCCACGAAAGCAGGCCCTTCCAAGGCGACAAGCAGGCGAAGCGCCAGCTCCAGGAGAAGGCTTGCGAGGAAGAGATGCGGCACGGCGGATGCAAACCCGAGCGAAAGCTGCAGACCGAAGACGACGACACCGGCCACCCATTGCCGCTGGATCAGCAGCCAGATGACGGGGAAGACGAAGCCAAGCCATGCGAAGCGATCCGCAACGAAGCGGGCTTTTTCGTCATTTCCGGCTGTGCCGGGTGGTGTCAGAACCAGATAGGAAACGGACATGGTGTCAGCCGACTTTCCCTAAGCAACGCAGTTTCAGGCAATCCGGTCAGACCAGCGTACCCTTGGTCGAGGGAACGCGGCCTGCCTGGCGCGGATCGATCTCTGTCGCCGTGCGCAGGGCACGGGCGACGGCCTTGAAACATGTCTCGGCGATATGATGGTTGTTGGCGCCGTAGATGTTCTGCACATGCAGCGTGATGCCGGCATGTTGGGCGAGCGCCTGGAAGAATTCGCGCACCAGTTCGGTATCGAAGGTGCCGATCTTCGGTGCCGAGAAGGCGACGTTCCAGACGAGGAACGGCCGTCCGGAAACATCAACGGCTGCCTTGGTCATTGTCTCGTCCATGGCAAGATCGATCGAGGCGTAGCGCGTGATCCCGCGCCGGTCTCCCAAGGCCTTGGACAGCGCCTGGCCGATGACGATGCCAACGTCCTCGACAGTGTGGTGGTCATCAACATGCAGGTCGCCATCGGCTTTGATGTCCATGTCGATCAGCGAATGCCGGGAGAGATGGTCGAGCATGTGGTCGAAGAAGCCGACGCCGGTCGAAATGCGCGACGTGCCCGTGCCGTCGATATTGACGGATACGGTCACCGAGGTTTCGTTGGTCTTGCGCGAAACGCTGCCGGTGCGGTTGGCTTGCTGGTCGGCCATCAGGTTCTCCAGAATGTGACAGAGCCGCTCCATATCAGGCGAGGGGCGAAATATCCAGAAGTGCCGCCATGTTTCTCTCGAACGCGCGTTCGAGCCCGGATCGCGTGCGGCAAGGGCGCCGGATCAGGGCTATTTGCAATCGCAAAAATGGCTCTTACATAGTCATCAACGGAGCCGGTGTGCGGCTCTTCGAAACGGTCCGGAATCCGGGCAGGCAGGGTTTTGATGACAACGATTATTACCGTCCGGAAGGGCGGACAGGTGGTGATGGCGGGCGATGGCCAGGTGAGCTTGGGCCAGACGGTGATGAAGGGCAATGCCCGCAAGGTCCGCCGTCTTGGCAAGGGCGAGGTGATCGCCGGATTTGCCGGAGCCACGGCCGATGCATTCACGCTGCTGGAACGGCTCGAAGCCAAGCTCGAACAATATCCGGACCAATTGATGCGGGCTGCCGTCGAACTCGCCAAGGACTGGCGGACGAACAAGTACCTGCGCAATCTCGAGGCGATGATGCTGGTGGCGGACAAGACGATCACGCTGGCGATCACCGGCAATGGCGACGTTCTCGAACCGGAGCATGGCACGATCGCCATCGGTTCCGGCGGCAACTATGCCTTTGCCGCGGCTCGCGCGCTGATGGACACGGACAAGACGGCGGAAGAGATTGCGCGCAGGGCAATGGAGATTGCTAGCGACATCTGCGTCTACACCAATGGCAATATCGTCGTCGAAACGCTCGATGCGGCTTAACCGCGAAGCGTATCCGACGAAATTTTGAAAGAAGACAATGACCACATTTTCCCCCCGCGAAATCGTCTCGGAGCTCGACCGGTTCATCATCGGCCAGCATGACGCCAAGCGCGCCGTGGCGATTGCCCTGCGCAACCGCTGGCGCCGCCAGCAGCTCAACGACGAGCTGCGCGACGAAGTCATGCCCAAGAACATCCTGATGATCGGACCGACAGGCGTCGGCAAGACGGAAATTTCACGCCGTCTGGCAAAGCTCGCTGGCGCGCCTTTCATCAAGGTCGAGGCGACGAAATTCACCGAAGTCGGCTATGTCGGCCGTGATGTCGAGCAGATCATCCGCGATCTCGTCGAGGTCGGCATCGGCCTCGTGCGCGAAAAGAAGCGCGCCGACGTTAAGGCCAAGGCGCATCTGAATGCCGAGGAACGTGTGCTCGATGCGCTGGTCGGCGCCACCGCTTCGCCGGCGACCCGCGACAGCTTCCGCAAGAAGCTGCGCGCCAACGAGCTGGACGACAAGGAAATCGATGTCGAGATCGCCGATACCGCCACCCCCGGGGGCGGCTTCGAGATCCCCGGCATGCCCGGTGCCAATATCGGCGTGCTCAATCTGTCGGAAATGTTCGGCAAGGCGATGGGGCCGCGCACCAAGAAAGTGCGCACCACGGTGAAGGAGAGTTACGCCATCCTGATCAACGACGAATCCGACAAGCTGCTCGACAATGACGAGATCCAGCGCGAGGCGGTCCGCTCTGCCGAAAACGACGGCATCGTCTTCCTGGACGAGATCGACAAGATCGCCGCCCGCGATGGCGGCATGGGCGCCGGCGTGTCGCGCGAAGGCGTGCAGCGAGACCTCCTCCCGCTCGTCGAAGGCACGACGGTCGCGACCAAGTATGGCCCGGTGAAAACCGATCACATCCTGTTCATCGCCTCGGGAGCCTTCCATGTGTCGAAGCCGTCGGACCTCCTCCCCGAGCTTCAGGGCCGCCTGCCGATCCGCGTCGAACTGAAGGCGCTGACCAAGGAGGATTTCCGCCGCATCCTCACGGAAACGGAAGTCAGCCTGATCCGGCAGTACAAGGCGCTTCTGGAAACCGAAGGCGTCGATCTCGATTTCACCGAGGATGCGCTCGATGCGCTGGCCGACGTTGCGGTCAAGCTCAACACCAGTGTCGAGAATATCGGCGCGCGGCGCTTGCAGACGGTGATGGAACGCGTGCTCGACGAAATCTCGTTCGCCGCGCCCGACAAATCCGGCGAGGCACTCATGATCGATGCCGCCTATGTAAAGAAGCATGTCGGCGATCTCGCCGCCAATACCGACCTGTCGCGTTATATCCTTTAGAGCATACGGAAGTCCGGCGAGACTACCTTATGGGCAAAGAGGGGTGTAGATTTCTGCACCCCACGAGATTGGTTGTCTGGCGGTGCCATATCCCCATCCCCCGTCATCCTCGGGCCTGACCCGAGGATCCATCACCCTGTCGCATAACCCATTGTTAAAAAAGTGAATTAAGCGTCAAATTGGCTGCGCAGTTAGATCCTCGGGTCGAGCCCGAGGATGACGAAGAGTGGGGGTGCCGCCCTGGACAAAAGTCGTATCGGAAAGTTTTCCGGAACCCAACTACGTCTGGAGCCGGAATGCCCTTCTTGTCTGCATCTCCCTCACACGATAAGCCTTTGGCCGTGTCGGGCATGATTCCGACACGATTTTGCCCCATGCGTCGCGGCGCATTCAGCCCACCGGTTTACAGGAAACATCTCGTGCGCCTCATCGTCTCCATGCTTCTCGTCGCAGCGATGTTTGTCGTCGGTGGTCCGGCAATCGCGGCGGGCGGGCGCCCTGTTCCGGAAGGAAATCGCTTCCAGGAGCAGCCGAGTGTTCCCGGCGCCTCCGTGCGGCGCACAAAGGCGGGCCGCACGTCCTTCGATGCCAAATACGAGAAGGTGCGTGACCTGCTGGCGACCGACCGGCAATTGACCAGCAAGATCAAGTCCATCGCGCGCGCCTATGGCATCGACCCGATCCATATGGTCGGCGCGATCGTTGGCGAGCATACCTACAATGTCGACGCCTATGACCGCTTGCAGTCCTATTACGTCAAGGCTGCCGCCTATGCCGGTGACAGCTTCCGCTTCGGTTATGACGGCGAGTCCATTGCCGATCTCATCGCCCGTCCGCAGTTTTCGTCCTGTGTGTCGAAACAGACCTCCTATGCCGTCTGGAGCTGCCGCGAAAACATCTGGGACCGCCAGTTCCGCGGCAAGTCGGTGGACGGCACCACCTTTCCGAACAACCGCTTCAGCGCGGTATTCTTTCAGCCCTTCTATGCGGGACAGACCTTCGGCCTTGGCCAGATCAATCCGCTGACGGCCTTGATGCTGACCGACATGGTTGCTCGTGTCTCCGGCTATGACCGGCTGGATGCAAATGATGCCAATGCCGTCTACAAGGCGATCATGGATCCGGATATTTCGCTCGCCTACATGGCGGCATCGATCCGGCACTCTATCGATGCCTACAAGTCGATCGCCGGCGTGGATATATCGACCAATCCCGGCATCACGGCGACACTCTACAATGTCGGCAATCCCGACCAGCGCGCGGCGGCCCTGGCGGCCAGGAACAGCAGTGGCGAATTCCGGTGGCCCGAGGAAAATTACTATGGCTGGCTGGTCAACGACAAGCTGGCTGAACTGCGCAGCCTGCTCTAGTGGAATGAATTTGACATTTGATACCCGCTTGCGGAACGCTCTCGATCAAATGTCAAATTCGAAAATTCCACTCGAATCATAGTCTTGCTAGTGGTTCTCGTGATTCCGACATTTGCTTGCGAGGGTGCTGCTAAGGGATGCAAATGTCGGAATCGAACCACTAGATATCCTGATATTGCCATGGTCCTGTGCAACATCTCTTGCGTATAGACAGCAGCCGAGGATGTCAGACAGGAAATCGCGATGGATATGCGTCCGGAACCATTCGAACCGCCAGCTCCTGTGCCGCGAACCGTTCCGCCCTCGCGCCTGCAGGTTATTCGCACCGTGCTGCGCAATCCGCTCGAGCTCTGGGGCGAACCTTCCTATACGCTGCTCTGGATCGACACGAAATTCTTCAATCAGCGCACCCTGATTATCAATGATCCGGACCTGATCCGCTATATCCTCGTCGAAAACGCCTCGAACTACGAAATGTCCAAGGTTCGCCGGCTGATCCTGCGGCCGATCCTGCGGGATGGTCTTCTGACGGCCGAAGGTGAGGTCTGGAAGCGCTCGCGCAAGGCAATGGCACCGGTCTTCACACCGCGCCATTCCAAGGGCTTCGCGACCCAGATGCTTGCGAAGTCGCAGGACTATGCGCTGAAATACGAGGCGGCTCGGGATGGCGGCATGGTCGTCGATATCTCCAATGACATGACGGAGCTGACCTATGAGATCCTGTCGGAAACCCTGTTTTCCGGACAGGTGGCCGCCGAAAGGGAAGGGTTTGCGGCAAGCGTCGAGCAGCTCCTGCATCGCATGGGGCGCATCGATCCGATGGACATTCTGCTCGCTCCGTCCTGGGTTCCGCGCCTGACCCGGATCGGCGGCAAGAAGGTCATGGCCCGCTTCCACGAGGTCGTATCGAAGACGATCGAGGGCCGCCGCGCCCAGATGACGGCGAACCCGCAAACGGTGCCGAGGGATTTCTTGACACTCCTGCTCGAGCTGGAGGGGTCGAACGGCCTGTCGCGGGACGAGATCGCCGACAATATTCTGACGTTCATCGGTGCCGGGCATGAGACGACGGCGCGCGCGATGGCTTGGACCCTCTATTGCGTTGCCAATGTGCCGCAGGTGCGCGAAACGATGGAGGCTGAAATTGACGCCGTCATGGCAAGCGGCGCCGAGCCCGTCGACTGGCTGACGCTGATGCCGAACGTGCGGGCAGCCTTCGAGGAAGCCTTGCGCCTCTATCCGCCGGCGCCGTCGATCAATCGTGCCTCCATCGAGGCGGACGCCTGGGTGTCGCCACAGGGGGAGCGTGTCGAGATTCCGAAGGGTATTTCGATCCTGATCATGCCCTGGACACTGCATCGTCACGCGCTCTACTGGGACAAACCGCGCGCCTTCATGCCGGAACGTTTCCTGCCGGAAAATCGCGACAAGCTGCATCGCTTCCAGTATCTGCCGTTCGGCGCCGGCCCGCGCATCTGCATCGGTGCGACCTTCGCCCTGCAGGAGGCGGTGATCGCGCTTGCCGTTCTGATGAAACGCTATCGATTCGACGTGACACCGGAGACGAAACCCTGGCCGGTGCAGCGGCTGACGACCCAGCCTAGGGGCGGGCTGCCGATGAGGGTGTCGGCTCGTTGAAGGTGTTGCCGCGGGGCGCAGTCTGGGTCGAGCGGATCGGCGAATCGGAGATGCCCGGTTCGACCAGTTGCTTCTTCGGCTTCTTGATCGTCTTGATCCGGGCACAGCTCGCATCGCCGACATTATCGCACGGCTTGTAGACGATGATCTCGCTGCCGGCGCCGTCATCCCAGACGACCTGGACGGTGATCGTCTGCGCTTCCTTTGAAGCCAGCGAGATGTAGACATATTCGTTGGTGTCGTCGGACGGCAGGTTGAAGGGCAGCTGCGGATCGCAGGCGCCGAGCGGAAAGCGCTTGTCGAGGGCGTCGCCGTTGATCGAATAGCGGATTTCGGACAACCGGCAGTGCATCACCTGAAGCCCGCTGAAATAGATCAGCTGCTTGTCGCCATAGTCCCGGAATTGCACCCAGCCCGTCTGCTTGTTGGCATCGAGCATCGCCTTGTAGATCGAGACATCCGGAAGCTCCGGCTTGTATTCCTCCTCGTCGCTGTCCTGCGCCTGCGCGCCCAGGGGAAGGCCAAAGAAAACAAGAAGCATCAGAAGCCTTACGATCATCTGGACGTTCAGTTGCATTCGCATCTTCCTTTTCCGCCGGATGTCGCTTCCAGCCTGTCTTCCTGTTCCTGCAGCAATGGTCTTTCCGCGAAAGATGTCATATCACCGGACGTATGTTTCTTGAAGCCGGCCCGCTGGCGCCGTTCAGCCTGTTTTCCGAATGGACGTTTCCTTGACTGCTCATCTTCTTCTCGGCATCGATACCGGCGGCACCTATACGGACGCGGTTCTCTTCAGCGAAACGGCCGGCGTCGTCGCCAAGGCAAAGGCCTTGACGACGCGTCACGATCTGGCGATCGGCATTGCCGGAGCGGTCGAATCGGTGCTGGAGCAGGCCCGTGTTTCCCCGTCGGCCATCAGCCTTGTGTCTCTATCGACGACGCTTGCCACCAATGCGCTGGTCGAGGGGCAGGGCGGTCGCGCCGGCCTGGTGATGATCGGCTTTGGCCCGGAAGACCTGAAGCGCGACGGTCTGGCGGACGCGCTCGGATCCGATCCGGTGATCTTCCTGCCCGGGGGTCACAATGTGCATGGCGGCGAGACACCACTCGATATGACGGCGCTCGACGCGGCCTTGCCGGCGCTTGGCCAACAGGTCTCGTCCTTTGCGATCGCCGGCTATTTCGCGGTGCGCAATCCGGCCCATGAGCAGCGGGTTCGTGATCGCATCCGCAAAGTCTCGCATCTTCCCGTCACCTGTAGCCACGAACTGTCGTCGAAGCTCGGCGGCCCGCGCCGGGCGCTGACCACGCTGCTCAATGCACGGCTGGTCTCGATGCTCGACCGGTTGATCGGCGCCTGCGAAGGGTTCCTGGCCTCGCGCGGCATTCATGTACCGATGATGGTGGTGCGTGGCGACGGCGCGCTGATCTCGGCCAATGAAGCCCGACTGCGACCGATCGAGACGATCCTGTCGGGGCCTGCGGCAAGCCTTGTCGGCGCGCGTCACCTGACGGGGCTCGATGATGCGGTGGTGTCCGATATCGGCGGCACGACGACGGATGTAGCGGTTCTCGACAAGGGAAAGCCTCGGCTTGATGCCGAAGGCGCCGTCGTGGGCGGCTTCCGCACCATGGTCGAGGCCGTGGCCATGCGCACCTTCGGGCTCGGTGGCGATTCCGAGGTTCGCATCAACGAACGTGGCCTGCTCGCGACGATCGCGCTTGGGCCACGCCGTTTCCTGCCGCTCAGCCTTGCGGCAACGCATCATCCCGACGCGGTCATTTCGGTTCTGGAGCGGCAGTTGCGGGCACCGCACCTTGGTCGCCACGATGGCCGGTTGGCCGTCCGCACCGGCCTGCCGGATCATCTGGCAAGCGGCCTGCAGCCGCAGGAGATGGCGCTCTACGAGCGGATCGGTGCCGTTCCGGAAGCGCTCGACGTACTTTTGACCAGCATGCCGCAGAAGGCGACGCTCGACAGGCTGGTCTCGCGCGGACTGGTGCATATCTGTGGACTGACACCATCGGACGCCATGCACGTGCTTGGCCGGCAGGGCCAGTGGAATGCGCAGGCGGCCCGGTTGGGGGCAGCCCTTGCCGCCCGGATCAAGGACGGCCAGGGCCGCCCGATCGCGGCCTCTCCGGAAGCGTTGGCGACTATGATCGTCGATCGGTTGACGCGGCAATCGGCGGAAGTCATCCTGTCTGCCTGCCTTGCGGAAGACGGTGCCGCGATCGATCCGGCCGTGTCGCTGGCTGTCGATCGCGCCTTGAAGCGATCGACAGGCATTGTTGCCTTTTCGCTGGCACTGGATCGCCCCCTGATCGGCCTCGGCGCCTCGGCGCCGGTTTATTATCCTGATATCGCTGACATGCTCGGCGCGCGATCGTTCATCCCGGATGATGCCGGCGTTGCCAATGCTGTCGGTGCCGTCGTCGGACAGGTCCGTGCATCGATCACGGTTTTCGTGACCACGCCGGAAGAAGGGATCTTCATCGTCAACGGTGCCGGCCCGAGCGGCCGCTTCCTAGAGGAAGAGCTTGCCTTCGCCACGGCGCGCGATCGGGCCGCGACAGTTGCCCTGCAGTCGGCGCGTGCAAACGGCGCCGAGGACCCGGTCGTGACGATCCGCGAAGAGATCGATGCGCCGACGATTGAGGGAAGCCGCAAGCTGGTCGAGGCGCGCTTTATTGCGTCTGCCAGCGGCCGGCCGCGCGTCGCCCATGGTTGATTGTTTCCTTTTTGGAAAGAATTCTTCCTATTTTCGCGCGGTTGACGGGAAATGAAACCGTGAGACACTGCCGCGCCAACAGGATCGAAAGAGCAGGAGTTTGAGATGGCTTGGACCGAGATCAACGGATTGAAAATCGACACGGGCCTGCACAGTTTTCTGGTCGAAGAGGCGCTACCGGGAACGGGTGTGGAGGCGTCTGGCTTCTTCGCTGACTTTTCGGCCCTCGTTCATGATCTTGCACCGAAGAACCGCATGCTTCTGGCCAGGCGGGATGCGCTGCAGGAAAAGCTCGACGCCTGGTACCGCAAGAACGGTGCGCCGATCGACATGGAAGCCTATCAGGCTTACCTGCGGGAAATCGGCTACCTACTACAGGAAGGCCCGGACTTTGCCGTTTCGACCGCCAATGTCGATCCGGAGATCGCCACGATCGCTGGCCCGCAGTTGGTCGTTCCGGTCATGAACGCCCGCTATGCGCTCAACGCCGCCAATGCCCGGTGGGGTTCGCTTTATGATGCGCTTTATGGAACGGATGCGATCGCCGAGACGGACGGGGCCGAAAAGAGTAAGGGCTACAACCCGGTGCGCGGCCGCAAGGTTGTTGACTGGGCCCGGGCGTTTCTCGATTCGAGCGCACCGCTGTATGGCGCAAGCTGGAGAGATGCCAAGAGCTTCTCCGTTGCCGACGGGAAGCTCTCGGTTTCCACAGATGCCGGCCTGATTTCCCTGAAAACGCCGGCTCAGTTCGCCGGATTGAACGGCGCCCCTGACGCGCCGACGGAAATCCTGCTGAAGACCAACAACCTGCATATCCGCATTGTCATCGACGCGAGTACGGCGATCGGCAGGGATGATGCAGCCGGAATATCCGACGTTGTCCTCGAATCGGCGATCACCGCGATCATGGATTGCGAGGATTCGGTCGCCGCTGTCGATGCGCAGGACAAGATCGCCGTCTATCGCAACTGGCTCGGCCTGATGAAGGGCGATCTTTCCGAAGAGGTTTCCAAGGGCAGCAAGACCTTTACGCGCCGCCTGAATCCGGACCCCGAATTTACCGGCTCGAACGGCCAGACGATGGCGCTCAAGGGCCGGGCGCTGATGCTGGTGCGCAATGTCGGCCACCTGATGACCAATCCGGCCATGCTCGACCGTGACGGCAACGAGGTGCCTGAAGGCATCATGGACGCGATGATCACAGGATTGATCGCCCTGCATGATATCGGCGCGAACGGACGGCGCATGAACTCACGCGAAGGCTCGATGTATATCGTCAAACCGAAGATGCACGGCCCGGAAGAGGTCGCTTTTGCGAGCGAAATCTTCGCCCGGGTCGAGCAGGCGATCGGCATGGCGCCGAACACAATCAAGATGGGCATCATGGACGAGGAGCGGCGCACCACCGTCAATCTCAAGGCGTGTATCCGGGCCGCCCGTGAGCGCGTCGTGTTCATCAACACAGGCTTCCTCGACCGCACCGGCGACGAAATGCACACCTCGATGGAAGCCGGGCCGATGATCCGCAAGGGTGACATGAAGCAGGCGGCCTGGATTGCGGCTTACGAAAACTGGAATGTCGATATCGGCCTGGAATGTGGGCTGGCCGGCCATGCCCAGATCGGCAAGGGCATGTGGGCCATGCCAGACCTGATGGCGGCGATGCTCGAACAGAAGATCGCGCACCCGAAGGCTGGCGCCAATACGGCCTGGGTTCCTTCACCGACGGCGGCGACGCTGCATGCCACGCATTATCACAAGGTCGATGTATCGGAGGTTCAGGTCGCGCTGAAAAGCCGACCGCGGGCAAGGCTCAGCGACATCCTGTCGGTTCCGGTCGCATCGCGTCCCAACTGGACGGCAGAGGAAATCCAGCGCGAACTCGACAACAATGCACAGGGCATCCTCGGTTATGTCGTCCGCTGGGTCGATCAGGGCGTCGGTTGCTCCAAAGTGCCTGATATCAACAATGTCGGGCTGATGGAGGACCGGGCGACGCTACGCATCTCGGCCCAGCACATGGCCAACTGGCTGCATCACGGTGTCGTCACGCAGGCGCAGATCGTCGAAACCCTGCGACGGATGGCAGCCGTGGTCGACGGCCAGAATGCCGGAGACCCGCTCTATTCGCCAATGGCCGCCAATTTCGAAGGTTCCATTGCCTTCCAGGCTGCCCTTGAACTCGTGCTTGAAGGGCGCAAGCAGCCCAATGGCTATACAGAGCCAGTCCTGCACCGCCGCCGTCTGGAGCTGAAGGCGCGGCTGGCCGGCTAGACCCAGGATGAACTTGCTGGCCGTATCCTATCGACAAGGTCGGCTTCATGCCGCCTGTTCTTACCAAAGCGATGAGTGGGGATTCGCCAGGAAATCAGCTGGTCCAAACGAAAAATCCCCGGATGGTGCCGGGGATCTTGACGCGGTAGATGGAAAGAGCGGTTACTGCTGGACGATGACGCGGGTGTTCTTGCCCGGACGAACACGTGCATAGAGATCGATGATGTCCTGGTTGATCATGCGGATGCAGCCCGATGATGCGGCAGTCCCGATCGATGCCCATTCAGGCGAACCATGGATACGGAACAGCGTGTCCTTGCCGTCGTCGTTGAAGAGATACATGGCGCGGGCACCCAGCGGGTTGCGCAGGCCGGGGCCCATGCCGTCTTCGACATATTGCGCGACATCCGGCTTGCGGGCGGCCATTTCCTTCGGCGGGTGCCAGGTCGGCCATTCCTGCTTCCACGCAACATATGCCTTGCCTTCCCATGCGAAGCCGGACTTGCCGACGCCGATGCCATAGCGCACGGCCTTGCCGCGCGGCAGGACGAAATACAGGAAACGGCTCGGCGTATTGACGATGATCGTGCCGGGCTTTTCCTTCGTCGTGTAATCGACGATCTGGCGGTGAAAGCGCTCATTGACCCGGGAGATCGGGATCGCCGGCAGTGCATAGCCGTGATCTTCGACGGGACCGTAACCATCAGAGAAGATCTGGTTGGTCGCGACTTTTTCACCGATGGGACTGATGGGAGACGTGGAGCAGCCGGACAGGACAAGTGTTGCCGCGAGGCTGCACAGCAGAAGGGCATTGCGAAAGCGCATGGGGTTCTCTTAAATTTCTGCAAGGAATAGCTGGGTCGATTCGACCATCAGTAAAGATGTTTATTTTCGATCGGCACCCTGATTGCAAGGGAATGCGTTGCAGCATTTTTGCCGGCGCCGCCGAATTTTCGGCGGATTGTTTTTTTGCAACAAAAGCGCCTCTGTGCCAGAGTTTCCGCATGGCGATTCTCTCAATCCACAATGACAACCCGCTTATCGATGGGCGCCAGTCCCAGCGCGCGATGATGGTGCGTCGTGGAACGCAGCGTTTCCTGCACGAATTGCGACACGCTGTTTTGCCGGAACTGACGCTTGCCAGCGGTCGCCGAGCGGATCTTGCCTCATTGTCGCCAAAAGGGGAGATCTGGATTGTCGAGATCAAGACCTCGATCGAGGATTTTCGCGTGGATCGGAAATGGCCCGATTATCGCCTGCATTCCGACAGGCTGTTCTTCGCCACCCATCCCGGCGTGCCGCTCGATATCTTTCCGCAGGACTGCGGCTTGATCGTCTCGGACGGCTATGCTGCCGAACTGATCCGCGATGCACCGGAACACCGGCTGTCGGCGCCGACGCGCAAGGCCGTTTCGCTGGTCTTCGCACGGGTCGCAGCGCAAAGGCTGATGCTGGCGGAATGGGCAGCCGATCGCACCGGTGACATGGATTCATCAATGAAGGCGATCGTATCCGGCGCGCTCGACGACAAGGGATAGGGATTTATTTCGGCGCCCGTTTGGCAAGGATCCGCTGCAGGGTCCGGCGGTGCATGTTGAGCCGGCGCGCTGTTTCCGAGACGTTGCGTTCGCACATTTCATAGACGCGCTGGATATGCTCCCACCGCACACGGTCGGCCGACATCGGGTTTTCCGGCGGCTCCGCCCGTTCCCCGGCACGCTGCACGAGCGCTGCGAAAATATCATCGGCGTCGGCCGGCTTTGCGAGGTAATCGACAGCACCGAGCTTCACCGCATTGACTGCCGTCGCGATGTTGCCGTAGCCCGTCAGCATGATGATCCGGGTGTCGTCGCGCCGGGCGCGGATCGCCTCGATGACGTCGAGGCCGCTGCCATCGGTCAACCGCAGGTCGATCACGGCGTGTTTCGGGGGCCGCGTCTTGGTCTTGGCAATGCCCTCGGCAACCGATTCGGCGATCTCGACGGAAAAGCCACGGGCTTCCATCGCGCGCGCGAGCCGGCGCAGGAAAGGCGCGTCGTCATCGACGAGCAGCAGGGACGTATCCGGACCAATGGCGCTGGCGTCTATTTTCACGTCATTGCTATCGTTGACTGCTGAACTCGTGGGCTTTTCCGACATTTTTAAGATCCTGGCGTTTTTTATCGCCGTTTCATCTGTTCAGGGTAGCGCGCTTATCCAATGTTCCATGCAGGCCGTAAAGTCATTTCGTCAATTTGGTGTCCATCAGATGGCGCGGCCATTCTACATTGATACGCGCACCGGGCTTGTCCGGACCACCATTCTCGAAAGACAGCCTGGCGCCGGATCGCTCCAGTAGCGTCTTGGCAATGAACAGGCCCAGCCCGAGGCCACCGGCACTGTCGTCCTTCTGGCGCTTCGTCACATAGGGTTCGCCGATCCGGCTCAGAACATCCGGCGCGTAGCCGTCGCCGTCGTCCTCGATTGTCACGGTGACTTTTTCTGGGGTATGCCGAACTGTCACTGTGACCTCCGACTTGGCATAGTCGACGGCATTTTCGAGAAGGTTGCCAAGGCCGTAGAGGATACCGGCATTGCGGTTGCCGACCGGCTCTGCACTGCGTTCGCCGATTTCGACGAGGTTGATGCGAATGCCGAATTCGCGATGCGGCGCCATGACTTCCTCGATCAGCGAGGACAGCGGCAGATGCCGCATATGCGCCTCGTTTTCGGACGACAGGGTGGTCAGCCGCCGCAGGATGTCGCGGCAGCGCTCACTCTGGCTGCGCAACAGGTGCACATCCTCGCCGAAACGCGGATCATCGCCGAGTTCGCGTTCCATTTCCTTGGCGACGATGCTGATCGTCGCAAGTGGCGTCCCGAGTTCATGGGCGGCGGCGGCTGCAAGGCCATCGAGCTGGGAGAGATGCTTTTCCCGCTGCAGCACCAGTTCCGTCGCCGTCAGCGCATCCGAAAGCTCGCTCGCTTCGAGCGAGACGCGGTAGGTATAAAATGCGGCAAAGGCTGTGGTCGAGACGATGGCAAACCAGAAGCCGGCCGTCAGCACCGGCGGAACCAGAAGCACGACACCCGGATACCAGGGCAGCGGAAAGGGCGAGAAGGCCAGCGCCGTGATACCGAGAATGGCGGAGAGGGCGAGCGCAATGCTCAATTTCTTAGGCTGCGAGGCCGACGAAATGATGACCGGGACGCAGACCAGCGGCGCGAAGGGATTGGCCAGCCCGCCGGTAATGAACAGAAGGGCGGTCAGTTGCATCAGGTCGAGCCCGAGCAGCACGAAGGCTGCGGGCGGGCTCAGCCGGTGCGAAGGCGGATAGCGCACCGTCAGATAGACGTTGAGCCAGGCAAGGGCCGCAATCAGCACGCAGCAGGCAATGAGCGGCAGGGGAAACTGCAGCCAGAAGCCGATGGTGACGACCGCGGTTGACTGGCCGCCAACCGCCAGCCAGCGCAGCCGGATCAGCGTCTGCAGCCGCAATGTCCGGTTTTTCGTCGAGTCGTCCTCTTCAAGCAAAGCCATGGCCATCCATTCGTCTCCACCCGCCCTCATTGGTGTGTCATGTATCCAGGCGGCTCATGTACCACGGGGCTTGGCACGTGTCGTCGGCATGGCATTCGCGGGGTCCTCCGGCCACGGGTGCCTTGGATACCGTCCGCGCATGTCGGCGCGCACGTCTTTCCAGGAGCCGGCCCAAAAACCCGGCAGGTCGCGTGTCGTCTGGATCGGGCGTTGCCCCGGTGAGACCAGCTCCAGCAAAAGCGGTAGGCGACCGCCGCCGATCGAAGGATGCGTCTTCAGCCCGAACAGTTCCTGCACGCGGATCGCCAGCACCGGTTCCTCGCCGTCATAGCGGATCGGATGCCGCTGGCCCGTCGGGGCTTCGAAATGCGTCGGCGCGAGCCGCCCGAGGTCACGGCTCATCGCATGGGGAACGAGTGCCAGCAGCCCCTCGGAAAGGCTGGACGGCGTCACGTCGTCCAGCCCGCGCGTCTCATGTTGGTAAGGCACGAACCAGTCGTCCAGGCACCAAAGCAGTGCTGCGTCCGACATATCAGGCCAGGGCTCCCCCAGCGTCCGGAACATAAAGCCGATCCGGTCCCGCAACTGCGCTGCCTCCTTCGAAAACGGCAGGCTCGAGAGACCAAGCTGGCGCACGCCCTCGGCCAGGGCCCTCGCCGCTGCTTCGCCCCTTGGCCGTGGCAGCGGCGTCTCGTCGAACAGAATGGACCCGAGCCGCGTGACACGGCGGGCGCGCACTTGCCGGCTTTGCCGGTCAAATGTCGTCTGATCCTCACGCTTGATCGCGTCCGGCATATAGGCCTCGACATCGGTACGGCTGATTTCGGCGGCGGCGAGAATACGCTGGCCGCCGGCCCGTCCGGTCAGGTCGGCAATCACCAGCATCGAGGAGCCGGCTAGGCGCTCGGTTTCCGGGATTTCGGCACCACGGCCATTGGCCATGACGAAACGGCCGCGCCCGCCGCGCTGTAGCGCGATCCGATCGGGAAAAGCCCACATCAGGAGAATGCCGGGCTGCAACGGTGATCCCTCGCGTCGCGCCGGCTTCAGGTCCCTTGCCATTCGCCGGGCCAGTCCACGTGATGCTTCGGCCCTGTCGCCCCGCTCGGTCCGAAAGCGCCGAAGACGATCTTCCAGGTCCAGGCTGGTGCCGCCCAGGCCCTGCTCGGTCAAAAGCACGGCCAGCAGGCAGGCGTCCTCGGCATAACCTTCGGCCGCAGCCGTGACCACCATGGCCGCCAGCCGTGGTGGCAGTGCCAATGCCCTTATCTGCTTGCCGCGCGCCGTCAGCGCGCCGGTCCCGTCGAGTGCGCCAAGCTCGAGCAACAGGGCTTGCGCCTCCTGCCATGTCGCCGCCGGAGGCTGGTCGAGAAAGGCGAGCTGCGCCGGGTCTTTGACGCCCCAATGCGCAATGTCGAGCGCCAGGCTCGAAAGGTCGCTCGAAAGAATCTGCGGCGGCGTGAAGGCGGGCAGCGCGGCCGTCTGTCCCGCATGCCAGAGGCGGATGGCTTTTCCCGGCTCCGTGCGGCCGGCGCGGCCTGCACGCTGGTCCGCCGATGCACGCGAGACACGTACAGTTTCCAGCCGGGTGATTCCGGTCGAAGCCTCAAAGGCAGGCAGGCGCTGAAGTCCGCTGTCGATGACAATGCGCACACCGTCGATGGTGATCGAGGTTTCGGCGATCGAGGTAGCCAGCACAATCTTGCGCTTGCCGGCCGGCGCCGGCCTGATCGCCGCGTCCTGTTCCTTCTGGCTGAGATTGCCGTAGAGCGGCGTGATGACAGTATCGGCGTCGAACCGGCCCTCCAGCCGCTCGACGGTGCGGGTGATTTCCGCCTGCCCGGGCAGGAAGGCGAGAATCGAGCCGCTATCGTCGCGAAAAGCGTCGATGATCGCCCGCGTCACGGCATCCTCGACCCGTTCCGTGGACACCCGCTCCCGATAGATGATCTCGACGGGGAAAGTGCGACCCTGGCTCTCGATGACCGGCGCATTGCCAAGCAGCGTCGCCACGCGCCCGACATCCAGCGTCGCAGACATCACCAGAATCTTGAGATCCTCGCGCAGGCCCTGTTGTGCATCCAGCGCCAGCGCCAGGCCGAAATCGGCATCGAGCGAACGCTCGTGAAACTCGTCGAACAGCACGGCTGCCACACCGGAAAGCTCCGGGTCCTCAAGGATCATCCGCGCGAAGACGCCTTCGGTCACGACCTCGATGCGGGTTCTTGCCGAAATCCGGCTGTCGAGCCGCATGCGGTAGCCGACGGTTTCGCCAACGGTTTCACCAAGCAGGCTTGCCATCCGGTGCGCCGCCGCCCGCGCCGCCAGCCGTCGGGGCTCGAGCAGAATGATCCGGCCATCGCCGCGCCAGGGTTGCTCCAGCAGGAACAGTGGCACGACCGTTGTCTTTCCCGCCCCCGGCGGTGCCGACAGGACGCAGCAAGAGGTGTTGCAAAACGCCTCTGCGACCTGCGAAAGAATGGCGCAGACCGGCAGGTCGGGCAGGGTGATGGACAGGGCGGCGCTCAGTGGCTTGCTCCCCTGTCGATCGTCTGTGCCGCGATTGGCAGCGAGACCAGACGAGCGCCGCCGGACAGGACGAACGCATCGTTTTCCGCAAAATCGTCTCTGATATCGTCGGTTGTCATTGCCGTCCTCATCGCCTGCCGTCTGCGCCATAGCAATTGCGGTCGGCGCGATGCAACGAGATTCAGAAAATGGACTGTTGGCTCATCGTCAGCTTCGATGCGCTTCATAGGCAAGAATAGCCCCTGCCAGATCTTCGGAAGCGGCGCCGACGGATTTGAACAGGGTGATCGCCTGATCGGAGCCACGTCCCGCATGCAGCCCCTTCGCCAGGTCCGCCAGATCGGCATGAACCGATGCCGGCGTGATAATGCCGCTTTTGATCGGCTGGACGAGATCGCCACCCTCCGACAAGGCGCCGTCGCGCGTATCGACGAAGATCTCCGCCCGCACCACGGCGGCGTCGTCGGTTTCTCGCATGCTCGGCTTGAACGCACCGACCAGATCCAGATGGGAGCCGGGCTTCAGCCAGTCGCCGCGGATCAGCGGTTCGGACGAGAGCGTGGCGCAGGATATGATGTCGGCTGCGCGCGTGGCGGCTTCGAGATCGGTAACGACTGAGACCGTGACGCCGGGAAGGTCCAGCTGCGCGGCCGTCAGCGCCGCCTTGCGGGGATCGCGGGCCCAGATTGCCACCTCCGCGACTGGCCGTATGGAGGCGTGCGCTTCGATCAGGTTCTGAGACAGGCGACCGGCGCCGACCATCAGCAGACGGCGCGCGTCCTTTACGGCAAGATAGTCGGCAGCAAGCGCAGAGGCCGCCGCTGTGCGCCGTGCCGTCAGTTCGGCGCCGTCGATGATCGCGAGAAGCTGGCCGGTCTTGCCGGACGACAGAAGATAGCTGCCATGGATGGCTGGAAGCCCGCGCCCGGTATTGCCTGGAAACACCGACACCATCTTGACGCCGATATAGGTGCCTGGCTGCCAGGCCGGCATCAGAAGCAGTGTCGCCGCTGCTTCTCCAGGCACGTTCACATCATGATGATGGCGTACTGGCATTTCGCAGCCATTTGCAAACATGTGCCGCAGGGCGTCGATCAAGTCGGCGAAAGGCAAGGCGGTCCGTGTTTCGGCTTCGTTCAGAACAAGCATGGGCATTCTCCAGTGAAGACAGTGCGGAAAGCTTAGCAGGAGTTTCAAAAGCCGCAAAAGCACCGGATGGGATGACCTTGTGCGGGCTGCGCATGATTGCAAAACGGGTCAAATCAGGCGCTTCTTGATTTTGACCGAATGGGAAATATTTTGGTGGTTGGATTTGGCGCTTGTGCCCTGGATTCGGGTGCCTTTTGCTCTGAATTTGTTAAATCCGTTTAAATTCAGCGACTTATAAGAAACTTCATTTTTTTGGAATTGCTGTGTTGACTTGTTTTGTGTGTGGGGCTTATAAACCGCTCACCAACGAGGGCGGCGGCGCTGCT